>Ga0208427_1000064_pt1 | contig 41412 bp, 63 predicted proteins | sample DEB08_DNA_FD_184532 | JGI IMG/M metagenome (GOLD analysis project Ga0208427, IMG submission 184532) | Aqueous microbial communities from the Delaware River and Bay under freshwater to marine salinity gradient to study organic matter... | ecosystem: Environmental > Aquatic > Marine > Coastal ...
TTTCCGATGTTAACGACCATATTCAAAAGCATCTTCTTACAGGTGAGCCGTATGAGCACAAAATGGTTCGTGATATTCGGAACCGCACTGACGGTCTGGTGGTTGACGTTGGGGCTAATATTGGGAATCATTCTCTGTTTCTGGCCGCATATGGTCGACCCGTCGTTGCTTTCGAACCGGACCCTGTTCTCGCTGCCTGTATTCGTCTGTCAGCGGATTTAAACGGCTTTAGTACCCTGGTGGTAAATGAGGTGGGAATCGGCTCAGAACGCACTACAGCGCGTCTGACGGGGTATCCTGAAGGGAACGTCGGAGCCCAGGGTTTGAAGGTGGGTAGGGCTGGGGTGGATGTGGTGCCGCTGGATTACTACGAACTGGCTCCTCAGGCTATCAAGATCGACGTTGAGGGCATGGAAATGAAGGTACTTGCAGGCGCAAAGGAAACTATTGCACGACACAAGCCTCTCCTGTATGTAGAAGCCCAGGACAAAGCCGCCTACCACCCGCTTGCGGAATGGGCTAAGACAAACGGTTATGTGAGAAAAGCCAAGTTCAACGCCACCCCGACCTACCTGTACGTTTCGGAGTAATGATGATCCCTAAGACTATCCATCAGATTTGGGTTGGAGGGGAAGTTCCTCGTCATCTTGCCAACATGGCTGCACGATGGCAGGAAGTAAACCCCGGTTGGAATTATAAACTGTGGCGTGACGGCGACTTCGGCTGGCTGCAGAACCAGGAACTGTTCGATATGGCCGACCGCTTCGCTAAGCCTGACGGGGTTGGGCAGATGAGGTCGGATATCGCACGATACGAGATTCTGTCGCGGTTCGGTGGCGTTTATATGGATATGGACTGCGAGCCACGGAAAGCGTTAGATCCGTTGATGGACGTGCCAGGGTTTGCTGCGTACGAGGAAGACGGCACGTGGATTGCTAACGCTGTCATCGGTGCAGAGGCCGGCCATCCGTTCATGCAGACAATGATCCGTGCGATTGTCGATGCGGCAAAAGCAAACAAAGGCAAAGCGGTCACGTGGATGACCGGGCCGCGTGTGTTCACGGCGCAGTGGAACGCGCTGAACTCTGAGGATAAGAAGAATTTTGTCATTCATCCGCGAAAGTATTTCTTCCCCTACTCGTATCTAGAGTTCCGTGACCCGCGCCAGCCCGACCCTGCCCGTAACAAGTATCCCGAGGCGTATGCCGTACACCATTGGGAGCATCAGAGAGGGTTGCGAGGCCGCCCTTTAGTCGGTAGCGGCAACGGTCAACTGTCTGTTGCCATCATGGCTCATCGCAAGCGGGCTGATTGGGTTCCGCTGTTGGAGGAGCAGGTGCCTCAGGCTCAGGTTGTTTGGGACACGAAGAGTGACCGTTGGGATACTGGGGCTAGGTCGCTTTTGGCTTACGATCCTGATGCGGAATGGCATATGGTTATTCAGGACGACAGCCTGTTGCCCCCAGATTTTTATGAGGGGGTAAAACTGATGCTTAGTTTTGTGCCGCCAGAACACCCTGTTGGCTTGTATTACGGGCGGGTGAGGCCGCGTAGCCTTGACACTGAGAATCTGGTTCGCCGGGCGCAACGGGAGAATGCCTCGTTTATTGTTCACAACGGCCCCTGGTGGGGTGTTGGTATTGTTCTGCCGACAAAACATATTCGCGATATTGTCATGTGGGGGGATGCTCATCCTGGTATTCCGAACTATGACCGGCGGATTTCCAGGTGGTACAGCGAAAAACAGATTCCCTGCTACTACACGGTCCCTTCTTTGATTGAGCACAGGACGGAGAACAATCCTTCGCTGGTGCCTGGCAGAACGGGCCAGAACAGGCGTGCGTGGCAGTTTGTTGGGCCACAATCGGCATTAACAGTAGAGTGGTCAGGGCCGGCCGTTAGGAGCGATATATGAATCTGAGCACCCTTCGAGACAGGGTCAGGTCGCTTACTGGTATTCGCCTGCAGGACATCCGGTCTGACGACCAGATTGATACGGTGATCAACGAGTCGTACCAGGAGATTATCGAGTCTACGAACTGGCCATTTCTTAGGTCTGACGCTTCGGTTTCTGTCGTTGCTGGGACGGAGGAGTTCAGCACCCCAGCAGGGTATTCGGAAGTGACTTCGGTTTCGTATTCAGACAATCTTGGGAACAACGTCAGGTTGAATCAGACCACTCTTGACGAAATCGACCTTATCGATCAGGATGAGGAAGGCGACCCTGTTTACTATGCGAGGATCAACGAGGACACTTTCCGGCTTTGGCCCGTTCCTGTCACTGCGCTTACTCTGAACATCCGTGGGAAAGAAGTTGTCGCTTCGCTTTCTGCTGACAGCAGCACCCCAATTTTCGCCGAGCAGTTCCATCCGCTGATCGCTTACCGTTCGGCTTCCCGTATCCTTGCAGAAGAGGGCGACGATTCGGGACGTTCGCAGTTCTATCAGAATGAGGCAAACAACTTCTTCTCGCGAATGCTACAGTTCTACACCCGTAACACGGACACGCGCATGTTTGTTATGGGGTCTCGCCGACGGAGGGAACGCATCAATGCCTATCCAAGAGTCTACCCTAGCGGATTTTAGCGGCGGGGAGATCCAGTCTCCTTCGTCCGCTGAACCTACCGAGAACCAGTGGCTGTTGCTGGAAGGTTTTGTGCTGGACACGAACCGTCGTCTTCGTTCCCAGTGGGAAGGTGCGTCCTGGGCTATTGAACTGGCAGGTTCATGAGTAGCATTAACATCAGCGATTTCGGGATCGTGCGCGATCTTATCCTTGCCAGGTCGAACGATACGGGCAGTGAAGGCTGGTATGTCGCTACCACTCCGGTTGGTGTGGAGCAGCCAGAATGGGAATATTTCCCTACGCCTGACCCGTTAGGGCGGTTGAACGTAATTGGCACTATGGCGTTGCAGGTTGACTCTGGCGGTTCAACCGTGTGGGTGGATGCGCTGCTCGTTAACTCGGCAGATGTTGTTGATGTGAACAACTTTGCCGTGTATCGCGACCCTGATACGGGGCTGCCAAAATACAAGGAATGGACGAACTTTTATCCTAACGGTACTCCTACTGCTGATGCGATGCCGCGTGCAGGTAAATGTGAGATGTGGAAAGACTTCCTTATTCTCGGCAATATTGTTTGGAATAAAGACGACACGGTTCCTCTGTCGTTTGCGAACAGCGCCAGATACAAACACGGTCTGTGGTTCTCTCAGCCTGGTAAGACAGATTCGTGGGATCCAATTGACGTGGTGTTTACCGGGCAGAAGTCTGGCGAGAACTGTGTCCACGGCATTTTCCCGTTGGAACTTGGTTTGCTTGTAACTTCTTGTACGCTTGTTGCACTGCTTCAGGGTTCGCCGGACGATTTTATCTACCGTGAAATACGTGCGGGTATTAGCCCTCCAAATGCTAACCGTATTTCCGACTGGCCTTCTCAAGGTCAGGTTGCTTGGCTTGATCGTAATGGCCGGGTGTGGGTAACAAACGGTGAGGATTTCGTACGGCTTGATCTTCCTATTGACATTTCTGTGAACAATTTTGGTGCCGTCGGAACGATTGACGATTATCTGGTTGTGTCGGGAGACGACAATGTGCACGTGTTTAGGCAGTTCGATGATGCAGGGGCGTGGACAAGGCTAACCGTTCCTTATGGTTGGCAGAAGATTGTGACCACTTCACGTCAGGTGTTTGGCCTTCAGGGTGGTCAGTCTGACGGTACTTTTGTTTTGGATGACCCAGTATTTGGACTGTTGGACCAGAACACGTTGTGGACTACTCCTGGCAGCATGACGGTGTTTGATGTGTTCTCTGATAAGCGTGGAAAGTTTGACGGAGAAGATTCTTCTTCCACTATCCGCACACGTCCGTTGCCTGGTTCCGGCCATGACATTACGTTCTGGCACAAGTTCGGCCTTCGTGGCGCGGGAAACGGCCGTCTTAAAAAGGTTGTTTCGCGCCCGTCTGCTGATGCTTCCGTGCGTGGATATGAGGTTCGCCCGTATGGAAAATTGTCTGATCGTAAAGATTGGATTTTTGATGCGCACGGTCCTAGCCTTGAAGCGACGTTCGACGCTGAGTTTAAAGGTGATGTGACAGTGGAGCACATGTCGGTTTGGGCTCATGCTGGCAGTACGTCGCGATGATTGAAAACCAGGGTTCTAGAATCCGTGTAGGTTCTATCAAAAACAACGAGACAGAAATTTTTCTGCTCAAAAAGCGCGTTCGCATTTTAGAGGAACGTTTCCACGGTTTCGTCTACTACAACACCCAGACCGAAGTGACCATCGACACCGCCGGAACCTATGTAGACCTGCCTTTTACCGGCACGTTGGGGGAAAACGAAGGTGTCGCGTCGGTGGCAGGAAAGTTGGGGCTAAAGAATGTTTCTAAGAAGCCGTATCTGGTGGATGTGACGGCAACGGCCGACTTGGAGGCGAAGGGGTCTTCAAAGGAGATGGGGCTGCGTATCGTGAAAAATGGTGCGTCGCTGGATGGGGGCGAGTGCCGTGCGACCGTGTCGAACAACACTATCGGGAAACTTCATTCTTTTGGCATTGTGGAGGTGGAGCCGGAGGACGAGTTGACGATACAGATTGCCAACTTTACGAACACCAACAACCCCGATTTTGAGCGTGGCCGTATGAAGTGGGTGCGTCTGCCGGGTATCTAGGCCACGGTCCGCCCTACTATTGGACAGGAGTTTATGATGGCTGACACTTTCCAGAACTTTGACCGGGACCTTCTGGCCTCGTACACGAAGGCTGTTCCTGTCGTGGTTGGCACGGCTTTGGATCCGTACCCACGTGCCCTGTATTTTGGGACAGGTGGTACGGCTACGGTCACGATGATGAACGGCGGGTCGGCCACGTTCAAGCAGATCCCTAACGGGTCTGTGCTTCCGGTCCGTGTGAAGTCTGTCGATTCGGTTTCTGGCGCTGCGGATATTCTTGGTCTTCTGTAATTCAAAACGATAAGGGAATATAGATGGCAACTTTCGCAGATTATTCTGCTTCTCCGTACGACGTGCGGATGACGCAGGGTGACACGTTCTCCGAGGCTATGCTCATGGAGGACGGCGACGGGGATGCTATCGACCTTGCCGGATATTCTTTCTTAAGCCAGTTGCGACGTACTGCGGATGGTGCGATCGTTGCCAACTTCGCCATCTCTACGGACTTCGGCACGTCCACGGTCACTCGTACGCTTAACTCCGCCATCACCTCCACGCTTGATGGGACGTATGTTCACGACTTTCAGTGGACCAGCCCTTCCGGTCAGGTTCGCACGCTTTTCTCAGGAGAGTTCGAGATTGAGCCCGAGGTGACCCGATGAGCATGGTCAACCTCAGGGTCTCTAGCACCCAGCCCCGCACCGTCGTCGTCAAGGTCCCCGGCCCGCAGGGTTCAAAAGGCGACAAAGGCGATACTGGGGCGACGGGCCCTCAGGGTCCGCAGGGCATTCAGGGTGAGACTGGTGCTACTGGTGCTACGGGTCCGCAGGGTCCGCAGGGTGACACGGGACCTCAGGGTCCGCAGGGTGACACTGGCCCGCAGGGCATTCAGGGTATCCAGGGCATTCAGGGCGTGCAAGGCGACAAGGGTGACACGGGAGATACGGGGCCGCAGGGCGAGCAGGGGATTCAAGGCGAGACCGGACCCCAGGGCCCGCAGGGCGACCCAGGTGAGGGCGTTCCTGTCGGCGGAACTGCTGGTCAGGTCATCGTCAAGCAGTCGGGTACGGACTACGACACGGCCTGGGAAGACTTTGTAGCAATCCTTGGTTAGGCCACAAACGTAACTATATTTGGACAGGAGTAATAAATGGCGTGGACTACACCTAAAACGTGGGTAGCCGGTTCGCAGTTGACTGCGGCTGACATGAACACCTATGTTTCTGCAAACGACGCCGACCTTGACTTGCGCACGGTTAAGGTTTTTGCTGACGCTTCTGCGCGAACCACCGGCATTCCGTCGCCTACTGATGGCATGGTGACGTACCTTACGGGTACAGATTCACTGGAGGTGTACGACGGGTCCGCGTGGACGGCGCTGGGTGGCGGCGGTGGGTTCACGGCTTCGACGGCGATTACGGCGACGGATGCGTCGTGGACGGTGCCGACGCTTGCCGACCCGGTCGTGCGCGTGACGGTCGTTGGCGGCGGTGGCGGTGGCGGCAGGAATGTGTTTACTGCCGGAAGTGCGGGGGTCAGCAGTTCGTTCGCGTCGTCCGCTGGTACGGCGACTGCGACCGGCGGCGCTGGCGGTATTGCCGGTAGCAACACCACCCAGCAGTCGCAGTCGTCCAAGCGGTTCATGTCTTACAACGGCGGTCAGGGCGGTCAGGGCGGGTCTGGCGGTCTGTGGTATGCGGCTCCGAACGCGGAGGGCGGCGAGATAGTTGTCGCGTACTTCGACCTCACCGGAGTGTCTACGGCGAGTGTGACGGTCGGTGCTGGCGGCTCACCTAACTACACCGGCTCGGGCGGCGGTCAAGAGGGCGGCGACGGTGTCGTCATCGTTGAGTATCGGGCGGGCTGATGATGCGATACGGCGCGAAGGTTCAGGACGGCATCGTGACGGAGGTGCTGGTTCTCGCTGACGGTGCGAAGGGCGACGAGGCGCTGGCGGCGTTCGGTCTGGTCGAGCAGGCCGGGGTGCGTCCGGGGGTCGGCTGGTCTTGGGACGGCTCGGTGTTCGCGCCGCCGCCACCGCCTCCTCTGACTTGGGACGACATTCGCCGGGAGCGTGACGGTCTGCTGGCCGCGTCGGACTGGACGCAGGTTGCGGACGCTCCGGTGGACGCAGCAGCGTGGGCGGTGTACCGGCAGGCGCTCCGTGATGTGCCGCAGGACTTCGCCAGCCCTGATGCGGTTGTCTGGCCTACGGCGCCGTAATGGATCCGCTGATGATGTTCGGCGCATGGGCCGCCGCCCTTGTATCCGTCATCACAGCCGGGAAACTCTTGTTCAACTCTTTTGTAAAGGCCACACGCGCCGCTGTTGGTGAGGAGTTCACGAAGATTTGGCGGGAAATGGACGACGCTGACCGTTGGCACAAATCGAAATTTGATGCGCTTGAAGCGGCTATCGAGGCGCTGAAGCAACAGGTGCGCCGGTTGGAAGATTTGATGTACGCTCATATGAACGAGAACAAGTGAGCGGACCGTCGTGGAAGCACCGCAGGCGTCTGATTTATGCGACGTATGTACTGGGCGTGGCGATGATTGTGTTTGCAATGGCCGCTTACCGGACGGATACATCGGTTGCCTTGCAAATGGCTGTCGGTGGTGTCAGTCTGATTAGTATCATTCTGACGGCGTACACGGCGTTCGCTACGTTTGACGACAAATGGCATTACAATCCTACAGACTGGACTGATGATGAGGTTTGATAAGTATGACCTGTTCCTGTCACTCCGCCGAACGGTGGTTCCGCTTGCGGTCGGTGCTGTTGCTGCCTCTGCGCTTGGCCCGTGGCTTCCGGCTGACCTGGTCGCCGAGTGGACGACGGTGCTTCTGGCGACCGTATATTATTCTGCGCTGCGCTTCCTGGAACTGCGAGTGCCTGCTGCTGGGCTGCTGCTGGGAGGTCGTGCTGTTCCGCGATATGAAAATCCAGAGGCTGAGCGAAAGGCCTTTGAGGATTTTCTGAAGCACCTGCAGGAGATGTACGACTATCCTGACATTGAGGACACGGATCTGCCGTGACCGCCACCTGGCTTGCCAACACCCTGCGGGGCGCCGGCCTTACCGTTGAGGAGGCGCCCCGCTGGACGGTTCGTGGAGGCTCCACGTTCACGCCTAAGGGCGTTATGGTCCACCATACGGCCACCGGCCCGAACTGGTCCAAAGAACGCCTTACACGGCTTCTGGTGCAGGGACGGCCGGACCTGAAGGGGCCGCTCTGCCATCTTCAGTTGGAGCGTGACGGCACTTTTGTGGTGATTGCTGCGGGGAAAGCGAACCATGCGGGGGCTGGTAAGTGGGGGAATATTACGGCTGGGAACACAAACTTTATTGGCATTGAATGTGCTAACGACGGAGTGGGGGAACCTTGGCCTCAGAAGCAGATTGAAGCGCTTGGGGTCGGAACTGCCGCCCTGCTGCGAGTCATGCAGGCTACTCCAAGCATGGTTGTCGGCCATAAGGAGTGGGCTCCTAAACGTAAGGTAGATCCTCGCGGCGTCGATATGGACATGTTCCGCCGTTATGTGACAAATCTTATGGGTACTAAAGTCGAAGGTGGGGAGATTGTCAGGCCCATAGGGAAGGACAAGAAGATGAGTTTTCCTAACAGTTTGGGTCGTGGTAAACGTGGCTCGTGGGTTCGGCGTCTTCAGGGTCTGCTGTTTTCTGGCGGGTTTATGACTTTGGAAGGAAATCTGAACAAGGACGGCTGGTTGGATGGTGCGTTCGGGCCATCTGTGGAGGGGGCTGTGAAGCGTGCGCAGCAGAAGGCCAATCTTCCTATGTCTGGGGTGGCTAACCCGCGTTTGTGGAAGTTTCTGCTTGGCCTTTAGGCCACAGTCTCTCTCATTAGTGGACGCTTAGGAGCAGAATTTGGCTGTAAAACCTTGGGACATTGATCTTGGAAGAACCGCCGGAGGCTACCGTCCTTCGGCAAAACCTGTTATTCCTAAGCCTGACCCGGACCCGGACCCAGACCCTACGCCTGATAACACTCGTACGGATTTGAAAGTCCCCGAGGTCCCTACGTATCCTAAGATTGCTCCGTCGTTGACTTCTGCGCAGTTGGGTGCGTTGGCTGACCGCCGCCGTGTTGCTGATGAGGCGTACCAGGAGGCTTTGGCTGGGGCTGCCAGGTCTGAGTCGCTGTCGCGACTTTCTGCTATTCGGAAGCGGCAGGCTGAGGACCGCAAGTTTAAGCGGAATCTTGAAGACCAGATGCGAGAGTTTGGCGGAGAAGGTACGGCTCGGGCTCCTATGGTTGCGGGCCGTTATGCGCGTAGGGCTGGCGAGGATCTGCGTTTGAAGTATGGGGAGATTGACTCGGAACTTTCGACGAATCTTTCTGCGCTTTCCCAGATGGTTGAGGAATTGCGTCTGGACCGGGATCAGGAGATTGCTCGGGTTGATCAGGACGAGGCGTCTATGCGTTCTGCTATCGAGAATCTTTTGAACGTTTCGCAGTATCTGGGAGGCTGATATGGGTTTTCTTGAAGATGTAGTTTCTGGGATGTACTCCGAAGCAGGGGGCGTCCAGTATCAGCCTCAGCGTGTTAGCAACGGGTATGATTACGGCACGGGGTTTTACCGTTTTGGCGGCGAAGATCCTAATACTGCCGAACTTCTTATGACGCTGGCTGCAAACGAACTTGGTTTGGATAATGCGCGTCGTGCGTGGAATGCTGGGCAGCGTGGTGATTGGGGAGAGGCGCTGAAGGAAGGCGCGTTTGCTATTGCAAGTCCCCTTTCCTGGATTTACGGTGGCGGGGCTGTCACGGGGGCGTTGAAAGGCGGCCGTGCGCTTAGTGCACTTGGCCGTTCTGGTCGCGCTCTTCGTGCTGCTGGAACAGCAACTCGTGCGGCGGGTTTGCGTCATCCCTTCAGGGCCGCACGGGCAGGCATCGGTGGTGTTGTTAAGCCTGCGCTTCGTGTTGCTCGTCGTAATCCTCGTCTTGCTATTCCTGCCGCTCTTGCTGCGGGTATTTATGCTAATGTTGCTGGCAATGATCCGGCTCCTGCAAGTTCCGGTCAGCCGAGCGCTCTTCTTACTGGCGGCGCTACTGCGCCGACCAATGCTGCCGCTGCACGTTATGCTGGGATGGCTGACCGGATTAAAGAACAGGGCGCTTCTCCCGCAGGTAAGTCGTATCGGAGTCTTGCTGAAATGCAGGCCGGTGAAGGTGGGCGTAAGAATCCTAATGCTCGCGCTGCTGCTGAGGCGCTTGTTGCCAGCGGTGGCGGCAATCAGCCTTCGGCCCAGGCCGGTGCGAGCATGGGCGCTTTGAACGCTCAGTACAACAAGGCTTTGGCAAATCTGCGAAGCCAGTACCAGTTGGCTGAGACTGACGAAGAACGTGCCCGTTTGAAGTTTATGTTGGAAGACATTGAGGCGCAGCGTGCTGCTGGTGTTGAGGCGATCTCTTCGATTTATGCGGAGAAAGAATCTAAGATTCGTGACCGTGCTCGGATGTCCCGCGAGGGGACTGCTGCGGAAGTTGACCGTCTTGGCGAGTCTCTTGGCGGTGTTGCTTCGGATCTTAAAACCCGGCTTGCTGAGCAGCAGACTGGCATGGCGCAGGATATGCGCGGCCTTGGATTGGGCGCTGCGGCAACTCCTTCCGGGAACGAATGGCTTAACTTTGCTCAGGCTATGATTCCTGTTGAGCAGCAGTACACGCAGCGTATAGGCGACATCGGCGCAGAGGGCGTGGACTGGCTTGGCGACGTTACGTCCGCTCAGGGTGCCGCCCAGCAGGGCGATCTGCAGCGTGCTGCGGCGTTTGCCCGTTCTGGTGGTATTGCTAACTATCAGCGGGATGTTGCGAACCGTATCAACCAGGAACGTTCTGAAATGCGGAATGCGGAGTTGAACCTGCTTATGCAGCAGTTGTCTGCTTCGCAGTCTGCTTCGGAGTTGAACGCCCGTCTGGCTGCTGAGCGTGCCGACCAGTTTGGGCCGGCCGCTACCCAGCAGTTTATTTCTGATGTTGCTGGCAGCGGCACGTTGGGTCTTGATGACTTTGTCTACCTGTTTGCTCAGCAGTTTGGGCGGCTTCCGACTCCTGAAGAAGAGTCGGTTTACTCGAATGTTTACGGCCCTGCGGCAAGTGACCTTGCTTTGCAGCGCCGTGTTGATCAGATGCAGGCTGATGCTCTTGCTGCTGAAAGCGTTCCTCTCCCGGCTGCGGCGAATACGGTCGAATAATGTCACAGGGTTTTCTTCCTACCGAAGGTTCCCGTTCGGGAAGTCCGACTTTCGGTTCGTTCTTCCAGCGCCGTAGAGGCACAGGAAGTCTTGGCGCACCAGAACGTCAAACCTATGCAAGCCTACTCGGTATGACCGAAGGTTCTATCGCAGAAGCACTTGGCGCCCCCGGTGGCACTGTCAGAAAAATTCAGGCGCAGCCGGAATACGACGTTGCCCAGGCTGCAGAGCAGGCGATCCCTGGAGTTGGGACAGAGCCGAACAAGGGCGTCGTTGCTTCGCTGTTTGATTTCCTTGGGCGCGGTTCGTCTGCCGGTGTCGGTGCTGTTACTGGTCTTCTTGGTATGTCGCGGCCCGAAACGGGGGAGCGCGAGGCTGATGCGGCAAACCGAAACAACATCAACACTGCTATTCGTCGCGCTATGGAAGGCATCAGCGGCGAGGACCAGTTCCGTTTCGCAGAGTTTACTTCTGTTGCGAATAAGAAGGCTCGCGGGGAAGAAGTCGGGCTGATCGAACGCGGGTTTAACAGCGCCCTTGGTTTTGTCATCGATACGGCTGTTGACCCGCTGACTTACATTTCTTTCGGCGGGTCTATTCTTGGCCGTCTTGGTGCGTCGCGTAAGGTTGCGTCGGCTACTCGGAGCGTTCTTAAGGGTGCGCTTGGCCGCCCGACTTTTGATGCGCGACGGTTTATTTCTGAGATGGTTCAAGACAATGTTGTCAAGTCTGATGCTGTGGCACGTATTATGCGCCGGGACATGGACGAATTGTTCTCAAACAAAGAGTTTTTGAACAGGGTCATTGACGGTAAGGACAAGGACTGGATTCGCAACTTTAACAAGTGGCGCAAGCAGGCGTTTGATCAGACCGACGAACTTGGTAGTGTGCTCCAGGATGCTGACATGCTGCGCCAGTATGTCGGGTTTGACATCAGCCGCGACGTTGCCTTGCAGTTGGCTCCTGAGGCTGCGGCTTTGAACTATGCGCGCCGTTCGGCTGCAGGTTTGCGAGCCTGGGCGCGTAAGTCTTTCGGTGACGATTTCGGCGAAGCATATGTTGCATCGCTTCCAAAGGACATTCAGGGTGGTCTTCGTATCCGTGCGCCGTTTGTTCGAAACGCAGACGGTACGGCAAAGGCTTGGGGCGTTCAGGGTGTTGGCGCTGGCCGTCTTGGTGAAAAGTACAAGGCTATTCGGAAGGCTACGGAACTGACGGAACGGGGCCGGGATTATCTTCGCGCTGGGCTTGCTCCGGTTCTTGGGAAGATCACAGGTAAGAACGCTGACATCTATTATGATGCGATTGTTGCTGCGACGGGTCGGACTATTCCTTATGGTGCCGGCCGTTCTGCGGCAAGTTACCTTGACTATTCTGTCGCTGAGGCTGCACAGTTCCAAGCCCGCCAGGCTGACGCGCTGTTTGAACGTAAGATTTATGAGCGGCATACGACAGCGAACAACCTTTACATTTCTGGCCGTCAAGAGTATGGCGACCAGTTCCATGAACAGTGGAAGAACTACTTTTACAGCACTCAAAAGTTGAAGGAGGCGTTGGAGCAGCGTGACTCTTTGACGGAGATGCAGCAGCGCGCTTTGGACTCTGCTGCAATCTGGCGGGATATGTTGGATGAGATCGGTAATGAAGCGGTCAGCGTCTACAACCGCGACTACACCAGTGCTTTCAATTTCCTTCAGGACTATGCGCCGCGTATTACAACTGGTCGTGAGGCGGCACGGCGGGCTCGCAAGGGCCGGATGTTTGTCACAACGGGTACTACTTCGGACTTTTCTAAAACCCGTTCACGGTTTGCTTCCGGATGGGCGCAGAAAAAGAACGGTGACATTGTTCGTGTTGGCTGGGAGCCGCCGGAAAACATTCTGACGATGGGCGACGAAGGCTGGGACGAAGTCTTCAAGGCAGACCCAACCCAGTTTATGGCCGACTATCTTATCGATACAAAGATGGCGCTGAACGAGCAGCGTCTCATCAACCTGTTTGTTGATTCTGGAGTTATTGCGCGCCCTCGTGCTAAGGACATTGCAAGCCTTCGGCGTGTGAACGAAAGCATTGTCGGCGAAGAGATCGTTGAGGCGCTAGGCATTGACCAGCCTGGTTGGCTGAAGATCCTTGAAGAAGAGTTGAAGACAAAGTTTGTCCCGCGGGCGGCAGCGTCTCGTCAGACTCTTCGCGAAGCAGAGGCTATTGCCGACAGGATCGCTGCCGCCGGCATCGAAGTCACCCGGCGTGTTGACCTTGACGAATACACGCAGGGCAAAGGCGGTTCGTTTGTTAACAAGTGGGATGGCACTACGATCCGCAACAAGAAAGGCACATCCGAATGGGAGTTGCTGGACGCTAAAGGCAACCCTGTTTTGAACAAGGACGGCAGCCCTGTCGTGTTCGGCTCTTATCAGGACGCGAAAGTTTCTGCTGCAACTATCTTCCGTTCGAAGCGTACGGCTGCTTATAAGACGGCGATTGCTGACGAACGTGAAAAGATTCTGGAGGAGATTGCTGGGACCGAGCGTACGTTCGGGTCGGTTTATCAGGGTTGGCTGAGAATGGTTGACAATGTTCCTCCTCAGGATCAGCCCGCCACGATCCAGGCCCTTGTGGAAATTGGTCTTCGTCAGATGCAGAAGTTTGGACGGCTTAAGCCCGGCGCAGATGTTTCTGCTAGCGGCCGTCCGTACATTCGCAAAGGTGACAAGGTTGCTGCGGTTACCGACAAAGACCTTGCAAAAGGGTTTCGTGACTGGCTGACTGCACAGAACTACATGAACATCGAAGGAATGTCGTTTAACCCTGATGGGACTATTGCTAAAGATTCTGTCGAACGGGTCAAGGACCGTGTGTCGCTGCAGATGCAGCAGATGTACGGGTCTGAGAAGTTGATGGAGTCTTTGCAGCGGATGTTTTCCGTCTACCAGGAACCCAAGTCTGAAGTCGCACGCATGATCAAGAACCTTTACATGCCGTTTTACGCAATGCAGAAGGCTTGGATGACGCTGGGCCGTGGCCCTGGATTCGTGGCCCGTAACATCCTCGGTGGTTCGTGGAACCTGCACATCACCGGGGTGGGGCGTGTTCACACGTCCGCTTCTGCCGCGCTTCTTACCGCACAGGTAAAGGCTCGCAGGATTGTTAAAGAAAAGTTGGGCGACACGATCTTTGAACGCGAGCCTTTGACTGTCGGCAACATGATGCGCGACGAAGTGTCGAAGATTATTCGCGGTCAGTATGCTGGCAAAACCGGCAACTTCATCAAAGGCGTTGAAGACGGGGATGCTCTGATCGAACTGTGGGAACTGTTCCACAAGAACGGGCTTGGCGGTAACCGCAACACCTCACGTTTCGTGGGAGAAATCCTTGGGTTCAGCAGCCAGACCGGCCGAGCCGGAACTTTGAAGAACGAACGGCTTGACCCCAACACTGGCAAAGTCATCACCGAATACTTTGAGCCGAACATGGGTTCGACTGGTGCGCCGACGACCGTCGTCGCTTCTGGCGACATCGGGTTGTACGAAAAGTGGATGAACAAAGCGGCGTTCGATAACCCGTGGATCCGTAACGTCATGGCTCCTATGGCCGAATCCTCTGAAGAGTATCTGCGTATGGCTGCGTTCCTTAAGGGCGCGCAGGAAATGGGGTTGGAAGATGCTGCGTCTGGCATCCGTGGGTATGGTGCCTCGCAGTGGGTTAAAGCCAGCCAGTTCGATTACTCCGACCTGTCTGATTTTGAACGGAACGGTCTGAAACTGCTGCTGCCGTTCTACACGTGGACCCGTTACAACGTCCCGCTGCAGGTTCGTGCCGCCATCCACCAGCCCGGCCTTATCCAGCAGGCTCTTCGTATCCACGAATCTTTGGGCGACATGTTCCAGGACGATGACGAGAATCCGGTCCCGTCGTATGTTGCCGACAGGTTCGGGTTCCAGATCGACGAGAACTCTGCAATCTTCGAGATGCTGCCAGAATGGATGCGCCCTCAGGGTGACGTGGCGATGGGCATGTTCCTTGCGGAACCGCTGACCGACTTGAACACTTGGCTTCGTATCCCTGGCGAAGGTGTGTCGAAGTTTAACCCGCTGAACTATCTGAACATCCGCGAGTTTGGGCAGAACCTGAACCCTATCGCAAAGATGGGCGCCGAAATTATGAAAGGGATGGAAGGCGAACCTGCCATCTCTGAGATGCCTACCGAACCTGCCCCTGGTTGGACGCAGTTGCCAGGGTTCAAGCAGGTTCTTAGCCGCATCGACCCTTCGACTGGTGAACGGGTGGTCAACCGTAGTGCAATGATCGCGCTGCGTAGCGCTTTGCCTCAGGTGGGAATGATCGAACGGTATGCGGCGCCTGTTGCTGGTGGCGAACGTGACCCTGGCCGATGGCTTACTGCCATCGTGTCTGGTGTGCTTGGCCTGCCTGTGTCTACGTTGGACGACTGGAAGACTGCTGGTGAGATGAACCGTCGTACCGAGTTTGTGAAGCGCCAGTTGGAATCTAAGTTCGGCGAAGATTACGAATACAAGATGGAAATGATTCGTGCTTTGGTCAAGGATGGTGCTACCCCAGAGTTCATTGCCAACCTTGACATTGTCGGTATGGGCTCCGAAGAGGTTGACGTTCGGAAAGCGGTGTCTGCCTGGCGTATGTTCCGCCGTATTGAAACGCTAATTGCCTCTGGCACGGCAGAAGAAGAGATTGTCGCTGCTCTGTCTGCCTACGCGCCTGAAGGGTCTCCGCAGTTGGACCTGATCCAGACGATCTGGCGGTATGTCCCGCCTGCCGACTCTGACGCAGAGCGTGGAATCCGACAGTTCGGGGTTCAGACGTTGGAGGAGGACGAACTTCAGAGCCTCGGGTTCTTGCCTGAGGATGTCCGTCGTATGGACGCTGATGAGCGGGCCAGGATTCTGTGGGAGTATTCGCAGCGTGGACGCTGAGTACGACCGTAAGGTTCATGCGAGGCTGCGGCGGCAACGGAAACTTCAGGACCTTAAAGACGGGCTTTCTTGGGGCGATAGGACTATTCCTTCTGGCGCAGAATACAAACGTTCTTTGAAGCATAGGCCACAAACTGTGGAAGAGTGGGAAGAACTGGAGTTCTGATGGCTGTTAAACCGTGGGTTTCGGTGGCTCAGCGGATTGCCGATGGGCTTAGTTCTGGCGCTCTTCGGCGATTCTCTGACAATCTTTTTGAAGATGTTGGCACTGGCGAGTTGATTTCTAGGCCCGGCGCCGTTCTTAATTCCGATGAACTGGCCGCAATTCGACGCAGCCGTGGTATCCCTGAAGAGTCTCGCGGTGCGGAAGTTCCTTTTTCCCGCCGTCCTACCCTTCGACCTGATCTTCGCCCTGGCCCTCCGCCTGCTCCTCGGACCCCTGAGCAGATCGGGTTTGCTGGCCCGAGAGTTCCTCAGGGCGAAGGTCTGTTCCCGATCCGTCGCCCTCGTACTTTAAGAGATCCTCAGGACATTGGGTTTGTCGCTCCTGGTAGCAGGGTTCCTCCGGACAGTACGCCTGTCAGACGGCTGACGCCGTTCCGGGAGCCGGTTCCTGGCCGTCCGCAGTTGCGCCGACGGTGGAAGGATATTGCTGCGACTCTTGTCGACATGGATCCGAAGGAGAGAAAGCGCATCATTAATAACGCCCGCGAGTTTGAGCGGCGTGTTGAGGGGCAGGAGGGCTACGTTTACGCGGCGTTCCTTTCCCAGGCCGAAACTCCCGAGCAGTTTGAGATGATGTGGCGGGTCACCCAGCGTGCTGCCACTCAGGGCCGCAAGGTCGGGGTCGGTAGCGTCTCAGGTTATTCTGGCCGTGGCGGGGTTCAGGTCGGTTCTAACTTTGACTCTGGTGAACTTGCTGCTATCAATGAGGCTGCGCTTGAAACTGCGAAGCGTCTTAAGATGGCCGGGGTTAAGGGTATTACTCCTGAGATGATGCTTACGCCGGTCAAGGACGGCGGACTTGGTCTGACTGTTCAGCAGGTTGAGGACATGGGGTTCGATGTTCCTCGTGACATTGTTGACACTGGCGTTAAGAAGGTCACTCGTAAGCAGGGTTCGCGTCCTGTCACTGGCATTGCTTTGGAAGTTTCGTCGAACAAACTTACGGTGTTCCGTGGTTTGAACGACAGGATCAAAGTCCTTGAAAAGAAGATGGATGCGGCCGGCTTGGACGAAGTCGAAGACTATCTTGTCCGTGGTCGTGAAGAAGCGCTGATTGAAGAGACGATCAACAAACTTACCCGCGAGTCTGCAGAGTTGCTTGGCGAGGCTGGCGAACGTGGTGTGCGCCGTTACAACGCCGCTACTGCTGGTGGTCTGAACGCCAACCAGTATGACCTCCTCCTTGGTAAAGTCCGCAAAGCCCGTGAGAAGATGGGTCAGGTGAAGCCTTCGGCTTCTTCGCAGGCTGCTGTCGCCGCTATCCGTTCTGGCGATTACACGGCTGGTAAGCATGCGTATGCGAAAGATTCTATTGCTAAGGCTCAGACAAGGTCTGATCTTTACAGTGTGTCGGCTGCAGCCCAGGAGGCGCTAACAAATACCAAGGGTTTGTCGGAGGCTGATGCTGCACGGTTCCGTTTGGAGTTGAACGACGCTGCGCTTGCCAAGATGGACGAGTTGCAGGGTGTCGATTCGATTGAGCCGCCTAGTCGTGTGCTTGGGGAAGACTTTGGTCCGACCGAGGTTGAGCGGCAGAACCGTGTGCTGACTGAGACCGCTGATTACCGTAGCGTTTCGGAAGACCCGACGAGCATGCGGCGTGTCACGGACCGTGGTGGAGAGTTTGAGCGTGAGTCTCCCGACTTCATGGGTGGCATTCCTATGGACACGGGTCGTAAGCGTCGTCCTCGTAAGCAGAGCAGCAAGCAGCGTCAGAAGTCGGCAATGTCTTCTCGGCTGGAAGAGGCTCGTCGTGCAGAACTTGCAAAGCCGATTGACCAGATTCTTTCGGAAGGTGCGGCTGGCTTCGACCGTTACGAATCTCTAACGACTCCGAAAGTCCCTGGCCTTAGCCGCGCTGAAGCAATCGCTATGCAGACCGATGTTCCTGTCGTCTCTGGAGGCCAGGCAAGGTTCAATCGTGCCAGCACACCTGCGCAACTTCGTTGGACGCAGCGTTACGGTGCGCAGGCTTTGGAAACTGTGCGCAGTATTACTACCAAAGCAGAAGCCGACGAAGTTTATGCGCAGATGCTTTCGCAGAAGTCGCAGATCGAACCGTGGCTGTACCGCCGTCTTGCTATGGAATGGCGCGAGGCCCTCAGGCGGATGATGTAAGCCAGCCGACCATCTTAGGATTCATGGTCAGCATGTGAAGCAGCAGCGGTGAGATGGCACGAATAATATCTTCGTGCATCTCCGCGTCCACTGCTGTGTGTTCCAGGATGGCGTGCATCATTTCGTGAAGGACAGTCTCCTTCTGAACCTGCACTGCTGCCGCACTGTCGTATTTGATGGTCGCAGTTCTGATGTCCCATTCCCCTAGGTTTTCTTCCATAGCACAACCGACAACCTTTATATCAGCGTGGAGGAACCTGAGCCTTTTCGGGGCTCCGGTTTTGGCAGACGCTTTTCGAACTTCGCCATTTCTCTTTCGACTGCCAGCCTCTTCACGTCTTGGTTCCATATGTGGATTTTGTGGAACGCTTCGTGGTTTTCGTGCCATACTGATAGGCCGCATACGTCACATGTTCCTTCGCTGCTCACGCAAGTATCTCCACTGGCTGATGAATATGCGTACCCCCAACGGGATTCGAACCCGTGCTGCCGGCTTGAAAGGCCAGTGTCCTAGGCCGCTAGACGATGGGGGCGTACCACCGGCAGGACTTGAACCTGCACCCCTTTCGGGACCCGATTTTGAGTCGGGCGCGTCTGCCATTCCGCCACGGTGGCTCATTCGCTGACGTTCCTTTTCAGCATCCATCCACGGTCATACGCCAACGCTGGGTTACGGTTGATGAAGTCGTGGCAGTTGTGGCAGATACCCACCATCTTGTCAATGTCGAGCATTCTGTCGCCGATCCTGCCCTGCTTGTGGTGGACTTCCTCGCACTGGCCCGTGCAGGACCAGGTAGCCTTGATCTCACAGGAGCCCCCACAACGCTCCCAGACGGCTTTACGGACCTCGTCATATGCCCTCCTACGCGCCGCACCCTTGCGGCTCTCACGTCGCATCTCAGAGCGTTTCAACGCCATCCTCGCAACGACCCTGGGTTCTTCCCAACCTTCCAGTCAGAACGCTTTCCCGAAGGGACACCACGAGAAGACGCCTTGATAGCCTCAGAAGACCGTCGCAACTCCTTCTCCGCCTTCGCAACCATCCTGTCCCACTTCGTCACGCCAGTTCCGCCTCAGCCCTGTGAGCCGCCATCAGCGACTGCAACGCCGACATCTGCGTACGCCGAGACCTTACCGCCTCCAAAGCAGTGTACCTAGTGCCCTCAGCCAGATCCAAAGCCCGCTTCAACTCTGCAGTCTCAGCCTCAACATGAGCCTCACGCTGCGGCACCGTGCCCTTCGGAGCGTTCGTCCAGGCGATAGCCGTAGCCTTCCTCAGTTCAAAGTCCGCATGAGCAGCCTCCTTCGAGGCTGCAGCCAGCGTCTGAATACCAGCATCAAGCAGCCCCGAAAGGCGCGTCATCTCTTCCGTCATCTCATAAAGGTTCACGGGTGCTCCTGAATCACCGAAGACTTCACATAATCAAGCATACCTTGAACTTCCCACGGGCGAAGGTCATGCGACCCGAACGCTAGAAGATGCATATGACCGTACTCGTCAATCACTTCGCCGATAACAATCGTGCGGCCAATCATGTAGTCACCAAACGGCGTGAAATGGTGGCACGGGTTTGACTGAAGAAGTTGTTTCATACCTTCGTCGATACGCTGATGATGCTCATAACATTCTCGCAGCATCTCGCGAAAATCTTCTTCTTCTTCGTCAGACTCAAACATCAAACAACCTCATAAAATCCTGCCCCGACATCGTAACATACCAGCCACCTGGACTTCCAACACCTCGCTTCTTATGCCAAACCACAGCCGGACGGCCCTCAGCATTCTCCTGAGCCTGACGCAACCAGCCCGACAGATCCATACGGCCATGATCTTTCACCTCAATCGACACAGGAAGGTCAGTTACAATATCGTCACCACGTCGAGTGCCCGTCCTAGCACGGGTCGTTTCCGCATCCCACCCGTTCTCCTTTAAGAAGTTCACAACCGCACGCTCAGCACGTGAACCCTTCGCACGTTCCGCGGCACCCATTAATCCTCCTCTTCATCTAAGAAGACAGGCGTTGAAAAATCGATGAACGAAACAGGGATCTTGTTATGAGTGATAGCCCCAACCCAGGGAGAAACTGCCAGCCACTCTTTAATAGACTGGATTCCCTTGCGTGCCCAGCGCCACACCGTCTTCTTATCGGTCGGCACACCACGCAGCCCTGAAATCACCTCCGCGGCTTCTTCATACGTGTACTGCGACATCACCGTCATCTGCACAGCAGACCGCTGCCACTCCGGCAACTGATCCACAAACTTCTCCACAACAAGACGAACCACATCATCGACGCTTTCCCGTGTGAACGACTCCCCATCGTTCGCACTCAAAGCCCCGATCCCCCCAGACTCCAACAGGTCTGGGGGGACGAAGTTCACCTTGTTGTAGAACATCACAGAGAAGACGGATACGCCACAGCAGAATCCTCACACGGACGCAACTGCGCAAGCACAGGACGAGGCGGCTCAGAATCTTTCATCTTCCGGCAGATAGCCTGCAAAGTGTGCAAACCTGGATGCGTATAATCAGGAACAATCTCCCACGTAGCATCTGCCGCACCACGAATAGCACCCGAACCTCGCTCTGAACCGCCAGACTTTTGCGAGTGATGAACAACCAACGACGAACAATCATTCACACGATAGATAGTGTCCAGCACAGAGATAGCCATACCCATGTCTTTGGCAGAGTTCTCGTCACCACCGACAGAAGCACGGGCGAACGTGTCGATCACCACAAGTTTCGGTTCGTTCTTTGCGATCAGACTTTGAAAAGCCTCAGCAGACCGAGGGTCTAGCAGGTGCGGAGTCATAGGGATGACATTGAACTTGCGAAGGTCAGCCTCAGGATGGGCTTTGCGCCATGCCAGCACACGCTTACTGAACCCCTTGACACCTTCACCAAGGCAGTAGATGACTTTGTTTCCGTGCGCTGCAACCGACGCAGCCCAATCCAGCACGACGAACGTCTTGCCAACACCAGGCTCTCCGTACACCCACGTCTGCCCTTCAGGCAGCCGGTTTTCCAGCAGCCACTCAGGCTGCGGAAGTTCTGCAAGGTCTTCGACCGACAGCATCGGGAACGTGTCGGTAGGTGGCTTATCGTCAAACATCATCTGCAACATCCTCATCTCCTCTATAAGACCAGCGGCCCCCCGACCGGGGGCGGGTCGGGGGGCGCTGGGGTCTTATGATATCAGAAAGGCGCGGACTCTTCCACAGCCCCAAGGCTAGCGAACTGACCGGCGATCTGCATCGCCTGAAGAGCAGTCTTGCCATCACGCGACAGCGTGACCTTGACCTGACCGCCCGGCTCGAAGTCGACGTTCGCCAGAATCTGCTTACCCTGCATCGCAGCAGTAAGCGGCGAGTCCGACTTCGCTTTCACCTTCCCGACGCAGTACGACTGCCCACCGCCCTCAATGCCACGGTCACCAGTCCGGTCGTCGAAGACGACAACCTGCTCAGGGTCGATACCCAGCGCCGGCAACTTTTCCGTCACCATCTCGATCAGCCGCTGACGGGGAACCACCGAAGTGGGGAGGTACCGAAAGGAACCGGCACCGTTTGGCTTGTATGCAATAGGCCACGTTGCAGCATCAGCAGGGTTGACCCCACTGACCGGCGCAGCCGTCTGCTGCACGGCCGGCGCAACCTCGGCGCCACGCTGCTCCGACAGCGAATCAATCTTTGAAGAAGCAAAATCCACCAACTGGCTGTACACCAGGTCGGCTTCGAACCGTGCCTCATCAGGGGTGACCGGCGTATCGAACACGATCCGTGCCGTGACGCCAACCGTCTGATAGTTACGCGAGGGGCGAACCTCAACGTCGATGTGGGAAATGCTTGCCATCCTGTTGCTCCTAGTCAAAGTCCCCCATCGGGGACAACTGGTCTTGTGCTACGAGACGAGTCGTCTGTGACTTGTCCCATCCTGCCGGCTGTGCGTACGGCCAAGCATCAGCCGCACGAACCCATCCTAGCAGAACAATCTCTGAGAACGTCGGAGCCTCCGCATACGCCAACACCATACGCCGGTTACGCTCCGCATCCCGCTGCCTTACTGCAAGCGGATTCGACTTGGCACGAATCCTCCTCACCTCAACATCAGGAAACAAGTCAGGTTCAGCCTTGTGCTTAGAGTGTTCTGCCCGAGGCCAGTATGCACCAGCCCAATACATATTCAGCGCTTTTGCGGCAGCCATCTCGCAGCAGCATGATGCCTGGCCTGCGACAAGGTTGTCTTGCATACGGTGGACATCATAATGTGCAGCGTCACGCACTCCTTCGTTCGCAGCGTTGCGACGCTCAGCAACATGATATGCCCAGTCCAACTCCCACGGCTCTAAAGTTACGATCATGGGAGGAAACCTAGCCCCCCAGCCAGGCACGGATCTGGCTGGGGGGTGGGGCGGAGCACACGGGAGAGGAGGGTCCGGTGCTCAACGCCGTCCGACCTCTGACTCTCAGACGCTGGGGGCATCTGAGGTGGATGCGGCAGAGATCGGAAGTCTGGTCGGAGAGAGAGAGCCGTCAACTTGGCATCCTTCGTAGAAAGCACACCACTTTCTCTGACACAAGTTCCAGTCCGGGTTAGGCCGGAACGCATTGTATTTTACCAGCACATCTGCTTCACGCAAGGAGGTGGACAACTTCTCCAACTGGCCAGGAAACATGTTTCCAGCAGACACTAGCCGTGTCTTACCAGTCTTCGGGGAAACAATATGCCATTCGAACGTGTACTGTGGCGCATCGTAGTTCTGCGAAACCATCCACAGGTAAGCGGACGCTTCGATTGACGGCGGCTGGTCGTACACCCACTTGCGGAACGACGACGCAGTCTTAAAGTCCACGACGGTAATCCCATACTCGTCACGGTACAGGCCATCGACCGTACCCTGCAGCCCACGGTCGCTATCAGGATGGTCAGCCTCCAAGTACACTTCAGTACCTAGGCACTCCCGTCCTTCAGTAATCTTTTGAAGAGTTACGCCGCCCTTCACGTAAGGCTCTTCGTACCAAAGCCGGACAGCCTCACGAGCAGAATCCACAACCCACTGAGGATCTAGTTCGTGCTCAAACCAGTTGTCCATAGGAAGAAGTTTAGCCTGCTTGAAAGCCGCATCTGCCGCAACATTCGCAACTTCTTCCTGGTCTGCTTCACGGCCAGAGTTCTCCCAATGCTCTACTCCTGCGTGAAAACCAGTACCTAGTGCAGTATATGGACTGCCATACGACGGAACATTATAGATCTTCTCCAACGCATACTGCCAAGAACATCCTTCCAGCAGAGACTTCAGTGTGCTCTTTCTCCAGCGTTCCATCTTGCTCCCTTCTATCGCGAGTGGGCCGGGAGGGAATCGAACCCCCAACTGTCGGATTAAAAGTCCGCTACTCTGCCTATTGAGTTACCGGCCCTGTTCACTCAGATATCGTACACTGAGCGAACCATCTCGTCCATAAACTGCTCCCACAGTTCATCGTACAACTTCTGGTTATCTTCGGAATCGATGCCGAAGACGGTCTTTGTTTCCTTGTCGTAGTTGTCGTTGAGCCAATCCTCCCACTTGTACTCGTACCTGTCGTAGTCAGTGGTGGGTGGGTCGATGGGCAGGTCCCTGTCCCAGGGGTTGCTGGCGAAAGTCCAGCCGCTCATGCGTTCACCTCCCTTGTTCCACGGGGCGTAGCGATGCTAAACGAAACAAACCGAGGGTCATTAGCAACCTTATCGGTGATGAGTAGCATGTCAGAAATCTCTACTGCTTCATCGGCGCTGTTCGCCAGAATCTCTACTGCCACAGAAACACGGTAAACATCCTTGCCATGATTGTATGCATCCATCACTTGCACTCCTCACACATGTAGTAGGAACCGTACTTGTCCACATAACCTGACGCATACTCCTCGTTGTCAGGGTCAATCACTGCCGTGCACACAGCACACAGCATGTCACAAAACTGTGCGTCATACACAGACGTTTCAGTCCAAGGCATCCTTACCCTCCATCATGTCACAAGGACCATTGTAATCTAGCCATGCCTCATCCAACACAGCCATAACATCGGCAGCATCCCAGTCTGCAGTAGGCCCGCCAAGAATCTCAATCACGCACCACTCCTGACCGTCAATAACTTCGATCTCTAACGGCACAGTAGTGTATTCGTATTCTAGAGAGCCTTTCGTTTCAATCTGAAACGTGTTGTACTCTGTCACGTGAGTGTGACGGTGCACTGCTGGGCCCGCAAGAAGCAGGCCCAGCAGCACACCAGCCGCAAACTTCACTCTTCAATCTCCTCTGAGGTCTTATCAATAAGATACTCCTCTTCCATAATGCTGCCGTAACCATCGATAGCAAGATTAATTGCTTCTTGGTCATCATTAGCAGAAATCTCGTACACAGTCTTTTTGTGAATCTCATACACTCTCATGCTTGAACCACCTTTTCAATCCGAGCCTTAACGAACTCGTTGTTTAGCGGGTTAGTGCAACGCCGAACGTTGCACAGATAACCTTCATCCTCCCACTTTTCCAGCCAGTACGCAATCTGCTCAAACGTACCAACCTTCCACTCTGCAATGTCAGACTCAGGATCGCTAGGGTTAGCCCACTTCTGAGCCAAAACAACATACTCGTTCATATCAGTACCTCGCATCCTCGATAGTGTGCTCCATATCAAGCACCTTGGCTTCATCCGATTCGTTATACACCAGGTCCAACGCCTGGTCCGTACTGTCAGCAGACACCTCGTACCACACAGTCTGCGTCACAATATATCTTGACATCATATTCCTCCTCAAAACATAGCGTCTTCGATATCGACAATCGGATTCACGATTTCCCATGCGGCAGCAGCGTACCCTGCCATATCCGCATAGTTATCCTTCACGTGCCTGTCTTCCATGGTCCGTGCCATCTTCAGCAAGATCATCAGGTTGCACACATCGACACCGTCCAGTTGCTCGTACGGTGCTGTGCTGAGATACACGTTCCACAGAGCAGCCGTACGCTGGTCCAGGTTGACACCCGGCGGACCATAGTCGCGGTTACGTGCACCAGAAACAATACCGGCAACTTCCTCTAACAGATCAGACTGCACTGACATAACTTCTCCTCTTCAGTTGGACTTCGAACTCTTCGTCTTCTCGTTCGAGAACATAATATCTGCGTAGATTCTGAGCAACAGTCACAGCAGTTTCCTGATCATAATACCTTTCGATCAGGAAAGGCTCGCCAGTTGCCCGTTCCACAACGATGACGTGATAGTCCTGTTCTTGCTCCTCCATGCGTCCCTCTCTCTTGGAGACATCCCTCCGTACATTCCGTAGTCAATCGAATGACTGACTGCGTACAACAGGCACTGTTCCTGAACGTCGCAGGAATAACACACCTCCCTTACGAACGGGTCATACTGCATCCCATTCTCAGGGAAGAATATGCTTGTATCCATCCCACGACAGTTCGCATCATCTATCCAATCCCTCATCGTGCACCACGCATAGCCCGTGTCACAGCACGCAGAGACTCACGGATAAGTGCAGTTCTCTGAACAGCCCGCATCTCCTGGTCTGTCAGAACGATATGCGTAGTCAAATCTCCGGTAATGACCGGGATCTGCATCTCCACATACTCCTCCTCTTCCATCACATTACAGAGCGCCATCTCTGGCACGACAGTAATATTCATACCGTCTTCTGTAGTGAAGGAAATGCTGGTGATAAAGATACGCTGATACTTCTTCACAGGTTACGCTCCTCTGCACGGTGGATCTTCCACTCTTCCAGCATACCTTCGGTCACCTCGTCCTCCAAATCTGAAGGACGAGGGCCGAAGATGATGTGAAGGGCCTGATTAACTGCTTCGATCTGCATCGCTAGATAATCCATCACGGTTCCTCTCATACAGGCGTGGAGAACTTCTTCCACTGCTCATCGGTCATGTTAGCGATACTGGTGTAGCAGGTGCAGTAATCGTCAGTCATGCTGCACGACTGGCAGATTTCGCACTCGTAACAGACACCGTCATACACGGACATGCCAGTGCAGAACTTGCACTGACCAATCGCCGGGTCTTCCTCGTACGTGTACGGGTCGAAGCCCTGCGTGCTGTCCGCCATAGACGGCTGCTGCCACTTAGCGTTCGGGTTGTACTTGGAGAACATACTGCTGACACTGCAGTACGACTTGTTGGAAAACCAGATCGTCTTGACAGGGTTCCAATGGCCCATGTGCTCGTTGGCAATATACGCACGGTCCCTGTTCTCCGTGCTAAGAAACACCAACTTGCTGTGCCCGATGTACTCCTGAACCATGTCGAACAGGTAGTCGTCGTCAAGCCAGCCCTTCGGCAGTTTCGGAAGATACTCTTCCGTGAACACCCTGGTGTCAGACCGCTTGTCCTTCTTGTCGATTAGCACAGGGATAACACCATTGTGAATCATGGCAATGTTCTTGTTCACCATGAACGGATGGCAGTTGTACTCGTTGACCGTGCCATGCGTAGCAATACGGAAGTGCACAAGCATCGGGCTGTGCTGACCGTGCATGTCCACAACACGCTCGTACTCTTCGAGCAGTCCCTTCAACTTCATCGACTTGAACGTGCAGACCTTGCCGCAGTCGTCGATGTATGCCAGGCCGCCGCCGTCAGGATTCGCATTCCAACTGTTGCGAATCTCCTGCTCAGTCAGCGTGCTGCCAGCATCCTGGTAGATGGCGATGCACATCAGTCATTCTCCTCTACTGATCCGGTGATGTACTGGTAGATGGTAGCGTACTGCGGCTTGTCCGAAAGCCAGTTCTGATACTCGGACCAGTCAAGCCTGCCGAACAGGATCGACTGCACGGTGATAGTCCGTGTGTATTCGTACAACGAATCGACAAACTCTGCGACACGAACCAGCCCGTTCTTCGTCAGATTCGGACGGAAGTATCGCAACTCAATCGTCTCAGATGGTGTGATGTTGATGGCGGAATACCTGGAATGTCGGGCTGTACGCTTCACAGCCTTCGACGGTTCCTTAGTAATCTCTACCATGTAATCGTTAGTCCACGATGCCCACTGCTCAGAGTCACGGCCAGCAACAGCCGTGCAATGACCAGCGTTGACAGCCTGGAACTTCACGAACTTCCACATGTGCGAAGGTGTGAACGCAGAACGTGACACGTGAACGTGAAGGCCGCAGTTGCTGCGATGCCACGCACGTGCACCATTACTACGCAACCATTCGATCATGTCCCATGGCATCTTCTCACGGAACGCTTCGAGCGTCATAGGGTGAGTGACCATCTCTGCACCAGACCATGACAGCGAACCGTCCGACTTGAAGTACACCGCGTCAGGCTCATACCAGGACTCGCCGAACCTTTCGCACGCCTGCTTCGCAAGCGTCGAAGCGTTCTCCATCTCAACTTCGAATCCCATGTACAGCCTGCCAGGGATCGGCAGATGCCGTGCACCAAGATCAGAGTGGAAACGAAGCAAAGGACGCCACGAATAGTTGTGGAGATCGTCCTCGTCTCCCATCCCACAGCACTCATCTCGGCTGTCTTCGTATGCGAAGATAGAACCGCAGTTTTCGCACGTGTAATCGCACCCAGAGCACAGGTACATATCACCGTCTTCAAAAAAAGAAACCGGCGCGGAATACGCCATGCGTTCTGCATAGGCGAGACCCCACCGTGTTCTCAACTGGCGGTACACCGTATGTGGAAGGCCAATGCCTCCCATACGGCCGACGTGGTCGCAGCGTTCGCACATTGCGAACTGTTCGTTGTAGCAGTCCTCACATACGGACTCCCACTGCGACTGCTCTGCGTCGTACTCCGTCAGTGTTGCATCACATAGCGTGCATACCAATCCGAGCAATGCTACCTGTCCAGCAGGCATCTCTACTCCTCTCGGGTAACACCCCCACTCCACAGTGAGGGCGGGCTTGCCGGTCGGATCGTCCGGCGAACCGGGCAATAGCAGGCTGGCGGTAGCGCGCGAAGCGCGCTGCCAGCCTGCTATGCCAAGCAGCCGGACGAGACGACCGGCAAGACCTCCTCCACTCTGGCAAGGCATAGGGTGACGGAACGACCAGGCTTACGCCTGGCCGTCCGTCAACCTCGCTACGCCGGATCGTGATGGTTCCGCTCAAACCCGTGCACCATGTCACCATCCTTCCAGATCATCTCACCATAGAACCCACCTTCCTCGTCCCACTCACAGTTCCAGTTGATAGTCGGATGATCTTGCGCCATCTTGTCAATCCACAGGGAAGGTGGACCCCATGGTGTGCGGAAATAATATTCGATGAAATCATCACCGATCTCGAACCGCTGATCACGCAAGTCCCACTTCACACCCCAATGGTTAGTGTTCCAGTCATACCAGTACCCATCGTACGGATACTTGACCAGTTCCTCCCCTTCAGGGGCGTAAGTGTTCCACATCCACAGGTTCGGCTCAGGGTCAGAGACAACTACGCTTTCAGGCTGGTTGTTCTCATCCGTGCGCACCACCAGATACTCCTTCCGGCGGGCAAGAAACTTCTCGTGAAATCCTATCACATCCTTCATGTCTCCGCTAATGCGGAGCATGTTGTCACACCAGTTCGGCATCGTCTTCCTCCTCAGTTAGTCACAGCGATGCGACGCATCATTGCAACGCGAGCACCCTCCATGAAGGAGGATGCCAGTTTGATCAGGGTCTCCGGGTCTACATCGTCGAAGATCTCGCCGAGCAGAACCAGAGTGATGGTGCCCTGCTCGTCAACGAGCAGAGTGTTGTCATGCTTCTGCATAGTAGTCCTCCGTGAACCTGGCGTTCGCCATCTGAGCAGCCTTGCGATACTCGCGCTGCTCCTCACGGAGCCGCTCGATCTCACGCTCAGCCTGCTCAACCTTACGCATCCAGTAGATACGCTCCCAAGATTCCGTGCTCATCAGATTTCTCCTCGCTGCCGAGCGGCATCGACATCCTCTTCAAGCGACAACATCTTACTACGAATACGGTCCGCAGAAGCGGTGATCTCCAGCCTCATACGCGCGTGATGGTGGACGAACCTGTCGTCCTCCACCCAGGCGAATGACCTGGCAACATCATCCATATGCTGAAGCAACTCGTTCAGCACGACGATCTGGTCTTCACGGCTGGACACGGTCAAACTCCAGCACCAGAACGTCCTCAGCGAAGTGGAGCGCCTCTCCTACAGGCATCAGCGCATCCAACATATCCTGACCTTCAACGGTCAGGTGCAGCACCACACGGTACTTCACAGCACCACCTCCGTCCTGCGCTGCGCGAGCAGGTGCTTCGCGGTCACGGTGCGCAGCATGTCCGCCGTCTTCTGGCAGAGCAGCGACGCCTCCGAGTCTCGCGACTCCTGTGCCCACGCGCTCAGGTCATCCAGCAGCATCGCGACGTGGATCATCAGCGTCGCGTCATCCACATTGGACAGGTCCACAGCATCTCCTCCTCTAGGTAGCAGGATGCTACCAGCGCCCCGTCGGGACTCGAACCCGTAACAACCCATTCGGGGCTGACCAATCAGATCAGAGCGTTAGGGTTACGACGCAGCAGATCTGACACCAGCACCTTCAACTCCACATACAAGGTGCCGAACTTACGAACCATCTCCTTATCGGACTCATCGAACGAAGCCCAGTCCGACATATCCATAAGGACCTGCACCGCATAAGCGGCGAACTTCAGATCATCAAAGAAAGAAACTTCATCCTGAAGATGATCCCAAAACTCAGAGAGGGGAAGGTCCAGCCCGTGACGCTCCAAAGCGTCATACACACGGGCATCCACATCCCGTTCCATCACCACCCCTTCCTGCTCAGCACCAGGCCGAGCGTAGCCAACAGCGGACAGAACACCAGCAGAACAGCAACATCGACACCGTCGATCACGGCGTCCTCCTCTCCGGAGACACACGGCCTCCTCCAGACTGACAACGGCCGATCAAGAACTTACGGCAGAGGCCCGAGGCGACCCCGGCCCCCCGAAGGGGGCCGGGGCGCCGTCGGCCTCAGCCGACGAGCGACGCCGTCGGGACGGCGACCTCGGCGTGCGCGATCCGCGCGACCGAGGCCGAGCCGGCCCGGTTCAGCCGCAGGGTGACGCGGACCGCGTCACCCGCGGCGAACCGCGCCTCGTCGCCCTCGCCGAGCACGAGGGCCTCGCCCTCGGGCAGCGGCGCCTCCCACCAAGGGAGGCTCTGGCGGACGCCGTTCGCGTCGCGCAGGACCAGGCGGGTGAACTTCTGCCCCGCCTTGTCCTCGCGCTTGAACTCGCCCGTGGTGATGCCGGCGAGGATCGTGAGGAACGAGAACTCGAACATAGCGAACTCCGTGCTAGCGTCGCAGCCCCGCAGGGCGACCCGGCTGGTGCCGGTGCGACGGGGGGACAACGGCAGGCCAGGCGAGCGGCCGCAAGGCGGCCGCGGCCACACCGCCCAAGGGGCGGTGTGCCGGCCTGCCAAGTTGCCCCCCTCGCAACCCGGCACGCCGGGTCGCCCCAGGGGGGCGACGCAGCACGGAGGAGCGACGTTCGCGTTCGAGGACGAACGCTCCCGCGGCTTCGCCACGGGAGCGTTCGCGAGGACGGGGGCAGGCCCCCGCCTCGACGCGAACGGAGGAACCCGCCAGCCCGCCAGCCACCCGGCTGGCGGGCGACGGGGCCGGACCGGCGCGGCTCGATCCCGGCGGCTAGATCGCCGGGGCGAGCCCCGCCGGTTCCCCCGGCGGGCTCCTCCGCGTTAGTGATGTCTGGCGGTGTATTTTTTGGGGTTTTGGGTGTGGGGCGTTTGTTTGGGTTTGTCGGCCACGTGTGGGGCTATTTGTAGGGCCTATTTGGAGGTTGGTTATGGCGTCTGGTTTGTTGCGGGCTGCGTTGCGGTCTGGGAATGTTCGGCAGTTGTTGGCTGCTTCGCGGGCTGCGTCTCGGCGTCGTCGTGGGGTGCGGGAGATGAATAGGTCTATTCAGCGTGGTGGTGGTGGGCGTGCGTTGGGTTTGGATGGTGGGGATCGTGCTAAGTATGGCGCTGAGGATTATTTGAGGCGTCAGGGTCGGGATGTTGATCCGTGGGAGTCGATGGATCAGGATCGTAGCCATTTTTCTTCGCCGTCTGCTGGTGGGGCGCGGCCGTTGGCTATGCGTGATTTTGATTCTGGGCGTCGTGTGGTGTTTCCGCCTCAGGATATGGGGTCGCCTGTTGTGGCTCCGTATGAGGGTTTTAGGGTTTGGCCGTATCGTGCGGAGTCTGGTGTGCCGTTTGCGTATAATCGGGTTCCTGAGTGGCGTGGGCGCGGGGCTGGTCGTCCGGCGGATTATATGGGTACTGAGGTTTTTGATGAGGTGTATGCGCCGGGTGGTACTATGCCTGGCGGGTGGTTTACGGACCGTTTGGGTCGTATTTATGATAGTACTTCTCGTCCTGTTGAGGGGATTGAGGAGGTTCCGTTTTATGGGCGGTCGCTTGGTAGTTGGGATTCTGGTGGGTCTAATTTTAGGTTTGGTTGATTGGTTGGTAATTGGACTGCCTGCTTGACGTGCGTTTCCCAGGGTACCTAGGGTTAGACCGGGCGTCGAACGTAAGGTTCGACGCACTAGGGTAGACCGGAGTAAAGATGGCTACTAAGAAGAAGTCGATGAAGGTTGGTGGTGGCGGTCGGTTTGAGAAGTTGTCGAAGGATTTGGCGAAGAAGGGTGTGAGGGATCCTAAGGCTTTGGCGGCGTCTATTGGCCGTAAGAAGTATGGGGCGAAGAAGTTTCAGACTATGGCGGCGAAGGGGCGTAAGCGTGCCCGCTAAGAAGCCTGATTCTCGTCTGAAGCGTGCCGGGGTGTCCGGGTATAACAAGCCTAAGCGTACGCCGAATCATCCGAAGAAGTCGCATATTGTTGTTGCTAAGCAGGGTTCGCAGGTGAAGACGATCCGTTTTGGCGAGCAGGGTGCGAAGACTGCTGGGAAGCCGAAGGCTGGTGAGTCTGCGCGTATGAAGACGAAGCGTGCTTCGTTTAAGGCGCGGCATGCGAAGAATATTGCTAAGGGTAAGATGTCGGCAGCCTATTGGGCTGACCGTGTCAAATGGTGAAGGACTGATTATGCCTAAGGTTGGTGGGAAGAAGTTTCCGTATACGGCTGCGGGTAAGGCTGCGGCGGCGCGTGCTCGCCGGGAGAGCCGTTCTGGTGCGGCGTTGCGGCAGGCTGGTGCTGCTCCGAAGAAAAAGAAGGCTGCTAAGAAGAAGAAGTAATGGCGAATATTCCTAAAACGTCGGTCAAGTATGAGTATGCTACTTGGCTGGCTACGCCGTCCCGTTTAAAGACTTCTTTTGGTCTTCCTACTACGAAACGGGATTTCGCACATCTTAAGGGTGTGAATCCTCGTACGTTGTCCCGTTGGGAGGCTCAGGAGCCGTTTCAGGAGTTAGTGAGACAGCGTCGGATCGAGGTGTCTCACTCCGCACCGAATTCGACTGTGTCGGCCATTGGCGGTCCGAAACCTGCTTCTCATGGTAATGCTTTGAAAAAATTCGAGACGCCCGCTTTGACGGTGTCTGACGATCCTGTGTGGGACGAGTCGCTGTCGGAGGACGAGCAGCGGTACCAGCAGGTGAAAGACACGCTGGTCAGGATGGCGATGGATGGCAACCAGGGCGCTATCGACATGTACATGAAACATTACGGGAAGCCTTTTATTGAGGCTGAGCAGAAATCTGGCAACATGTTCCCCGATATATCTGATGAAGACCTGGTTGGGGAGGTGTGCCGGCTTATCGGGATGGACGCGATGACCGGCTGGATGTCGTTGCAGGTTGCTCCGGCGTGAACCAGCGTCGCCGTGCCGCCTTGGAGCAGGCTTACGCCGAGTTGAAGTGGCGCCAATACCGGGACGATCCGGCGCTTTTCTTCGAAGAGTGCCTGCAGATCCCTGCCGGCGAGATTATGGGTGGGACTTCTGGCCGTACAAACTTCGAACTGTTCGACTACCAGCGTGAGACGCTCGATATCTTCCGTTCGGAACGGTATGTGGTTGTTCTGAAGGCCCGCCAGTTGGGACTTACGACGCTTGCTATGGCGTATGCGCTGTGGATGCTGATGTTCCGGCCCGGTTCGAACATCGTAATGGTGTCTCGTAGTCAGACTGCAGCCGATAAAGCGTTGGAAATGATCGATTTCATGTGGTCGTTCCTGCCAAAATGGGTGTTGGAACGCGGCCCGAAACTGGACAACGACGCGGCAAAACACCATTCGTACAAGTTTTCTGACGGTATGGTGTCCCGCATCACGTCGTACGCGGCTACTAGGACGGTGGCAGCCGGTCAGACGGCGACGCTGGTGCTGTGGGACGAGGCTGCTCTGGCCGAATATCAGGACGATGCGCTGCGTACGCTGCTTCCGACGACCGACGCGGGCGGTTCAATGATCGTTTTCAGCACGGCACGTGGCGGCCACAACTCTTTCGCGCGTCTTTACCGTGACGCAGAACGTGGAGACAACCAGTTTGTTCCGATTTTTCACCCGTGGTACGTGTCCAGGTTTATGAACCCGGCCGTTTCACGTGAAACAATCGACTACACGCACTATGATGCGAAGAAAAAAGCGATGGCGTCGGAACCTTGGCTGTTTTTTGCCGAGTATCCGTCGTCCGCTGAGGAGGCTTTTAGACAGTCTGGCCGTTCCAGGTTTGTAGATCTGCCTGATGTGGAAGAATTTGAGGACTTTCCGCTTCGCGGCGACCTTGTAAACGACGATTATGGCAATGTTACGTTCAAACCTGATAGCGAAGGGAACTTCAGGTTCCGCGAAGACGCCCTGATTGGGGTGCCTGACGGTTGCAGGGCGGTAATTTCCCTTGACCCAGCGTCTGGGACGGGCGGCGACTACACGTCGATGTGTATAGGGTGGGTCGATCAGGATGGTGTGCCGCAAAGAGTAGGGTTCTGGCACTCAAACATGGTCGAACCGGCCGAATATACGGTTGATGCGATGCTTACCGGACGTTTCTTTGCCGATTCTGCCGGCCGTGACGCGCTGATGGTCGTCGAACGGCAAGGCGGGTACGGCGAAACTGTCGTTCATATTATGAGATCCGAAGGTTACACGAACCTGTACGTCCACAGGTACACAGGACACCGTAAATACCGGCAGGAACAGATGTACGGGTTCCCTATGACCGCAACGCGGCGTCCGCTGGTCGTTGACACGCTAGCAAAATGGCTTGATTTTGAGAATGAGACGGTCATGGGTGGCGTTGATGCGATGTTGCGCCGGGAACTTGGCGCTTTCGTTGTCAAACCTGACGGGAAAGTCGCGGCAGACGTTGGAATGAACGACGACCTAGTCATGTCAACCGCAATCTGGGTTTATGTGGCTGAGCAGAACGCTCCGAAGGCCACAAACAGCCATATGGATGGACTTGTCGACAACATGCAGGTGTTCACGGTAGGCCACATCTTCGATGAGGCGGCTGCGATCTGGCGGCAGCAGGACCGTGACAACCAAAGTTATGCCAGGAGAATGCGGAGAGCCGGCTCATGGCGGTAAAGATTCAGCCTTACTCGTTGACGCAGATGCAGGACCTTGTCCGCCACTCTGTTGCGACGATGGACGAGCGCCACCGCCGCTGGCGGCTTATCGAAGCCCTGTACCGAACCGGGTCGCTTCGTCAGGCTGAGCAGGTCCAGGCTGGGAAACTGACCGACTTCTTCCCGCACCTGTCTGAGCATGTTGTCAACATGATTCTGCCACATATTAACATCATTCTTGCGTCTGTCGTTTCGCGAGACCCGCAGTTTGTTGCAGTGCCGTACGCCGGAGGGGAAGAAGCCGAACTGAACTCCGAAGTTGCCGACGCTGTTATCAACTACTTCTGGAAGCGGCTCCGGACCACCCGCGAACTGCGTGATGCGACCGCCGACGCGGTCCGCCTTGGCTCAGGGTTTGTCAAGGTCGGTTGGACTCACATCGAGGAAGAAGCCGAACTTGACGGTTCGGCTCGCCGTGAGATCGCTTTGGACAAGTACAACGACGAACGCCTTACTGCCATTTTGGAAGACCGCGATTTCGACGGCCGTATCGAAGTCATGGAACGTTCTGTGCCATCCAGCATGATGCGCGTCATCCGGTCGGAGCCGTTCGCAGAGTACGTGTCCCCGTACGACATTTTTGTCCCGAACAACGCCCGACGTATCGAAGACGCGCAGTGGGTCGCTCACCGTATCACAATGCATGTCGACGAAGTTCTCGCCAACCCGGAATTTGACGTCAATGAAGACACTGTTGTTCGTGACGGGGCGACGGTCAACCCTGCCGATGAGTATCAGGCCGAGTGGCGACGTCAGGTCGAAGAGGTTCAGGGCAGCCACTATTCCGACTTGGCCCTTGACACTGCTACCTACTGGGAGTTCTACGACATGCGAACCCGGCAGTTGTCCGTGTTCCAGTTGGAGTCCCCCGACCCGCTGTGGCAGGGTGACCTTCCTTGGTCGCACCGCTACCCGCCGTTCGTCCACGTCCGTAACTTCACTTCGAGCGGGAACGACTTCTGGGGTTTTGGCGACATTGACAATGTTGCTTCGCTGCAGGAGATGATGAACGAACTGATCACCGAACAGTTCGAGAACGCGCGCCGGGCCGGACAGAAGTATCTTGTTCGCAAGGACGCCGTGACCGAAGAGTTGATCGCCGCGCTGGAGTCGTCCGAGTCGGACGTTGTTGCGCAGGTCGAAGTTCCTAACGGTGAACCGCTGGACCAGATTATTGTTCCTGTGTTCCGCGCCGCTTTGGCAAACGACATTTATGCTGCTAAAGCCGAAATTCAGGCGTACATGCAAGAAGTTCTTGGTATCAACGACTTCCAGTCCGGCGGTATGGGCGCCGACCGTATGTCCGCTACGGCCGCTGCTGTCGTTGAGGGTGTCGCTACGTTGCGTGCGCAGGACAAGATCCAGTCGGTTGAAGAGGCTGCGGCGCAGATCGGAACGCTCATGTTCCTTCTCTGCCAGGAGTATCTGGACGAGCCGACGGCTATCCGAGTGGCAGGGTTCGAGGGGGCGCAGTGGCCTGAGGTTTCGAAAGAAGACCTGTACGGCGAGTTCCTGATTAGCATTGAGGGTGGTTCGATGAAGGCGCTGAACCCTGCTACGAAAGAACAGCAGGGGCTTCGTACGTTGAACCAGGTTGTCCCGATGCTGACTCAGTTGGGGTTTGACCCGCAGCCTGCGTTGCGTTCGGCGTTGCGCGATCTTGGGTACAACCCGGATGAGATGCTTGTTCAGGCTCCGCAGCAGGCGCCTGTGCCTGGTGGTGCTCCGCAGGGCGGGGCGCCTTCGAACGGTGATCTGATGGCTGCGATGGGTGGTCCGCCGCAGCCTGCTGAAGCGCAGGCTTCAGGGAACGTGGCGCTCTAGGAGGCTGCTATGGACGAAGAAATGATGGACATGATGGCGATGGAAGAAATGATGGGCGGTTCTCCGATGGGTGGCGGGATGCCTCCGATGGGGGACGAAGGGGATGAGGGTGTGACAAATGTCCCCGTTCCGAACTTTGCTGTTGCCGCCGTTTTGGAACTTATCGCTATGTTGGAAGAAGAAATGATGGCCGGTCAGGGTGTGCCGTTCTAATCAAATGTCCTGTTTCTGCCACAAAAACGTTTATATGTGACCGACCGAATACGGCCCAGGAACCCAAGTAGGGCAATCTGAGAGGGTCATTCGATGGGAGCAAACTGACAATGGAATTCCGCGAGGCTTTTGAAGAATCGCTCGCTGCGCTAGGTATCGACAATCTCGACGACAACCCTGACGACATCCCCGTCGGGACCGTTGAAGAAACTGAAGACGAATCGCCCGAGGATGAGGCTGAGGCGTCTGAGGAGATTGAAGAGCCTGAGGGTGACGAGGACGGCCAAGAGTCTGAGGATTCTGACAAGACTACGCTGATTGACATTTCGGAAGGCGCAGAACTTCGACTGCCTGACGGGACGGTTGTTCCGGCAGACAAAGCGATTCTGATGCAGGCCGACTATACGCGTAAGACTCAGGAGTTGGCTGAACAGCGCAAGCAGTTCGAAGCCGACATGGCTGAGTTTGAGCAGGTCTCTGTTGAGGTTAACGAGACGTACGAGAACATGCGAAACTGGTATGAATCTCGTGCCGCCAACCCTTCGGGGTGGATTGCGGAAATCGCCTCGCAGGCCGAAGATGCTACTGCCACTATCGCCAAAGCGTTGTACGACCTGGCGCAGGCAGGTGTTCTTGACAAGAAGTTTGTTGAGACGTTCGGTATCGAATCCGGCGAAATCGCAGAAACCGCTCAGCGCAGTAAAGTCGAATCAGAAATCGCCGAGTTGCGACGGTCTTTGCAGGACCGCGAAACTGCCGAACAGGAACGTGAACGTCTCATCCGACAGCGAGAACTGGTAGAAAAGCGTGCCGCAATCTACGAGCAGGAATGGGAGCAGATCAAGGCTAATAACAGCCTGCAGTTTGCTGACGTTGCTGAAGAGACGAATGCGAAGCGTGAACTTCTTCAGTTCGCTTTGGATAACAAGTTGGGCCGATCGTTGATCGACGCTTACGATCTGTTGAATGTGCGCAAGTCAAAGTCGGGTTTGCTAAAGGGGTCCGAGCCGGACCCTGAGGTCGCTGCTAAAAAACGAGCATCTAGGGCTGTAACTCCGAAAACGTCTGTTTCGGCTTCGTCGCCGCGTAAGAAGAAGATTTCTGACCGCGAGGCGATTCTTGAGGCGATGGAGGGGTTGGCGCTCTAGCCTAACCCGGAGAATGAATAATGGCTGCACTCGGAGCATCTGCTTATACTGAGTTGGTCGCCTCTACGCTTGAGAAGATTGAGCCGCAGTTGGTCGACCAGATTTTCACCCGTCATCCTACGCTTGACATGTTCAAGCAGTATGTGAAGTCCTACACTGGGCGTAGCATGGTGCTGAACGTTGAGGCGGCGGAGGACGACAACACTGTCGTGACCGACGCGAGCGGTACGTTCGCGACGACCAAGTCGCCCGACATCATCGGGGCGGCGGAGTACAACTGGTCCTCGCCGTACGTCTCGAAGGTCCGCATCGACTGGTACACGCTCCAGAAGAACACCGGCAAGGAAGCGATTGTTAACCTGCTGGAGGCTCACCTGGAGAACGTGAAGAAGTCGCACGCGAAGCGCATCGTCACCGGCCTGCACAAGGCTGCTGGCAGCGTCGGCGCTGGCGAGTTTTCTTCGCTTGACCAGATCGTTGGCACTCACGCTGACACGGCGACCGTCGGTGGCATCACCGCTGCGGACGCCGACCACTACTGGAACGCGACCCGTCTGACCATCCCGGTTTCGACCGAGGCTGGCGGTCAGGACATCCGTAAGGCGTTCCGCACGATGCGTAACGAGTTGATGGTGAACACGTCGGCTGACGCCAACGTGACGCACATCATCGCCGGGCGTAAGGTCTTCGAGGAGTTCGAAGACTCGTTCGACGACAAGGTTCGTTACATGTCGTTCGGTGACGGCCAGACGAAGTTCCGTGGCGTGTACGACGGCGACATCGAGGTCCGGTTGGACCCCGACTGCCCGGAGGACCGCGCGTACTTCCTGGACGTTTCGGCCTGGCGGTTCGGCCACCTGAACGGCAACTTCATGAAGGTCCAGCCGGCGCAGACCATCGTCGGCACGCTGGACTTCATCACCCCGATTGCTTCGGTGCTGTCGGTTGGTGTGAACCAGCGCCGTAACCAGGGTCTGTTGATCCGCACGGGCGGCGTTTACGACGCTTCGTGACGTTACCGCGGGAGCCGGGGTGATCCCCGGCTCCCGCGCGTCGCGGGATAGGAACCGTTATGGCTATGGTTAAGGCTGCCGCTAAACTTGCGAAGAAAGCAGGTAAGGCTGCAAAGAAAGCAGGTAAGGCGAAGACTCGTCGTAAGGCTATCAAAGGATGGGATTACGACGTTGAAGAAATGCGCGGTGAAATTCGCCGTAAAGTTAACGCTGACGTTGCAAAGAAAAAGAAAGACAGTAAGCGCCGCAACGCTGTTAAACGCGCAAAGGAGTGGGACGCTGCTGTGACTCGTCGCCGGCCAATTAAGGGCTGGGATACGAGTAGGACTTCGCCGCCGACTGGTCCTAAGGGGTTTTTGGATCCGCGTGGAAAGAAGTAATTATGGCTATGGTTAAGGCTGCGGCAAAGATTGCTAAGCGTACTGCGAAGCGTGCAGGTAAGGCGAAGAAGGCCCGCAAGAAGGCTGTTAAGCGGGAAGTTCGTCGTGAAAACAGCAAGAATGCGTGGGCTGCTGAGTCTGGCGCTGACCGCGAGTACGAGTTTATGCGTGAAGGGTTTGACGACAATGGTTACGAAGAGGCTTGGCGGCGCGACACTGGCCGAACTGCTACTAAGCGTGGCACTAGCGCCCGTGGTGATAAGCGTCGTTCGGCCCGCGAAAAAGGCTATCCAAAAGAAAAGCGTGTTTTGACGAAGAAGAAGATCCGCCAGTCTAGTAAGGCTTGGAAGAAAAGCGGCGGGTTTTTGGATCCGCGTGGGCGTGGTTGAAACTAACGTTTCGTCGGACGGGGTCACCTACACGGTGGCCCTTTCCGATGTTAACGACCATATTCAAAAGCATCTTCTTACAGGTGAGCCGTATGAGCACAAAATGGTTCGTGATATTCGGAACCGCACTGACGGTCTGGTGGTTGACGTTGGGGCTAATATTGGGAACCATTCTTTGTTTCTGGCCGCACATGGTCGACCTGTCGTTGCTTTCGAACCAGACCCTGTCCTCGCTGCCTGTATTCGCCTGTCAGCCGATTTGAACGGCTTCAGTACCCTGACGGTACATGAAGTGGGAATCGGCTCAGAACGCACTACAGCGCGCCTGACGGGGCATCCTGACGGGAACGTCGGAGCCCAGGGTTTGAAGGTGGGTAGGGCCGGGGTAGATGTGGTGCCGCTGGACTATTACGAACTAGCCCCGCAGGCTATTAAGATTGATGTTGAGGGCATGGAGTTGAAGGTCTTGCATGGGGCGCGGGAAACCATCGCCCTACACCGTCCGCTGCTGTACGTCGAGGCCCACAAGGGGGCTTATAAGGCGCTAGCAGAGTGGATGGCAGATCACGGATACGAACGCAGGGCAAGGTTCAACAGCACGCCGACTTACTATTATGCGCCACGAGAAAGGGCGGAGTGATGAGGCCGGAGGAAGTGGAGGGTCTGATTTCGGACGAGCAGGGCCGCATTATGCAGCAGTATGCCGCCGAAATGGTCAACGATGTTGCGGTCGAGATTGGCAGTTACCGGGGCAAGTCCGCCTGTTATATCGGTTCTGCCATGCCGAAGTCTGCCCATTTGTGGTGCATCGACCCGTGGGATGATTCTGACAATAACCGCTACGGGTTTGTGTTTACCGATGAAAACTTGCAGTTGTTTAATCGTAACGTCGAGATGTGCGGGCTTTCGTCCCGCGTTACGCCGGTCCGTGGGTTTTCCAGCGAAGTCGCAGAGGGATGGGAAAAACCTATTTCTTTTCTGTACATCGATGGGGGCCACGAGCATGATGAGGTTCTGGCGGACATCGACGGCTTTGCTCCGCATATGGTTCCGGGCGGAGTAATTCTCTTCGACGACTACTCGGAGGCGTTTCCGGGTATTGTCAGCGCCGTAAATGAACGGTTTGACGATGTTATTTTGCACGATGTAGGTATCTATCAGAGCAGGAAGAAGAATCGAGAACAGCGTTATCTCGCTGCCGTGAGGGTCCCATGATTTCTAAGACTATCCACCGCATCTGGGTCGGAGGCCCGATGCCCGCCCACTACGAAAGGTTTGCTCAGCGGTGGGCTGAACTGCATCCGGGTTGGAATATGAAGTTGTGGGGGGACGACGATTTTGGATGGCTGGAAAACCAAGATTTGTTTGATAACGCCGACAAGTTTGTGCCGGCCGACGCGGTGGGCCAGTTCCGGTCGGATGTAGCGAGGTATGAGATTCTTTCCCGCTTTGGCGGGGTGTATGTGGACTGCGACGTAGAGCCGCAGAAGCCGTTGGACCCGCTGGTCGATGTGTGTTCTTTTGCGGGGTGGGAAGAGCAGGGAACATTTGTCGGTAACACGGTGCTGGGGTCGGAGCCGAACAGTCCCGCAATGCAGCAGATGATTCGGGTTATTCCCGAAATGGCGAAGGCAAACGCCGGACGTGCGGCAACGTGGATTTCCGGCCCTAGGGTTTTGACC
>Ga0208427_1000065_pt1 | contig 41310 bp, 74 predicted proteins | sample DEB08_DNA_FD_184532 | JGI IMG/M metagenome (GOLD analysis project Ga0208427, IMG submission 184532) | Aqueous microbial communities from the Delaware River and Bay under freshwater to marine salinity gradient to study organic matter... | ecosystem: Environmental > Aquatic > Marine > Coastal ...
ATCAGTGTTGCCTGATGCTTCGAATGCTCCTTTGACCTTGACCCAATTCTGGTAGGTGTGATCATCCATTAGTTCTTTGCTTGGTATTTACTAGTTATACTAGCGACTTTTTTGATTTAGTCAACTTTGTGTTGAAATACACAAAGTGTTGAAGAAAATATTAAGATTTAAACGGAAGGTAGGCGAATCGAACGCCTAAGGGATTTAACACCTCGACTGTTTTCAAGACAGCTGCCGTCACCTATCGGCTTGACCTTCCTCGTATTTTGAATATCCCAGATGTTTTGTATAATGACAGTTAGGACAAAGTAATTGTAAATTACTTTCTTCATCAGTTCCACCATTACATCTTTCAATTATATGATGAACTTGAAGAATATTATAATTTTCATTACCACATTCTTCACATTTTCCACTTCTTTTCGCAGCAAGTGCAAATCTCAATCTTTTATTTTTAGTAGATTTGTTATTTGAATTAGTTCCATCATATTTTATACCAGTTCTTGATTTATTAGAACAAGATCTTGAGCACGTTTTTTTGTGCCCAATAAATGATTTACCACACACAGGGCATAGTTTTTCATTTAATCTTTGAAACTTTCCACAGCACTCAGAACTACAAAAAACATTTCCACTTATTTGGGATGGTCTTCTATATATTCGTTTTTTACAAATACAGCAAGAAGAATTTGGTTTTCTGGGCACAGTGGTTTACTGATATATTATGAAATATTTATAAAAATTCGAACCTTTGTCAACGAACCTCAAAATCGAGTTTACGAACTTTGCGTTGTCTTCTTGCCTCTTGCCAGGCAATATCTTCGCTAGTCAAAAATCCTTTTTTGGTTTCTGACCTATAAGAGTTTAGCATAACAACCTGCGATAAGTCAACAGCAGAGATTTTATCTCCACGAATGGTTGTCATATTTGAACAACCACATGATACTGACTTACTTGGAAGACCTTCTAACTCTCTATTACAGACTTTACATCTTACTTTAACTCTTTCCATGACAAGATATACTACTCATTGTCATTTTATTTATAATGCCCGATACAGGTAACGCTCCCGTCAATGTCTGAGTGTAAATCAGGTCCCTTCACTTGCTGGGTCATCGGGCATACTTCTATTCTAGGTATTGTTCCTAGATACCACTGAGCTAATCGCCCCTATCTCTACATTGTAGCATATACTCTACAGTATTGGCAACATCTTCCATGGCATCTCTTAGAAATGGTTGTTGACCAGAATATTGCTCTGTTTTGACAATGCCATTTTCAAACTGCTCACAAAGCGTCCAACGCCATTGTTTCATGCTTTTGGAATACCAAAGATTGATTTTCATAAAAAAAAGGAGGAGTGTTGTCTCCTCCGTATTTATCACTTCAGAGTTTCAACAGCAGCAAGTGCTTTTTGACGAAGTTCTTCGGGAAGAGGAACATAACCAAGAGAGTCTGCCTTCTGTTGCTGAGTAGGAGTCAGCATGTAACGAAGCATAGTCTTTACATCTTCATTCTTCTCATACTCAGGATATGCAAGAATCCAAGTCAGGGAGACGATAGGATAAGCATTTTCACCTGCGGGGTTAGCATCAGCGCCACGCAACTGAGAGTCAAGAACAATTTTGCCAAGTCCTGCAGAAGCAGTTTCAGCAGATGCTGTGACATAATTACCTGCCTTATTTTGGATAGCAACTTGTTGAAGACCTTTCTTCACATATCCATAGTTTACATAACCAATGGAACCAGGAGTATTCTTAATCTGTGCGGCAACACCAGAGTTACCCTTGGCACCAACACCAACTGGCCACATTACAGATTTACCAGTGCCGACCTTTTCTTTCCACTCAGGAGAGAATGCAGACAGAGAGTTGGTAAAACCCTTGGTAGTACCAGAACCATCAGAACGATGGACAGTAGCAATTTGCTTATCTGCACACCCAAAGGTGGACCAGTTAGTGATCTTGCCAAGGAATACATCAGCAAGTTGTGTCTGTGTCATCTTGGCATCACAACCAGGCAGATTGTAGGCAGGAACAATAGCACCACCAGTCATGGGAATGTGAACCATACCTTCAGCAGGTTGCTTGGCATCACTTACGGCACCATCAGAGGCACCGAAATCAACGGTCTTTGCCTTGAACTGACGAACACCAGCACCACTACCAACTGCTTGATAGTTTACTTTATTACCAGTATCCTGAGCAAAGGATTGTGTCCAGTTTTGATACAACATTGCGGGGAACGTAGCACCAGCACCATTCAAAGTAAATTTCTTAGATGCTTGCTCATTAGGTGAGCAGGCAGCAAGAATACCACCACCAACTACGGTTGCTCCAACAACGATTGCCAGAGTCTTTTGCATGGGTTTGAGTTTCATTTATATCCTATCAGAACTTGTACTTAGTGCCAATCTCAACCTTCCAATCAGTCTTGTCAGAAAGATTGATGAACTCTGCCTTTGCTTTTGCAGAAAGTTTATTAGTCAGTGCAATAGCGGTTCCAAGTTCAGCAGCAGTAAATCCTTTGGAGTCACCACCGTCAGGAGTCTTAGCACCACCACCAACTTCAACGTAAGGCTTCAGAGCACCAACTTTCCAGTCATAACCCAGACGTGCCTGATTGACTGCTTCTTTATAATTCTCATCAGAGAACTTGAATTCAGACTTGGTGGACACATAAGGGCCAGCAAGGGCAGGTGCCGTCACCATAGGAATTGCCAGTGCGGCAAGAGCGATTGCTTTCATTTGAAATTTCCTTTTCTAGTGTTTTCATGTTTGTCCGTTGAAGACCCACATATTATATCAAAAAATTTTGATATTGTAGTTAAGGTCAGTTAAAGAACAAACCTCTGTATTTAAGCAAGGTTAATCCAATTTTAACCATAAAAAAACCTCCCCATAAAGAGGAGGTTAGAATTACCTGATATTAATATCAGAACTTATACTTAACGCCCAGTTTGCCACCATAACCATTGTCACCACCATCAGCAGCAGTTGCCATGGAGAACTCGCCATATACACCCAGGTTTTGGGTAGCGGCAACAGAAGCGCCTACCTTACCGGTGAAGACGGTTTCGCTATCGCCACCATCAGGAGTCAGGAAAGCAGGACCGCCCTGGATGTAATAACCCAGAACGCCTTCGCTGCCTTCAAAACCAAGATGCAGATCAGTTGCAGCACCGCCATAGTCAGCACCGGACCAACCAGCGTTGGTTTCGACATTAACATAAGGACCTGCAAGGGCAGCAGAAGCCAGGAAAGGAGTTGCAGCAGCAGCTGCGATTACAGATTTGATCATTTTAGATACCTCGTTTTTTACTTGTGGAATGGTTACCCACAGATGTTAAGAACCTCGACTTGGTTCTGTGTTGCCTTTTGTTACAAAAATAAACAAAAGGTCTATTATTTATACAGTTTCGGGTATTCGGGTTACCCGAAAGCGAAATACGGGATTCGAACCCGTGACACCAACTTGGAAGGATGGGATGTTACCACTACACCAATTTCGCAAAGGGGCGAGGAGATTTCTCTCCTCAACGCATCTTTCACACGGAAGGGATTATAAGACAAGATTGAAATCTTGTCAAGCCCCCGAACGGATTTGAACCGATGGCTTCGATATTACAAGTATCGCACTCTACCACTGAGTTACAAGGGCTAAAAGGAAACATAAAGTTTCCAACAGGCACGGCTGGGGTCGAACCAGCAATCGATCGCTTAGAAGGCGATTGCATTATCCTTTATGCTACGTGCCCATTGGTAAAGAGAGATCCAGACAACTCCAAAGAAGTTGCTCGGAACGAAGTCCCGTTCGGTTTCCCTCTCAACTTATATAGTATAGGACAAAAGCGCTCCTGCGTCAACCCCTCTACTAAATAAAGGTAAGATCCGTGCTTAGTTCTATGAAGAAAACCCTAGCATTACTTGGATTATTGTTATTCACTTCTCCGGCATATGCGGGTGGTCTTGTCACCAAACATGCTTCTAGCGTTCAGTTAACAGTTGATGCTGCCAGATCGACAGCAACAAGAGTTGGTTCCTCATTCAGTATTTCTGGTAGTAATGTAGATACTACTGACGGAACAACTGCCAATACAGTTTCTGCCGGAACAATTACATCTGGCATCTATGCTCCAGGAACGATTGCTGCAACTCAGGATACTCCTGGTGCCGCATTCTCATTCAGTCAATCTTATACTCAGGGCGATGCAATTCCTGCTGCTGCTCCCACTGTGGGAGATGTTCCCAACTTTGGAAGCGTAACTTCCTATACTGCAGGAACTGCTGGTGCTCTTGCCGGTACAGTAACTTCGGCAGGTGTTCTCACCGTAACAGCAGGTGGTCCAGGTTCAAGTGCGGTAGGACAATTTGTTTCAGAAATCACCGTTATTGACTGACAATAAATATGGATAGATTACAAGAAGCAATCGGTCTTGGGTTGATTCTTGGTGTTCTGCACGGACTACTTGTACCTGTTGCAAAGGCAGTTCCAGTAGTTCCTAACTTTACACAAGGAGCGATGACCAGCCACACAGAAACCACGTCTAAAGTTACAGAAACAATCAACTCAATTGATTACAGCACTGGATATCAATATTCTGTAACTGGAAGTGGAATCACGGCAAATGGAAATTTATCCCCAGGAACTGGGGCAATAAGCGTAACTATTGATGGAGTGACCTCATCATGGACTGGAGTAACAAGCAAACCACAATTCGTACAGACAAACCCAGGAGCAGCATTCCAGTTTACAGAAACGTATTCTGGTCCAGGAATGTCGAATCAAACAATTATTCAAAGAGTCACAGAAGTGACAAGCATTACAGACACAACAAGTATATTTCAACAGTAAGTCGTATAGTAACAGGAGCACTTATTGTATCCTCCATTCTCTCACAAAAGGTATTGGCTGAGACTATTGGTGGCGTTAGCGCCACCGCTTCTCCTATTGCTAACAGCTCGGGTAGCGTTACCAACCAGGCGATTCAGGTGCTACAAGGACCATACATCACGAACACGTATGGTGGTGGAATCCAGTGTCAGGGACCTACCCTCAATTTTACGCCATTCATAACAGGAGCACTCTCAAGACAAACCCCATACGAAGATTATTATTGGGATAATGTCTATGATATGAGAGACATGGACGAAGATGGGGCACCAGACAACCCAGGAAGCGTCTTGTATAGAGTTCCAATCAGAACTGGGCAGAAGAATAATCACAATACTTCTCTGGGCATTTCGGCAACGCTCTCTATTCCTCTTGATGGTGGATTACAGGCACGTTGTAAAAAAGCAGCAGATACTCATACTGCATTACAACAACAAATGCTTGCCAATAAGAGATTGGATTTTGAGATTGCCAGACTTAAAAATTGTGGCGAATTAATGAAGGCAGGTATTTACTTTCATCCGAAAAGTGAATATGCAAAGATATGTTCTGATGTTATCGTAACTAATCCTGGCGGAGTGATTCCACCACACAGACATTCTATCCCTTCGGCTTCAGTGCCTTCCTCAAAGCGCGAATTGCCTGTGTCCGGTCCCGCTGCTCCTCTCGACGCTCTGCCAAAGACAAAATCTTAGGTTTCTTTCCTCTTATCTTTGCGATCTTTGTAATAACCTTCTTAACTGTCGGTTTAATAACTTTTAATAAAATATCGGCAAGTGGTTTTGCCAGAAGCGCAGATGTAGTCGCAACAACGGCAATGGCAGCAGTCGTTGTTGCCGCTTCTGGTGCAGGTAAATATTTTTCCTGCCAAGGTATTTCTGGTTTAGGTTCAGGAACTTCTATAACAGGTTCTTTTATCTGAACTGTTTGTGGTTGGGCAGGAAGAATTTCTAACGGAATTTCGGGAGTTTTTGTTTCTGGTTTATCATACTTTGGAACTGCCGCAGGTTTTGTTGGTATCACCCTTTCTGGTTCAAAATCCATAGGAGTATAAAAGGGGATACTAGCGTCACAATGCGTAACAAGTCCATTCGGGTCATCTTCTTGAAGCTCCTTATTACCGTTTCCAGAATTATGTGACTGCACACATCCTGGCATATCTATAATAGGAACACCAACCTGAAATGTCACTGGTGCAGCAGCAGGTATTGCCGTAGGTGGAGACATCAACCATTCAGGAACTGGAGGAACATCAATTTCCCTTATCCGAATTTCACGAATTTCAATCATTAACTTTCAAAGAAATTAAAAACTGATGTCCATATAGAATGGAAAAATACATATAGGGCAAAGGTTTTTGTTGCCTCTTCCTTTGCCATATCTTTTTTTCTTTTAGCCATAATGCTAATAGTGCTTTAACTATTTAACCTTAAAAAGGCACAACTCCGCCAGTTACAGGTGGAATGTTAGTTTTTGTTTCGGGAATAACTCCACCAGTTGCCGATGGCATTTCAGGAACTTTTGGCATTAATTCTTGGACAATTCCGGGAAGAGAATCTGAAATTTCCTTAACAACCTTTTGCCTCGTCTCTTCAATCATTACATCTTTATTTTTATACAACCAAAATCCACCGGCAGCAATAGAAGCACTGACAAGAAAAGAAGTGAGTGCCATAAGATTAAAAAGTTTTTGCATTTAGGGTCTCCTAATAATTCCGTTTTTGTTTCCAATAGCAGCCATACCAGAAGTCAATAAAATTATAAAACCAAATACAAATAAGTTTGCAATCATTCTACCAGTGTGCCATGAGCACGACGGATTTCTTTGAGTTCTTCAAAGTTCTTTTGCTTTGTTCCACCATCATAGGACCATGCATAACCTTCTTCAATCATTTGTTCATTAAGTGAAACAGTTGCGTCACCAATATATAACCATCCAAGAAGACGACCATACTTACCAACACCACCAACAAGTTCAGTACGGATGACAAGATCATCTTCACCGGCAATTGCGCTTTCAAGTTTTTCTTCAAGCCAATGAGTGGCATCATATCCTAATGCCTTCTCTTCCTCATCCTTTGTTCTTTTCTCAGGCGTATCAACTCCTGCAACTCTAACTCTTTCTTTCTTGTATAAATCAAAACCGAGATCAATAGTAACATCAATAGTATCACCATCGACGACACGATTAATCTCTACTACTCGGAAGTTGTAACAACTCTTCCGACTCGGTGGAACCATAATGCCCATAATTGAACTCCGCTAATGCTTGATCTAAGGCATCTTCGGGAGGAGTCATTGTTTGCTCCAACCGATATAATTTTAAATTTTCTAGTGCCTGATTGAATATCTCTAACTTCTTATTTTGAGCATGAACTGCCGTCGTACTCAAAATAAGAATTGGAATCAACAGGTATTTCATTTTCATCATATGCCATACAAAGTATATATTACTTTTTCTTTCCTCCATTCTTAGATTTCTTTGCCGTTGCATTGCCCTGGTTCTGCGCCTTGTTGTTCGCAGATCCCTTCTTGCCCTTGTTCGCGGACTTGGCCATCTTCTTTTAGTTCCTGATATGCTAAAAACATAATAGTATATATGTAATATCCAGTCCCAAAAAGGAGTAGGATCATCGCAATAAAAATACTCCAAACTGGATCTGTCATGGGTTATTGGGATCTATTTCTAAACTAATCAAATAATCTGTCCACCATTGAGGATCATAGTTTTTCCACTCTGGAACTGGTAGACCTAATGAGGAATAATGCTCTTCAAGTGCCTTATCGATAATCTGTGCGATCTCCATATTCCTCTTCCTCCTCATCAACGTCAGCATATACGTTTTCCAAATAGGGTCCTCGTTCTCTAGATGGTTCTTTTCTGACATATTCTTTTTCGGCATTTACTGCGGACAACCATACCGCTAACTTCATTACTATGTAGATGATTGCCAAAGGTAAAAAACAGGCAAATAAGATTACTGATTCCATTATTCTGAAAAAACCGAAAGTATGAACAGAAATAAACCAAATGATATGAAGAAACCTGAGATTAATAAGTACGATACCATAAGTGTCTGAAGTAGTTATCTACCTCTACTAAACTTCCTAATGGTGCTTCTCCTTCTCCATAAGACCACTCACGACAAAAATTAAACATTCTTTGGTCAACTTTGGGAGGAGTAAACATTCTTGCAAAAGATGTTAATGCAAAATGATACCGACTTTTAATGTGCGGTTCCATTTCCTTTATACTTATCTGAATTGTAGTATTGAGTACCACCTTTGAATAAACCAAAAAATATTGTTGATAAGACAAAAGGAATTGCTATCCACAATAAAGCATTGCCCAACATAAATTACCTCGATTGAATTGCGATTAAAGTATCAAAAGGAATCCATGCAGGTTCTTCATCCTTAAATTGAACCTGAACTTCAGTAATAGTTTTACCCAAATCTTTTCGATAAGAACTTCGTGTATTCTTTACACAAGACAATGGATTATTCATACAACCTTCCCTGGAATATAATCACCAAGATTATTCAGCAGTTCATCCAATAGTTTTCCATATTCTTTAAATTGCTTATCTCCAGCAATGAATGATCGTTGCCTTCTCCATACTGCTTCGACAAGCATTCTCTTTTCTTGTTCAGTAAATCCTTCGAATTTGTTCATTTGTCCTTAAGTAGTTGTTCTAAACGTTTACGCATGTTAGCAGAATCTATCTGCTGATTGCGATGAGAGTATCCATTTTTTTGATGAAGTATTAAATGTCCTTGATAGAACATTGTGATACCAAAAATGAATAATAAAATCGCGCCTATTATTTCAATGCTATGTCCATCCATGGAAATAAAGGAGGAATAACACCGACGAGACGCAATAATCCTTCCGCAAATAAGGATAATACTACCCATCCAACACACATGCTTATTACAGAAGCATTTCGATTATGTCTCCTGATCGCAGCATCAATCATTTCCTGACACTGTTCTTCAGTCACATAACCCGTTGGCGGGACTTCTGACATTCTTTGTAGTACAAGTTTCATTATCTATTTACCAACTTTTGTAGGTATTCTCGCTCATTTTGATAGATTATATCAGGGTTTCGTAATATTTCTATTCCATGCTTAATCTCTGGTAATAACCATTCGTGAACTGGCAAACATGCTTGTATATTAGCAGGATTTAGACAACTGACAACCACTACAGTAAAGAACTTAGTCAAATAATTATTAAGTACGACAATCATAATTGATCCCAGACAAGTTGATGTGAAAGTTTATCTCTCAATTCATTAATACGATCTTGATCATATTGCTGAAAATTTCCTTTCTTCTCAATCTTTTTATAGTAATGAAGAGAATTGAGAATGATTGTATAGTCTTCCATGCTTAATTCAAATTTCATGTGTCCTCACAATCATTTACTACTTTAGCGATTTCTCCGCCAATTGCACTTCCTTGTTTCTGCCCAAATATCGTTGCCCATCCAGCAGCAATCCAACCAATATAAGGTATTCCACTCAATGCTGGTGCGGCAGAAGCACCAATACTAGCTCCCACTATTGCACCTGTACTCTCGCCGCCACCTTCCGCCTTGATGCACTCTATTCTCTTTGCAGACAACTTTCCCAACTCTTCACCTCCAGAACCCTGTTGAGTTCTCATGGTGTATTCTTTTTCTGAAATTATAACTGTCTTACCACCAATACCAAAAAATCCATTTGACTTATCAATATCCTTTGTTGTCTTCATGACTTTAGGATCATTGGATTGATAATGAATTCGATAACCATCTTTTCCTGCCTCTACTGTATAAGAAGTATAGTCACCAACAGGAAGATTTATAACTGGTATTTGAGGATCTTTATTAATTAAATGACCCAGTATTCCAATATGTGCTATGCCAAAAAAAGACCCTACAAGTAGCACAAACCACTTGAAGGGTGACTTTTTATTTTCGACTTCATCATCCTGTTCGGATATATGAGAAGGGAGAATTGACATTATCAATCATCGACAGATTTTTCTTTTTTAGAATCTACTGATTTTTTATCATCATCGTCTTTTTTCTTCGCAGTTTGAACACCAAATGTTGCTAGTGTTCCTGTAAATACCGAAGCAATAAACGTTGGATCAATTTGTCTTTGAGGAATCCCTGGAATTGTTACATAATTCAAAGTCAGAATTGCTCCTGACCATGCCAGAATGATAACTCTCACCAGGGTTGCTACCCCTTCATCAGCCCACTCAAATTTGTTTTCAGACTTAACCTTAGGATCCTCTTTTTTAGAAATTACTGAATCAGTCATTTGAAAGAGGTTAGGCACTTTTATTTATAGTAGTGCATTTTATACAGAAAACAATCAGCAATTCTCATCTCATCAACATTATCCATTTTGTCATATGGATCAACATGAGTAAAGTCAATACATTTTTGAATGACGTATTGAGGGACTTCTTTATAACGATATTCTGGATACATTGGTTTTAGAAAAATCTGCATTCCGCTGAACATCAGATAAATGGTTTCAATCATTTCATGTAACCTTCTTTAATTAGATATTCTCTTGTAAGAGGAGTGGGAGGATATACCTCCCACATTGGTTGCTTGGCACAAACTTTAAGAGCATTCATGGTCATGTTTTCAGTATGACCAGCCCACATTGCTTCTTGTTCCCAAGGTCTTGATGTTTCATCATAAGTCTGCTCACTCATCATTCGCCAATATGTAGGAACTTTCGTTTCAGGATAAATGATGGCAATAAAGTTATTATGAATTGTTCCTGCCATACAATCTTGAGCAGCGTGCCATCCTTCGTGCCTCATGACGCTCATCAACTGATGAGGTTTGTGCATGTAATCTTCATTCAGAAAGAAGTTATTTCCAACTGTGTGATATACCCCACGATGCTGTGGTGGAAAATATTTTTCACTTGCTAGAAAAACTTTAACTCCGATTTCTCCAAGAGCAGATAGCATCTCATTAAACTCATAAGCAATAGAACTAAAATCGCTATCTGGATACCTCGTGGAAAGATCTTCGATATCTTTGACTTGTTTGACTTCATCGGTGCATTCTCGTAAAAGCATACAACCCATTGCGTCATAACTATTCCAACCTTTTACTTCTGGGTCAGCAAGTGCAGGAGTAGCAAAAGCAAATGCAGTCAAAAAAGTGACAATAAATTTTTTCATAAAAACTCAACGAAATTGATTAATACCAGTGCCAGATGTCCAACCACCAGGACCTTGATGAAAGTTTTCAGAACCACCAAGATTTTCTTGCCAGGAGTTTTTCATGTGTGCTGCTGCTTTTTTATATAGGACATCATGAATATTCTTAGGTTCTTTTGATTGGGTCATGGCAGATTCAACTTCTTCTTGCTGTTTCTTTGCTTCTTTTTGTTTTTGAAGAAGCATTTCTTGTTTTTCAGTTCTAATTGGCGGATCAAACCAAGGATCATGAGGAAGAATGTCTGGTGCAGGAACTGCAATATAAGAATTGTCCTTTAAAATCGTTTCACTCGAAACGGACTTGACTCCATTATATGAACTATATCCATGACTAAAATGACTAGAGGTAACCTCTTTGACAGGAGATTCTAAAGGATTAATTTTTTCGATGAGTTTTTTAAATAGTCCCATTTCAAGATAAAACAAATTTCTTTATATAGTTATAAGCATAGTGCTCTCGATATCCCTTAATACCCCATCCCAACCAATAATAGGCAGTAGTCATATACCATTTGACTGTTTGACCATTACCTTCAAATTCATGAATATGTTTTTGAAAGGTTGGTTCGTTAATCATATAACGAGTTTGGCATTCAAGTCCACTGGGATTACATCCGTACTTCTTTGCAAACTGACCCAATCCATAATATCGATTGCTGGAAGTCCACTGAATCAATCCATAACCACCACTATAGCAATGATAGTATGAAACTCTTGCACCACCTTCACAAATATTGGGAATAAAGTTTGACTCTGACTTTATGTTGCCCATGATAGTGGCAAGAGCATTACGATCAGTAATACTTGTTTTTTCTTGAAGTTCTTTGAGAACATATTTCTCATTTTCAGTGCAAGAAGGACATTTCCATGTCTTTTCTTCTTCAACAATTTTAGCAATCGGAACTGCTTTTTCCGGATCTAAATCGGCATCAACTTTTTCGACAGACTCAATATCTGATGGATCAATCCATGGATTTTTAATTTCGTCGATTGATGGATATGCGAAAGCAGCTGGTATTGAAGTCGCAAGAACAATAGGAAGTAATTTTTTAAGCATTAAAATAAACAGAATTCGACATCCGTCACAAGAACAAAATGTTCTTCACGGCACGGGGTATTTAGTGAATCAATCTTCACCAAGATATTCTAGTGAGAAAATTTCGTGGTCTTCAACATCAGGATCAAGCCACTCATAAAACTCACAATGAAGTGCATGTGCATTCTCAATACATTCTAATGGGTCGTTTGAAGGGTCTTGACAAAGAGTGTGCAGTCTATCAACTGCCCAGTCGTGTGTCGTCTTCAAGGTGTCTTCCAAAGTTACCATAGTCTTTACGCATGTAGCGCCCGAGAATGTTGCTATTATAGAACGCAGGTACCCCGTTGTCAAGCGATTCAGATAAGACATTATTGAGAAAGAGTTGTTTGGTCTCCTCATAATTACAAAGTCCTTTTGTCTTATGTAGACTCAATATAACTCTACTGAAGATCTCTTTACCATACTTTTTAACATCTTCTTTTAATTCAGGACAAGAACCATAATACTTCTTCCAATCAGATTCTTGTTTTACTTTTCTTTTCTTTCCTGGTGGAGTTCTATGTGACCAAAAATACTTTCTACCAATGTATTGTCGTTTGTTCGACTGATTGGTAATGAGATAAACAAAGCCGTAGTAGTCCCCAATATCATTACTATCAAAAACTCTCTCATCATATCTCCACGGATTATCATAACTCATCTTATAGATCTCAATGAGCTATTATTTATCCTTCAACCCTAACAAAGGTAGTCTACACAAAAAAAGGGGACTTGTCAAGCCCCCTGTGAGTTATATGAGTTTTATATCAATCTTTTTCACCATCCTTTCTACCCATATTTTTCCACTGACCATCTACCTTTTTCCACTTATATTGAGAAGGTGAATATCTACCCATTGCCAGTCTTCTATGTTTTTCATCTTGAGTTTCTGGTCTTCCTCTTTCCCTATCTGCTTTACGCCTTTCCGATTCTCCTGCGAGAGCACGTAGATTTGTTGTTCTACCTTCTTCAAGATAAAACTCATACATCTCATCCCAAGTGTAATCAGAGAGGTCATAACCTTCTTCTATAAGTCCATTTACCCAAAGTTCAAACTCTTCCTCTTGATAAGTTCCTGCTCTTCTTGCCGCTTTGTTACCAGCACCTCTATCACCTGCACCAAAATCAGACTCTCCACCACGACCACCTCTGGTGGCACGTTTTTTTGGATCTTCGCTTACCTTACGGCTATACATTTTCCCTTTCTTCAGTGCCGCCTTATAACGCTCACCAGTCAGTCCCTCATCGACTGCTTCAACTTCTTCTGTAGTAGTAAACTTAAAACCTTTCACACGACTTGACCCAGCACGCCTCTCATCATACCTTGGGTTTCCTGTACCCGCACGGTCTATTAGTTCCTTAATCTTTTTGTCTTTCTTTTCCTTCTTATCTGCCTCCATTACGTCTTCATATCTCTCACAGATGCCCTGAATGGTCTCCTGGTCCATTTCCAACATGACATAATGTGCTTCCTCTACGGACGCAACATGCCCCTCAGAGAGGAGATAATCAAGAACCATATCATATGAATCCTTAAACTGGAAATCGCTTACCTTACCACTAAGTGCTTTTCCAAGTCTCCCACCAAGATCACTCTTCATCGTTGGTTCCTTTTTAGTAAGAGTCTTTGAAAGAGCAGGAGCACTCTTTTTAAATTGAGAACTATATGTACCTGCTGTTGCTGGTTTACCTGATGGTTGTTGTGTTTTCTGTTGTACTGGTTGTTGTGTTTTCTGTTGTACTGGTTGTTGTGTTTTCTGTTGTACTGGTTGTTGTGTTTTCTGTTGTACTGGTTGTTGTGTTGTTGCTGCTGGTGGTGTTTTTTTGAGCAAACCTCCAATAGTTCCTTTCGATGCTGCAGATGGTCCATCTCCAGGACCGTACTTTTCACCGGGTTTAACATTAACTGATGGTTCTAAACCCAATGCTCTTCTTGCTCCAGATTGTGCAGATTGAAATCCTCTGGATATTGCTCCACCAATACCACCACTCGTCATAAGATTTGAAGTAGATCTATTAATGCCACTAAATTCTCTACCCCATGGACCTCTCTTATAAGGTTCTTCAGTAATATTTTCTACTTCCTCAGTCATATAAATCGACTGATATGCTTCAAGCAATTCTCTTGCAGTTTTACTATTTAAAGGCGCAGACATGATTTCTTATTACTTTTATTAATATATTTTTATTTATAAAAAAAGAGGGTGCAAACACACCCTCCAAAAAATTAATAAACATCATTTGATTCTTGACTATTCCAAGTTTTTAGATAATCATAATCTCCAAATAAGAAATCATCTATTGCTGCCGCTTCCTTATAAGCATCAATGGATTTTTGAACTGGAGTTAATGGATCAATCGCATCCATTCTTCTCCAAGTTTCTTCAAAGTTGGAATCCTGAGAATGAATCTTTTGTAACATCTTGCTTGACTCCTCCGACAATGTAAGATTCGACTTCGGTTTCTTGTGGTGCCACTTGAAGACCTTTAGAAGAGATCCAATGCTCCGTCCAAGGAAGTGGATTATTCTTTGCAGATATATCATAGATCGGTTTGAGTCCTATTGCTTTCATTCTACGGTTAGCAATCCATTCAACATACTGTTGTAACAGTTTGTCATTCAATCCAATCATAGTACCGTTCTTGAACAGATACTCTGCCCAAAGTTTTTCTTGATTTACGGCATTATCAAATGTCTTAATCAACCAAGGTTGCTCTTCCTTGGCAATCTGAGACATTTCTGGATCATCTCCATTGATCCAGTTCTTCAGAATATTCTGAGTAATCACTAAATGCTGGTTCTCATCACGAGCAATCAGGGAAATGATTTTTGCACTTCCTTCCATAAGTTTGAGTTCGCCAAAAGCAAAACTACATGCAAAACTGACATAAAAGCGAATACCCTCAAGAATATTAACGTTTGCAACTGCTCTGTAGAGTTTACGCTTGAGTTCATACCTTGCCTCCTTTGCATAAGGAACGTTTTCTAATGCATGTAACCATTCATCAGAATTTCCATACTGTTGGGCAGAGTTAATGAAATCATTATATGCCGACGTGACACTTACTGCACGTTCCATAATACGATCTTCTTTGAGAATCGTATCAAACACATCAGAGGGATCTGAATATACGTTTTTGATAATGTATGTATAGGAACGACTATGGATCATCTCCATAAACTCCCAGACCTTCATACATGCCTCTAATTCTGGAAGAGAGCAGTATGGGGCAAATGCCATACCAGGACCACGCCCCTGGACAGAATCAAGCATGATCTGATACTTCAAATTAGAAGTAAAGATATGCTTCTGCTCTGGGCGCAGTGTATGATAATCGGCACGATCTTTTTGGAGGGAGACCTCCTCAGGTCTCCAAAAGTATCCTAGTTGTTGTGTTGTGAGTTTGTCAAATATTGGATATTTGTATGAATCATATCTTTGAATACCCAAAGGTTTTCCAAAGAACATGGGTTGTTTTTTTGTATCTACTTCTTCTGAATTGAAGACGGTCATTTGACTGACCGTTTTGTTGTCATCTACACTGGTCTTAAATTTTACAAGACTCACAATCTTCCTCCGCTGTGTTTTCTATTTCAGAAATTAAATTATCTAATGTTGAATTTGTCTCTTCAAGTTCGTCGTTTTTGTTGTCGTACGTGTTTTGATAATAACTGGTTTTCCAACCGTACTTATATGTAGTCAAAAGATCTTGTGCCCATAAAGAAATAGGAATCTCATTGTCAGGAAACTTAGTTGGATTATAACTCCAGTTACCAGAAATTGCCTGATCAAAGAACTTTTGCATCACAGCAACAACATTAATATAACCACGATTGGACTCCATATCCCAAAGAAGCGTATAATTGCTCTTAAGACTGCTATATTGTGGGACAATCTGCTTGAGAACTCCTTTCTTGGACTTCTTAACGGACAGAAAGGCACGAGGTGGTTCGATTCCATTTGTTGCGTTTGACACAACGGAACTGCTCTCTGAAGGCATTTGTGCGGACAATGTTGAGTTCCGTACTCCGTACTTCTTGACATCCTCTCTAAGACCGTCCCAATCGTAATGAAGCTCATTTGGTACGATCTCATCTACATCCTTCTTGTATGTATCAATCGGCAGAATTCCATGTCCATACTTGGTACGATGGCTGAATTCACATGATCCTTTTTCTTTGGCAAGATTTACTGTAGCACGAATCAGATAATATTGGAATGCCTCTGAAAGATCATGAATCAGTTTCCAGGCATTAGGATCGTCATAGAACCACCCGTGCTTGGCAAGATAGTGTGCCAGACCAATATAACCTACTCCAAGGGAACGGCGTGCTTTGGTGGCGCGTTCTGCTGCTCTGACGGGATATTGCTGAAAATCAATAAGTTCGTCAAGACTCCTAACTGCAAGATCGCACAGAACATCAAGATCCTCCAAAGACCTGATTTTACCAATATTAATAGCAGAAAGGATACACAGAGCAATTTCCCCATCTTCATCGTCAATATGCTTGATTGGTTTGGTTGGAAGCGTAATCTCCTGACACAGATTGCTCATCTCAACTTTATCCATGAAGGAAGAGTGAGAGTTACAATGGTCGATATTCATGATGTAGAGACGACCAGTTTCTGCCCTCTGTTTCAGGATGTCCAGAATGAGTTCTTGAGCACCAATAGTTTTTCTTGGAATAGACTCATCTTGTTCATAGCCCACATAGAGATCATCAAATGAATCAGTACCAAAAGCATCATAGAGTCCTGGAACATCATGCGGTGAGAACAGGCTAATCTCTCCATTCTGGATGAAACGCTCATAGAAAAGTTTTGAAATTTGGATGGAGTAGTCAAGTTTTCTTACTCGATTGTCTTCTGTTCCTTTATTGTTTTTGAGAACAATAATGTCTTCTATTTCTTGGTGCCAGATGGGGAAGTGGACAGTTGCTGATCCACCTCGTATGCCATTTTGAGTGCAACATCTGACAGTTGCTTCAAACTTTTTGAGAAATGGGACAACACCTGTATGCTGCACTTCTCCACCTCTGATTTTGCTGTTGATGCCACGGATTCTACCTGCGTTGATACCGATTCCCGCCCTTTGTGCAACGTATTTACCGATAGCCATATCAGAACTAAAGATGCTATCGAGGGAGTCATCAACATCAACAAGAACACAGCTAGCATATTGTCGAAGTGGAGTTCGCACTCCTGCCATGATAGGTGTGGGAATGTTGATTCGGTGTTTTGAGATTGCGTCATAATACTTCTTTACGTAATCGAGACGGGTCTCTTTAGGATACTTCGAAAAGATAGTTGCGGCAATCAGAAGATACATGAACTGTGGTGTTTCGTAAAGAGCACCACTACTTCTGTCTTGCACTAGGTATTTATCCACAACCTGCCGCAATCCGGCATATGTAAACAAAAAGTCACGATCATGATCAATAAATGATTGTAGTTTATCAAACTCTTCATCAGTGTAAAGGTCCGCAATTTCTGCATCGTAAACACCTTTTTTAATGCATTGGTCCACGTGCTGTTTTACAGTTGGTGTTTCGTGCATACGACCATACAACTGTTTGCGAAGAGAAAACAGAAGAAGACGTGCTGCCACAAACTGATAGTTGGGATGGTCAAGATCAATCAAATCACTTGCGGCACGAATCAAAATTTCTTGAATCTTTGCCGTTGGAATGCCATCATAAAACTGAATACCTGATTGAATTTCGACCTGACTTGCAGAGACCCCGGCAAGGTCTTTACATGCCTCATCAACCATTTTATGAAGTTTATTCAAATCAAGAGGTTCAATAGACCCATTTCTCTTGACAACTTTTGTTCCGTTCGTCATATCTTTTTCCAATTGTTAAATTTGATCTTTGCTTCCAAACCAGAGTAGGTATTCGATTCTAGCACAGACTGAACATCATGTCCAGCAAGAATCATATCGTTTATATCTTTTTCTTTTACGTTGCTTGGCCAGATGACGACGCTTTCATTTCGTTCGATACATCTTTCAATCCTTCCAACAATCTCTCGATTGCGGGGCTCGTTATCATAAACAAAAATAATACTGCTTCCTTCAAGACAACGAATGTCACCGTCACTGCCACACAAAGCCACACTATTAGAGACGAAAGTGCTGTCAAAGGGTCCTTCGACCAAGTAGATAGGTAAGTCTCTATTGATTTTTTCCAGTCCATATATCTTCGGTGCCTCCTCCTGAATCATAATGGTGATATATTTATTGGGAGACTTATCTAGTGCTCTTCCCTGAAACCCAATCAAATTTTTATCTTCATCGTACATTGGAATGATGATACGCGGTTCATCTCTACCTATGGTGCTAAAAGTCTTTTTTTGTGTATTTGTCCACCGCTTGAATCCTTCCGCATAGTAAAATTTATCCGGGTCCAATTTTCTATTTTCAAGATATTTCTTCGCAACAGAATTACTTGATGCCTTTGGAAGATCAATAGATTGTTTGAATACAGGTTTCTTAAAATCAAACTTTGGTTCTTCAACCACAAAGTTTTTGCCAGTGTGCCCTTCCTTGAACTTCTCAAGTGTATACTGCTTATGCAGCGTAGTATCCATCTGCTTGAGAAAATTATTCAATGACATACTCGCGCCACAATTATGACACTTAAAGTTTGTGTTATTTTTGACCTGGTAGAGATATCCCCTTGTCTTATTTTTGTTCTTTTGCGAATCTCCGCAAATAGGACACCGAAAGTTATAGAGATCTGTTTTGACCTTTTTGAACTTTTGTAGGCGTGAAGAAATCAGACCAATATACTTGGAGTCAACTAGATCCATTACAGAGACAATACTATCGTCTCTCCATTATAACCTGTGGTGCCTGTTGGGTCAAGGAAAGTGGAAGAATAGTACCGGCACTAATGAGAAGTGCTACAACTACCAAGACTCCACCGATTTGCCAACGAAACTTTGAGAATGCTTTTATTTCTGTTTCTATCTTATCAATTCTTTCATGTAAAATCTTATGATCTTTCTCGCTATCTTCCTTTAACTCATCAATCATTTTAATAATGAGAGAATCAGTCTTCATACTCTGCTCAATTCTCTCATCATGTTTCGTGAGAATTTGAGCAATACGATTATTACCTTCTGATATCTTTTCTACTGCTGATTCTAACTTGGCAAGCATTTCTCGTGACAAGTCTTCATAGATTCCAAGCTTTGATTCCAGAACAGCAACTTTTGAATCTGAAAACATTTTACTTATTGCTCCAACGTTTCCTTGCTCCTGGCATCAAACCTCTGGCAATTATGGGAGGTCTTTTTTTCTTTTTATTTAAATAAACAGGAGGAGTTTCTGTTTCTGGATTAAACCCTAAAGAACTTGCTCCACTCACATTAGCAATTGAAGATCCTTCTTCCTTTAGTTCTCTAACAATTTTAATAATTTTTTCTATGTCCATTAGAGTTTCTTTAATTTCAGGAGACAAGTTGAATCTTCTTCTATATCATGTATCTGAGTTTTTGGATACTCGGGAATTCTATTCAAATAGACCAAAAAACTTTTTAATGGTGACCACAATTCTTTTTCCAAATTATAGAATAATAAAGGAACAGCAGCATCATTAAAAACATTAAAGAGAACAATTAAATGATTCAAAATAAGGTGTATTTTAATTTCACCAGTACTTTGATACCTTTTCAAAAGTCTCTTTATATAACGTATTCTTTTTAAATCGTTCTCAAAATCTTCCATTGTAACTGCTTGGGGATTATCGTAGAATTTTATGGCGAAGAGTAAATAATTACCCTCATTCAATTCATCAAATTTCATACATCACCCTTTAATATCAGCTAGCAGTATCTGGATATTGAGTATCGTCAGCAATAATAGAACCATCAGCATCATTCTGAATACCGCCATTACCATCGGCATCGGCACTCATTGCAACAAATGTTTCAGTCTTAACTCTGAGATTGCCATGCATATCCATGTAAGTTGTAACACCAACCCAACCAGCATGTGCAGGAGCATACTTGCGTGCATCGCCAGTTGCAGTATTAGCAACTCCAACTTCTGTAGTATCTACACCATAAATGGATGATGTGAAAAGTTTTGTATATCCATCTGGTCCAGTCTTTGTTGCATCAGCAGCTGCTTTTGCCTCTGGAGCAATATATCCAGAATCAGTTATTGTATAAAGAGGTTCTTCAGAAATAGCATATGATGCTCCGGCAGGAACAGTTGTAAGTCCAACAACAAAACCACTAGTGCTATCAATATTCATAGTGGTAGAAGTAATACCACCAGTAATTACGGCATAACCATATGTTGCTCCAGCACCAACAGTAATTACGGCACCAGTATTAATTCCTGAACTTGAAGTAGTAAAGGTAACTACACCTACCGTTCCAGTTACTTGCTTTGTATCGAAATTGACGGCAATAGTACCATCATTATAAACCAAATCTTTATTGCCCCAAAGAGCCATGTTCCCTTACCTATAATTCTTTTTATACAGATATTTATAAAAAAAGGAGACCCTAAGGTCTCCAAATATCACTCTTCTCTTGCTTTAATTGCCTTCGTAACAACCTCTAAAAGTTGATCGTCCATATCAGTCTTGGTCAGTTTTACTGCTTTTTCAAGAATAACTAAACAAATATCAATCAGTTTTTCTCCAAGTTCCTCATTTTCCGGAATCTTGGCAACGGCATCAGAGATAATTTTTGATGCTAATGGAAGAAGAAATGCAAGCATAGTAGTAGTGGCAACCTACTACTATATATCATGCTCTTACTCTTATAGGCGGGGAGCCGGATTATTCTTATTTTTGGTATTTATTTTCTTTAGTCTGTCAGCATGATATTTGTCCAATTTATCCTTGAGAAGTGCGACTGCATCCATTCTCTTTGCCCCTAATCTGGCAAGTTTTTTCTCATCACCTGGATCATCTTTAGATTCTATTATTTTATCTTCATCCATACAATCTTTTACAGAACTTGAAGTGGCAATTTTATCAAAATCCTTTTCCAATTTTTGAGGGTCAGTGAGAACCATAGGATTTTTTATCCCAAGACCAGATCTCAATTTATTTTTAAGCATTTCTCTATACGCTTTATCAGATCTAGCATCTCTTTTTTCTTCCTTTTCTTCTTTCACTTTTTCTGGAAGACCTTCATGCTTTGTTTTTGCAAATTTCTTTGCTTCCTTTTCACTCATGCCTTTTGCTGCCTTTTCAACTTCAGGGGATGCTGGTGTTTCACCTTTTTTTGCCGCATAAACCATACCCATAAATTTTTGTTGTGCTCTACTTAAAGCTTTTTCAGTGATGAAAGGACCTTCCATTTCATTTGAATTCATTTGATAATTATTTTTGTTAGATCCTGGAGCATTGGGCATCACGGTAACATTATTTTTTCCTTTCATAATTTTTATTTCTTTTCTATCATTCTCAGTCTCTGACTCAGCTTCATGAATAAATTCTTCTTTGGCAATTTCCTTGCCAATTTTTTCGCGACGATTCTTGAGATATGAATCTGTCTTATCTACCTTACCATCATTATTAACATCTGAATCCTCTTTACCTACAGGATCTAAACCTCCAGACTTTTTCTTTTTTCCCTCATATGGTTCACCATAACCAGTCATTTCAACTTCAGAAATATTTGGATTTTGGCGAAGATCATTTATTTTTTGGCGAGTTGCCATTCTAACATAAGTACGACCATCCTTTCCTGTTACTCTTACTTTATATTTCTTCTCTCCAGTGTTTTGCATCTCTTGCTCATAAACTAAACTTACTTCATCATCAATAACCTCATTATCAACAAAAACCTTATACAACGCACTTGCAACACTTAAAGATGCTGTTTCTTGAATTTGATAATCTTCTCTCATACCATTTTTTCCAAACAACATCCCCTTTACAACTTCTCTTTCTTGCTGACTTAAACTACTATTTTGAAGATATTGTGAATATGCCTGACGAAGGGGAATTTCTTCTCTTCTTGCTCTGTAACGAATATCATAAACTGCCTGCTTTGCTTTTTTGGCAGGATCTGTTTGTTTTCTATTTTCCAATTCTTTTCCTTTAGAACTTGAAGCACCTGCAGGATGCTTTCTTGCAGGAAGTTCTTCGGCAATATTCCTTTTCATGAGAAAATTTTACTTCTTACTTTTTTCTATATTTATTTAGGAATTTGATTGCGTCCTCTGCATTCTTACGATATCCATCCGTTCCAATTAACATATTTGGTTTACCGGGAAGACGATATTTATCATCCATCTTAACTTCACTATATTCTATCAGATCTTTAATCCAAGACTTAAACATATCACCATCTTCAGTAACACAAATAAGGTAATTTGTCCCTCTACGAATAATTTTTCCCACCTTTTCAGTTACTATGCTTTTTACCCAATCATTTTCATTAAAAATTTCTTTGTTTATATATTGTTCTCTTAATCTATTAGGATCTCTATAACCAGGAGATGCTATAGTTTTTTCCTTTTCAGTTTGTCTTGGATCCTTACGACCCACTACTTGCATTTTATTATAAAATACAAGTCTTCCACCAACGCTTTTTGCGGTAAACTCTCCTCTTCCATCATAATATCCACCATGACCATCGCTTTTAAGATTTAGAAGTCTGGCAGTTTCTTTCGGACTTCTAATCTCACTTAAGAATTGGGAAAAATTTTTCATTATTTTTTATTTTCTTTTTCTATTAAGTTCTGCCGTTATTGTTTTTTCATTCGCAATAACATAATTCAGAATACTTTTTCTTATCTTTATATATTTATCTTTGATTTCTTTCCTACTTATAGAATCTATTTTTTTAGTAAAAATTTTATAAACATAGGAAAAAAAATCTTTATACGATCCGTTAAAATCAGATAGTAAATCTTTTACAAATTTTTCTGTTTCCATTTTTCTTATACATATTGCTTAATTGTTCTTCCGCCAATTGGCTGAATGATTACTCTTGCACCTCTTATTCCATGATCACTTCTATCTCCTTTATAAACTCCTAAAAACACAGGTTCATAATTTCCAGTTATTCTATCTCCATTATTCAGTTTATGTCCTGTAGAAGTTAATTCATAATATCTACCTTTGTTTCGAATATTCAAAACTCCTTGCATAGTAATATCAACATTATTTTCCCCTCTTATCCCACCATACTGACTACCATATACTGCCATCTTTTTTAAATTATCATCCTGAATTCTTCTACCAACAGTTGTTGCTGGAGGCATACCATTAGGGTACAGTTCTTTTAAAGTATTGATAAACGCTTGAGTTTCTGGGTGATTAAAAATATTTGGTTCTACTCTTTGGGATGTTCCTGCCCATTGTTGAAATGCTCTGGCACCATCACCAGCTTTATGAGAAACATGCCCAGCATATTGTCCCGCTACAGTTCCTTTAAAGTGAAAGTCACATTTTGGAGTACCAGGGGTACTTTCGCAAAAACCAACCTGATAGGTAGTATTGCCAACTTTTAATAAAGTAAAATCCGTACCAGTTTTATCAAATATCTCCCGAAGTTGCTGATTAACTCTTATAATTTGAGCATCTTCTTGTGCTGTAGTTGCCTGAGTTCTACCAGAAAACTCAGAATCTTTATATATTTGAGCCAGTCTGACCATATACCCATTATCAGTTGGTAACATAATAGATTGACCAACTTTATAATTATTAAGACTATTTACACTGGTCAAAGATTTTAAAATAGATTTATCCAATCTAATTTTCACACCTTTCGATTCAGTCAATACAAATTCTTTACCGGATCGAACCCTCGTCAAAAATATATTAAAATTATTTCTTTTTGCAAGTTCATTTGCGGACAAATTTGCCATTTTTATTTTTATTTAGAATGGAGAATAGGAGAATCGAACTCCTAATAAGTGCTTGCAAAGCACCCGTTATACCGTTTAACTAATTCCCCAGAAAAGACGGCATCAAAGTTTGCCGCCAACAACACCGTCATTAATAACACGATTATTTTCTTCTGCCCAACCTTCCTGTTTTCCCTTCAAATAAAATCGTGTTGCTGTAATACATTCTTCTTTTGTAAGAGATGTTACTAGTGCTTCACGGTCTTTAGATACGCTAATCCAAAGACCAAATCGCTCCTCAATAAAGAAGCAGTCATCATACATTACGATTTCGGGTTCATTCATCGTTAGTTTCCTTGTTAAATCCCAGAGAAACTTTTTTCTTTTCTGCTCGTTTTTTCATTACCAGACCAGCAAGAGATTCCATAACTTTTAGAATGTCTTCTGGTTTGGCACCCTCACCAATGTTTTGTGCCACATAATCAAACTTTGACCAAAACTGCTCACCGACTTCTTTATATTCTTCAACTGTAATAGGTTTATCATTCATCGACTACTTCTCCAATCTTTTCATCAAGTGCTTTTACTACATCACGAATAACAGTGATTCGTTGAGGAGGATATTCATAACTATATCCTTTCTGCGCCTCAAAAAGAATTTGTCTTGCTGTTGCGGCAGAGACAACATCAAGTTCGATTGTAACAGTTTTGTCAGTCATTTTCCACTCGTATCATAGTTCATTTTATCGTCTTGTGCTTTCAACTTGCGAATGTCTTCGTGAAGACGATTGGTTGCATTTGTTTGGGAAGTTTCATGCAATTTTTTTAGTGCTTCAATGGTTTCAGGAGTTTCTTCCCAAGTCCATGTTTCACCACCCTTTCCAGTAAATTCTCTTTTAGTCATATGGCATCATTAATAGTGTATTTATTTTTTCTCAATCCATATCGTTTTATATGTTTGGTTCTATGATCTTCTGTTTGGAAGTGACAAACTCGTTTATCTTTTCCATCCATATATTCTAAACGATATGGAAATGTAGGAAATGGATGGAGATCTTCGTTTGATTTTTTTGGCATCAATTAGCGATCATCAGCAGCACGATTTTCGGAGAAGTAAATGTCAAAAGTGCCTTCGGGATAACGCTTACCCAGTTTCTTGACATTACCTGCGATTACATCATCAAAAGAAACTTCAAGTGCCATACATGCTTGTGCAACATACCACATCACATCTCCCAATTCAATAATCAGGTGCTCACGATTATCTTCACTCCAAGGTTTGCCTTGAAAAATCATCTTCTTAACAATCTCCATAAACTCACCACCTTCGGCATTAATACCAACGGCAGATGTCAGGAGACGCTCAATGTTAGCACCTTTTTCATCAAGTTCGACCATGCGGTCGGCAAGAGCAACAAAGTCCTTGGAGGCATCGGAGGTGACGGCATCCACAAACTCGGTGTATCGCTCAAATTGAATATGTTTTTGTTCAGTCATTTTTATACTTCAAAAGGTTGTTGTTTGTTTTCATCTAGTTGTGGACTTTCGACAGTCCATGAACCACCGACACCACCATCCATATTTACAATAATATCTTTGGTAGGTAATTCAAGTTTAGAAGTTTCTACATCAATAGTCCGATTCCATTCAAGTCGGTTGGTCTTATAAGTGCCCTTACGCAACTCTGCCAACCATTTGGCATCATTCTCTCCCCCACAATCGGCAAGTTTATTGCCATTTTTATCGTAAACTGTATAGTAAATCAAAACTTGAATCCTTCAAATGATTTCTTGGGTTTCTCCTCGTAATTATACTCCTCTTCCTGACCAGAGTCAAGTATGTCGTTCTGCGCTCTTTGCTCACAATCATAGAGTCGCATCTTGGCACGATCAACACCAACAATAAATCGCTTGTTCATTGTCGGATCATTATATCGATTTTTCAACTGCTTCACCATAATTTGTCCAAGTTGTTCAAGCTCATCAGTTGAAATAAGGGCAAACATAAGATCAGCAGTAGCAGGGAGACCAAAGGATTCACTAGTGTCAGTGATATCAACATCGCTGCTAGAATAACCAGAACGAGTGGTCTGGGTGGCAGATACGATAGGGACTTCTTTCTCGACAGCCAATCCTCTAAGTTCTTCAGCAATAGCCTTGATATAGCTATATGAATTGATAGAAACGCCTGACTTATAGCGGGAGGAAGCACATATATTAAGGTAATCAATGAAAATAATATCAGGCTTAAATGACTTCTTAAGTGCAAGTTCATTAAGCAGTGCTTTAAAATGTCCACTATGTGCCGATGCAGTGGGATATTCTTTAATTATAAGTGTTCCCTGAGTCTTCTTTGAAAGACTAGTTACCTTGTTTTCAAATGTTGACTTTGGCAAATCAGTCAGATTTTGAATGGGAACATTCAATAAGTTTGCGTCAATTCGTTCAGCAATTTTTTCTTCTGCCATCTCCATTGTAATATAGAGAACGTTCCGTCCTTGGAGCAGCACGGAGCTAGCAACATGGCACATGAATAGAGACTTGCCGACACCTGTACCAGCGAGCGCGATGTTAAGAGTCTTAGGAGGTAAACCGCCTTTGGTAATTTTATTGAAATATTCGAGATCAAATTCAATTTTTTCTTCCTTCCGATGATAGTACTCATACCTTTCCTGATAGTTTTCTAAGTAGTCGTGACCGATATTATTATCAAAAGAAACTGCCAGAGCATCTGACAGAATACTTGGAATTGCATCACGGTTCTTATTCTCATCATTACCATCGGCAATACCAATGGCTTCCATAAGAGCAAGATAAATGGCTCGGTCACGACACCATTTTTCTGTTGTATCCAGCAACCATTGATAGTCTACTGGGGCATCATGAAGAGCATCTACAATATCACGAACTTCCCTTACTTCTGTTTCGGTAAGATCTATACGATTTTCAAGTTCAATCGTCAGTGCTTCTTTTGTGATGCCCGAGTTATATTTAACAATAAAATGAACAATTTCCTGAAAGATTACTTTTTCAGACCTTTGCTCAAAATAATCTGGTTGAATGAAAGGAATTACCTTTCGTGAATAGTTTTCATTGTATAGAAGATTGCGCAGAATTGTAAGTTCAATTCGCTCCATAACTAAATTCCTTCCTCGCTATTTCGTCAAGTTTCTGCATTACTTCTTCTGTGAAGTAGGTTTCTGGTTCTTTGAGAATCGCTTTGGCATAGACCTTTTTGGTTTCGCCATTAACATTCATTTCATAACGTCCAGCAACATTCTTCCAAAGTCCTCCAATCTCACCCAACTCCAGAAGACCATAATATCGATCAAGCCCACGCTCATCATAATAGAGACGTATCTCAACATCCTTATTCTCCTTACTTAGACGCGACTTAGCAGTCTTTGCCTTAATAATGTTTCCGATAATTTCTGTTCCGTCTTTTTCTTTTTTCTTGCTGAGATATATGATGGTACTGGCAGCATACTTAAGACCAGAACCACCGCCCATCTCTTTAGTAGGAACATAAGAACCGATGACATCATAGGTATGGTTGGTTACTATCATTGGAATGTTAGCCTGCCCCAACTTCAATGTCAACATCCTGAAAGCACCTTTGATAAGTTGAGATTTCGTCATGTCACGAACCTGCTTATCGTTCAGGGCATCAGTAATTTCCTTTTCTGTTGAGAGCATTCCCAGAGAGTCTAACACAAACATACAAGGTTTGCGCTCCTCTACAGGTTTTTTTAGGTATATGTCTACTGCCTTAAGTGCCTTACTACGAAACTCTTCTACTGTGACAACATTAACCACGACAAACCGTGAAACGTCAATGCCTCTTGAGTCCAAGAGTGACTTAGTAATGGCAGCCTCAGTATCAAAGTAGAGACAATAACCATCGGGGTTAGAATTAAGAAAATTCTTAACCACAGCGAGAGAGAAGAAAGTTTTTCCAGTAGAAGACTCTCCAGCAATAGCAGTAATCTTATTCCCAGATACACCACCAAAAATACTACCTGACACAAGTCCATTAAAAATGTACGAACCCGTGTCAACATATGTTTCAGTCTCGTCAATATCTGCGGCGAGTTTTGTGTAGTCATCTCCAATCTCTTTTACGATATCTTTTAAGAAGTCCATTATCCAAAAAATAGTTCAAGGTTTACATTTTTTTCCACAGACCATCCGATGGCATCTAGAATTGCTTTGAAAGGTTCAAGGAAACTCTTTTCAAATTGTAGGTCATAGTCAATATACCTGTCAAGACCAAGTTCTTTTGGAAAGTCCTGAATAAAAGAAATAATATTCTCCTGAATAATATTTGGTTTCTTCAGATACAAGAACTTGATTTTTTCACCATTGGCAATAAGTGAATATTTATTTGTCAACTTCTTCTCTTTAATATAATGATTAAAAAGAAGTGCTCCACGAATATGAATAGGAGTGCCCTTCGAATAAATGTCAGCGTGAGAATGATACTTTTTCACATCAGAGGCAGATCGTGGAAAAGCAATCTGTTCTGGTGGAAGTTTTCTAAATTCCTTACGACACTTATCAATATACTCAATTACCTCATCCTCTGTTCCATTCATCATGAGTTTAAGACCATCTTTAATCATTGTCCGACAAGGAGCTGGTGTCGATGATTTGACTGCCTCAATACCCATCATTTTAAGTTTTGGTTCGGTATATTGAACACCCTCACTATTCCATACGTTGAGAATATAACGCTTCTTTGCTGTCCAAATACCACGTTCTGCGATATTCTCACGCTTCATTTGCATTTTTTGGTCATACGCTTGTACGTAGTCCGCAAGTTTCTGGTATGAACGTTCGATAAAAGGTTCCAGTTTCTCTTGGCAGATCTTGTCAAGTATCCCCACAATTGCTGTTTTGTCGCTAGACTTATTAGCAAAAAATTTACTAACAAGAGGTCCAAGGTTAAGATAGATGCTGTCAGTGTCGGATGCGATAACATAATCGACCTCCTCCGTTTGCAATAGTTTATTTAGGTATTCGTTCATACGGTTTTCGATCCAGCGAATCGAAACTTGACCCGAGAGAGTGATTGCTTCAGCATTTGCAAGTTTATAATACCTAAAATACTGATTACCAATCGCACCGTAAGCAGAGTTAAGTTGAATCTTTCTTGCCATCTGGATGTTGTTGCAACGGGCAATTTCTTTTTCCAGTGCCTTCGTTGGAGTTTTTTCATAATCTTGTTTTGCTTTCAACATCTTCTTTTTGAAGATCTTTCTTTCATTATAAATCCTCTCCATCAATTCTGGAAGAAAACCGCGAACATCTTTACGATACATGGCACCATTGGCACATACCGCATAGTCCTTATACATCTCAAATGTTATCTCCTCATTGAGGATTCGATCAACACTCGCACGGGGATGTCTTTCATCAAGAAGAGTCTCTGGTGAGATATTATATTGCATAATGAGATGAGGATACAGAGAGTTAAGGTCAAAAGACACCACCCAGTCATACTTTCCAGGAATCGGTTCCTTAACATATGCGCCTGCGTATTTTTCACTTTTGGAAGAATCCTCCTTTGGCGGAATAACAATATTTCGCTTCTTCAGGTAGTTGTAGATAATGGCATCCCACATCCTTACCTGATAAAACACATCGACAAAGTTTACCTTTGCGTCATATGCCATTGTAATAGCAAGTTCGATGAGTTTCATCTTGTCTTCCAGACGGTCAACAAGTTCCACGTCAATGATATTGTATTCTACAAACTTCTGCCACCCATTTGTGTAGAAGTCTTTAAAAGTATCAAATTCGCTGTGATCTAACTTCTTCTGCCCCAATTCAACACTGGCAATATAATCCAGGCGATATGATTCCTGTGCTTTATAAGTAAACTTCTTATAAAGGTTCAAATAATCAAGTTGAGTAATGCCACCTACATCATAAGAAATATGCTTTCGTCCCATGATAAAAGTTTCCTTCTCAGTCACCAGTCCCCATGGAGACATACGCTTCATCAACTTTTCGCCAAGAACACGATCAATACGACGCACCAAATACGGCATATCATAAAGCTCACTGTTCCATCCGGTAACAACCTCAGGACAATTTTCTTCAATCATCCACCAGTGAATGAAACTATTGAGTAATTCATACTCTGTATCAAATCCTTTGTAGATAACATTTTGTTGTTTGTTTACAAAGTTTCCCTTACCCCAGGTACGGATCTGCTTAGTAGCATAATCCTGAACCGTAATAAGAAGAACTTCCTCGGCAGCAGATTCCACATCAGGGAATCCATTCTCTGATGCAACCTCAATATCAATTGTCGAGATCTTGATCTTGTTAGTATCAAACTTAATTTCTTCTTCAGGATACTTATCAGAAATATACTGATAGATGTATCGATCATTTCCGTAAATACTAAAGTTCTCTACACCTTCATATTTTTTGATGAAGTCACGACAATCTCTTACAGACCCTGGTTGAATTGCCTCAACATACTCCCCATTAAGAGTTTTATATTTTGTTTGATTATTTGAAGGCACAAAAAGAGTCGGGTCAAACCTCTCTTTGATCATGAAATGTTTTCCATTTTCATGACCGCGAACAAGGAAGTTATCCCCGACCATCTGAACATTAGTATAAAAGCGCATTAGGAAGTTAACTCAAGATACTTGTCAATAATTTCTTTTTTTGGATCAACAATAGTTAAAATACTATCAGAATGAATCATAAGTTCTTTTTGATCCGTAATCTCTGGCCATGGTTTCAAGTTTCCATCAACATCAATCTCGTATGGATTAATAAGTTTACAATCTGGTTCACCAAGTTCAGATCCAACTTCAATAATTTCTGTAACAATTACGTTATCAACCTTCAGAAGAAGGCACTTCACTGATTTTTCCATTAACTTTTTCCTCATACATTTCTGCAATAGTATCTATTGGATCTACAATAGTTACAATCCAATCAGGACGAACAGGAATTTTATCATCTTTTGTCAAAATAATCCAAGGAGCGATTGCAATTTCAATGTCTCTACCATTTTGCTCATTATCTTCGGCAAGAAATATTGATGCTCTTTCGCGAATAACATGAGGGTTTTCAAAAAGATATCCACATACTTTATCATCAGAAATTAATTCTTTAATTTCTGCAACGACCGTTTCCCCAGATTTTAAAATAGCAAGTTTTACAGACATGATACTATAGTTCCTCCATATATTATAGCATAAAAAAAAGGGGATGTTGCTGGATTGTGCCAGTATCCCCTCTGTCATGCGACGACGACCTTCTATTTAGAGATAATCTTTACGTGCATGATGCTCTGGGACTATTTTCCCCAAGGTAATGGTGAGTAACCCGTCCTCAAAGATGACTTCCTTAACTTCTGTGTCGTCGGATAAAGTCCATGCTCGTTTAAAACTTCTGCTAGCCACTCCCTTGTGGACATATGTCCTGTCTGACTCAGTATCTTCTTTTTGTCCTTCGACAAAAAGTTTTCCATACTCTGTGAACGCATTTACTTCTCCTTTCTTAAACCCTGCGAGTGCTATTTCTAATCTAGACTCAACATTATTTACCTGAATAAGATTGTATGGAGGATAATTCTTTGAAGTTTCATGTAGGTTAAAAAGGCGATCAAAATATTCATCCATTCCAATAGAATTGCGCGTGATTCTTTCCATCAATTCAGGAAGATCCGCAGCAGTATACCTTGTGAGGTTAGTCATTATTGTAGCTCCTTAAAAAAGCGAGTTTGTGTTTTGTGGACCCTTACGGCATCCACAAGTATATATTAACACAAGGCACAAAAAAGCGGGTGTGGAAACCCGCTCCTATTTATTCGGTTTCCTCTGTCCTTTTCTTCTTGGAACCAATATTGTATTTGGTCTCAAGAATCCATTCTCCCTTATCCTTATAAGAAAGAACCTTAATTTGATTCAATGGAGCAATATCCTGAATCAAATCAACATTCACAATTTCAATAAGTCCCCAGTCGGCAAGTAACTGTACAATACGATTGCGTCTCTGAATATCGTTTACAGTTAGATTTGCGTGCTTACCATCCAGTGCAAATAGTTCCTTAAAATGCACCAGATAATAACGACCTTGCTTGTGCAAAATATGGCACGATTGATAAATCTTTTTTTCTTTGCGTGATGCGACACCAATACGTGTCAGCGTCTCACGAACCTTAAGAAAATCGTCCGGTTCTCCCAGAATCACTTCCACCATTTTATCTGGCGACCATTTCACTTCAGGCTCTCTAACAACGCTCATGCTTTTCCTCCAGTATCAAATTTAGATTTAATGAACTTCAGTTGTTCCTTTGTTAGTATCTTCAGAGCTTGCTTTGCCTTTTCATTACTATAACCATAATAACGTTTGACATAATCAAGATCTTGGATTTTATCTTGTCGGATCCAGGGAGAGAATCTCTTCTTTTTCCTCACAATATTTATAAAGAAATCGTATTGAAGTCTCTTTGGAAGAAAGTGATACTTATTCATCTCATTGGCAAACATCAAGGTATCGATGTGTCCAGAGAAACATCGATTTATAATGTATGGAGGATATTCCTTCTCAAGTGAACGGTCTTCATCAATTAGATGTTTCTTTGTCTGATTGATACTGTTCAACCAATCCTTCAATTCCATAATTAAAAAGCAGTAATTCTTTACGTTGTTTTTGATCACGCATATATTCGCCTACCGATCGCATCGTGTATGTAAGATCAAACTCGGCAGCATTCCAATCTTTAAAACGATCTTTCACAAGTTGATCTGAATTATAACTTACAAGCATTTTACTCTCGTGTGATGAGCAATCTTTGGCAAACTTATCATGATCAAATCTCTTGTGCATATCACCTTTCTTACCATAAAGATTGTCTTTAATATCATATGGAGGATCTAGATAAGTAAAGACATCTTTATCATTCGTGAGCATATTTTCATATGACCCATTGGTAATATGCCATCTCTGAATTAGTTCAGAATATCCAGTAAGTTTGGAAATGCCACGGAGAGAAAAGTTACTTACAGATGCCTTTGGAGAAAATGAAGAACTTTCTGTCAGTCCACTAAATGAGCATTTATTTACAATATAGAATGCTACGGCACGATCAATATTACATTTAGTTCTATCATTTACCCATTCTTTGGCATTTATAAACAACTCTTTTGCCGATTCTGGATTGGCATGAGTCGATTTATAATCAACTAAAAGATCCTGAAGTTCTTTTCCATTCTCTTGAAGTTGGATCCAAAAATTTACAAGTGGTTCATACAAGTCATTTACCCAAATACGAATTCGGGGATACATCTTAGTAATATGAATTGCCATACTACCGCCACCAAGAAATGGTTCACGATACTGCTTATAATCACGCAAATCAGGAATAAACTTCCCGATTTTCACACATGCACGGGATTTTCCGCCAGGATATCTGAGACAGGTTTTAAGAGACTTCATAATCAATAGGATGATACTTCAAATATTCGAGGAAAGTCATTTTCATTTCCTTTTCAGTCATACCACAATGCTTTGCAGCAGCAGGTAAATTCATTTTAGCACGATATAGTGCTTCATTTGCCTCCTGCACATTCTGCGGAGTTGTTTTTATTTTATTTTCAAATAAAGAGTTTTTATCAATCTTATAGAGACTCATTAGATTGCCTCCATAAGAGTAATCACTAGTCCAGTAAGACGATTAACACTTCCAGACATTTGTCGGTATCCACTACCAACATATATTTGTCCACCTACAACAGCGACGGCAATTATACCCCAAAAAATATAATACCATCTAGATTTGAGTTGATGACTTTTATTTTTCATTTGAAAGTACACTCCACCATTAGTTCTGTCATACAAGCAAGCATATTTATTTCTTGGTCCGCTACGAACGCCCCCTGATACTGATACTTAGCGAGAACAAGCACAGCAGCAGGAATGGAACCAGGAACCAACGATTCATAAAGAGAATCATAAACACGCCTAAGAAGTACGCTAGTATCATTGTCCAGGTTGGCGACAATCCATTTACGAACTTCCGGAAAGTTTTTTTCTTTGAGACTTTTAATGAGATCATTTACCGCGACATCCGAAAAGGTTGCAAGAATCCCCGAATCAATTTTACCACCCACAGAGTATCTTTGACACTCGTTGAGGACTCGTCGCCAATCGGGGAAGTGTTTGTTGATGAGTTCAATGAGTACTTTGTTATCATACTCAATTCGTTCTGCGTCAAGAATGTCTTTGAGTCGCTTGAAGAAAAGAGCTGCAATGGATTGTCGCTCTTTTCCTTTGATTCCAAACTCAACGACGGCACAACGGGAATGGAGTGGTTCGAGGATTTTGTTTTTATAGTTGCAGGTAAAGATGAATCGACAGTTACCAGCAAACTCCTCAATAAACGCCCGTAGGAGGAGTTGTACGTCATTGGACGTGTTATCTGCCTCATCAATGATGATGACTTTGTGTTTAGCAGTTGCCGTAAGCGAGACGGTCGAAGCGAAGTTCTTCGCATTGTTTCTGACAGTATCGAGGAATCTACCCTCGTCGGATCCATTGATGACATAAACATCTACTCCAAGTTCATTGCAAAGTGCCTTTGCTACTGTGGTCTTACCAATACCAGGAGGACCAGCAAGAAGCATATTAGAAATCTCACCTTTATCTAGGAAACTTTGAAAGGTCTTCTTGGTTGCCTCTGGGAGAATACATTCTTCAATTGTCTTTGGGGCATACTTTGCCACCCACAAAAAATCATTATTCATAATCAAATCCAATCAGGTTTACGCTCAGGAAGACGAAGGTAATTATCGCATACCCAAGGTTTAGATGCAATATACATCTTATAAGCATCAAAGGTTGAGATGCTTGTATCAAGTTTATATTCGTCAGGCATTGCTCTGGCAAACGGGGTCAATTCAGTTCTATGGGCAGCATCAAAAGGAAAAAGTTTATTTGCGTATGCAAGAGTCGCAAGACAAGAATGAATTTTTTTATAACGATTGGAATACTCCTCACACAATGCTAACCCATGACTAATTAACCACCTTGAATTTGCCACTGTTTCATTTGCCCACACGGTGCAGGGATGATTGCGAAAGGCACCCTTCTCCGTAGCATAGGGTGTGCCGTCTGCCTTAGGAAGAGTGCCGTATCCGTGCCCCCACTTCTCTGATGCCACGATAGAGAGCATCTGGCAGGTCTCCAAGGGCATCTTGACGATGTGTTTGTCTGGGAGCACTTGTGCCGAAACAACGGGATCAGGGTCTGATACAAAAATGTTCATTATTCCAGAGTTAGTTTCTTGACTATTTTATCAGTTTTTTGGAAATTTACTCGTTTGTAACGTTTTCCTTTTGGATCTGGTATCCAATAAGTCTCTTGATACTCAACTTGAACCATAGATAAAAACTTTTCTAGTGTCATATGGTGTATGCCGGTTTCGACATCTCCATCATGCGTAATAAGTTTCCCCTTTTCTATTTGAACAACGTAGAGCATCACTAATCAAGCATTGACTTTTCTTGTTTGGCAAGTTTGAAATACATCTTGTAGTATCGATTTTTCATATCTTCAAGAGTATTCATATCCTTTTCAAATCCCAAATATTTGAGCATTTGATAGGCACTTTCCAACTCACTAATGAGTCGAAGAGTATTTGTGGAATGAACTTCCATTCCACCAAAAACATATTTTTTTGCGTCTTTTTCGACAAATTGAATGTGTTCAGGAAACTGCATCAGGATGAGGATAGGTGATGATTACAACTTTTTGAAGATTTTTTTGACTATCATATTTTGTTTGATAGGATATTTCTCCTCCCAGTTCTTTGGCAACTTCTTCCAAGATTTTAGTATGTTCCTTATTCATATCAACTAAATGTGCTGTCGGGTTCAAGAGCAATATAATATTTGAGATTATATGCTTCATTGGTAAATTGAGATAAGAGTTTGGATGAGACTACCACATCATAGGCACCAGGAATAATCTTGATATTTTCTACTTTAAAGTTAAAAGTAAAGTTCTTATCGGTTTCCCCAACAATAATAGAATATTCGTTAGATGTATCATTCTTCTTATCGCGCACAACAAGTTTGACAACACCCGCTTCTCCAACCGCTGAAAGATCGGGAAGTTGATACACTGCTGCTGCCTTGATAAGTTTTTCCAAAGTTACGCTATCAAGTTGAAAGCAAACATCCTGTGAGGGAAGTTGAATCTCTTTATCTGGTGGAGAAATAATCACATTAGGATCGGCAAAGAAATACTTCACACGACGCTTACCCTCACGGATAGTCAAATAAGATTCTTCGGCAAAATCAAGATCAGGATCCTGATGAAGACTCAAACCATTGAGAAACTGATTCAAATCATAGATGGCAAAGTCGCGAGAAAACTCTTCATTGATTTGCGCTTCGGCAAGAATATTCTTTGCCACAGAAATAGTGCGAAGTTTATTACCTTGCTTTACAAGAATCGAATTGTTGATACCAGCAAAGTTTTTGAGAGTCGTCAGAGTTTTTTCAGAAAGTTTCATAGTTTTTTCGCGGAGTTTCATTGTGGGTAAGAGCTGGTTTGCTTGTGAAGACCAGAAAAATGATAGAGAAGAACACAATAGTGAATTGCTTTCAGAATGTCAAGTTTTGACTTACCATTCTTCTTACCAAAACGCGAGAGGTATTTGATAGCATTAGATCGACAAAATGCTTCGGCATCCCCAATACTCTCAATCAAATCAAGAGTTTGTGTCTTCGACTCTTGAGAAGTATAGTGAGATTTATAAGTGCCAGATAGATAATCTTTAATTTCTTTTAGAGTTTTATCTTCTTCATATTTCCAAAACCCATTGTCGTTTTTAAGGTCTGCCATTGTTGCTCCAGTAATCGTATCCAAATTTACATCAATATCAACATCTTTAAAAGCTTCGGCAAAGTCAATATGTATTTCAGGAATTTTATCCAAATAGTGATCTGTTTTCATTTTCAAAACCTCATCGTAAAGTAGACTCCATGCGTTAATCATTCTATCAATTTTGCTCCTGGTTGTCAACGGGCATTTGGAAATCAACATCCACCTTGTCATAAAGTTCCAAGAATGCTTGCTTGGTCTCATCGTCAAAACGATTCACACAAACTTGAATTGCCTTCGCTTTATCGGCAAAGATGCTGTAAGCACGAATGATGTGAACAAGACGGCGAGTGGAAATGATTTCCTCAATACCCCCATCATAGAAGGTCTTGCGGATAATATCTGCCCAATCGACAAGACGCTTACAGAAATCACGATCTTCAACACCAAGATCTAAGGCAATACCTTCAAGAATCTTTTGTTCGATAGCAGGGGAAGGATATTCTTGTTCGAAGGTGACAGGGAATCGCTCCAAGAATGCCTCATTGAGCACATTGGTTCCAATAAAGCGACCGTCATCGCTGCCTTTACCTTTAGTATTTGCAGTCGCAATAACATTGAACCCCTTTGTTGGATTGATAAACTTACCAATTTTTTTCAGAAACACACCTTTACCTTCAAGAATGGACTGAAGGCAGAGGATTTTATTGCTAGCAAGGTCAATTTCATCGAGTAGCAAGATTGCTCCTCGTTGGAGTGCTTCCACGACAGGTCCGTTATGCCAAACAGTTGCCCCATCGATAAGACGGAAACCACCAATAAGATCGTCTTCATCAGTCTCAATAGTAATATTTACACGAATCAACTCACGACCAAGTTGAGAACAAGCTTGTTCTACGCTGAACGTTTTACCATTTCCAGATAGTCCAGTAATAAACGTTGGGTAGAAAAGGCGGGATTGAATAATCTTTTTAATATCACCAAAGTTGCCAAAGCGGACGAAAGTGTCATCTTTTTCAGGAATGAGGTTTTGTTCAACGGCAGGAAGAGCGGCAGGTGCCTGATAGTTGCGCTCAATCTCTTCTACCTTTTGAGGAGTGACTTCAAGATTCCACTTACCGCGACCAACCTTATATTGAGACAATTTGTTGGTCACGGTTTGATAGTTGGCACCGTTCATGGCACACCAGGCACGGATATCGCCGCTTGCCACAGACTCACCATATAGAGACTGCAAAGAGGTGCGGATGTAATCTGCGGAAAGAGACATGATGTAGGTTGGTTGTTTCAACTGAAGTTATTATAGGGCAGAGTCGGGGCAGAGTGAGGGCAGAGTGGACGGTTTAGAAACTGTCCTACCTATCATTTCCTACTTCTTCTTTTAGATCTAGTCGGAGCAGGTGCTTCTTCTACTACAGGCGCTTCTTCTACTACGGGAGCAGGTGCTTCTTCTACTACGGGAGCAGGTGCTTCTTCTACAACAGGTGTTGGAGCAGGAGCGCTTTTACCTCTGATCAAATCTCCAAATCTACTCATTTTCTCAAATACAATTCTTCTCTCTTATTTAGGAAATACTCTTTAGAAATAATCTTGAGATTATATCCCGGAAAATATTGCTTAGCAATAGCACCAACACCCATAGCGGTGATGGCACTATTGACAACAATCAATACTTCTTTTGTTTCTTCTACAACTACGTGTTGAAGAGGAAAATTTTTATTCATACAACTAGATTGATAAATTCTGAAAGGATTTTTTTATTCATTTTTTTGCCCTTCAAGCTCTTGACAAATGCTTTTTTGATTTGAGTTTTGGTAGCATCTTCTTCAACATCAAATTCAGAAGAACTTGACATTACAGAAGAAGAAAGGGCAAAGTAGCTATGATAACCGGCATTCTTGAGTACAAATGTCTTTTCTTTTCTCCAGTCTTTCATAGTATTTTCCAAAAGTTCTGGACTTGTTTGACAATGGCGACGAATGAATGTTCCAGCATCAGAACCATTATTTAGCACACGAATACCAATAAAGTTAGTGTCTTTGAAATTGTCACGAAGATTGCGAAGAAGCACACCCGTAAACTCATCATATCGATTAGTAAGCGTATAAGTTGTGCCCAATTTACGATCACGAAGGAAACAATCTTCTCCAACATAAATGCAACCCAGGTAAGGTTTGTCATAACGAGAAACTTCCTTATGAAACTTCAAAGGATTTGCCTCGCCATCGGTAAGAATTACACACTGAACTTTTTGAAGAGAATGTTGCTTCTTAAATTGAGGAATAATTTGATGAAGAGCAATCAGTGTTTCATTTAAAGGAGTGCCAGAAAGATGCATACCACTCGGAATAGAATAATTACAATAGTGAGCAAAAGAATGAACAATACGATAGATATTGAGCATACTCTCTTCCAATGTCTTGGCATTGACATTACTGGTAAGAATATTCATAAGTGAAAACCACTCACCAACAGCAATTACTCCATTCTTTTTTTCATAGGCACGTTCGCGAATATTTGCCACACCATTCTCATCATGAACAACATAAGGATATTCGGAAGTAAAGGCATAAACATCAAAAGGAATATTTACTTTACGACAGAACCAAATAAGATTAAAGAGTTGTTTGATAGTATCTTCCAAGACATACTGCATTGAACCAGACCAATCCAGAATGAAGATAAGACCATGATTCTTACCATCTGCAAAGGTAGTTACTTTTTTGAACAGGTCTTCGTTATATCGGTAAGTGTGAAGGTTAGAGCAATCTAAGACTCCAGTACGGCTAGTAGTGGCACGAGCATAACTATCAGCAGATTTTCGACATTCAAATTCTTTGACAAGATAATTCACCTCCTTTTGAGCAGAGCGTTTGAACTCTTTATATTTGCTATCGACATCCCCAAATAAATCAAGATCAGGAGTAGCGTCATCCCAATGATTATTGATTAACTCATGAATTTCTGAATTTGGAATAACACATTTTTTTAAATCAAGTTTAGGAATTTCAATATAATTACTCTCACGACTAAACATATCCACCAGGTTTTTGAGACCCTTTTCAAGGGACTTCATGGTTTCAACTTCTGGATCTGGATTTGATGCTTCTTTGTTATCTTCTTTTTTCTGCTCAACATTTCCACCACCTTCGGTAGGACCATCACTCTCTGTCATATCTGGTTGATCATTCTCACCAGTCTGTGTTTCATCAGTATGAGTTTCTTGTTGCTGATGCTGATCAGTCTTGGGAATCTGTTTCTTACAGTAATTATAAAGAGCCTCTGCTGCTATAAGAACATCCTCAAAATCTTCACAACCTTCGACCATACGAACTATTGCTTTTTCAATCTCCGTAAACTTAACATTAATAAAATTTCCAATCTTGAAGTGAAGATTGATACGATCGGCAAGATTCATCTTCTCAAGATCTTCACCTTCAAGACAGAAGAAGTCTTGGTCAGAAAGTTCTTTATATCCTTTATAGAAAGTCTTGGCAAGACCCATATAACGACGCTTCATCAGTTTTTCGATGCGAACATCCTCTACCACATTCACAAACTGCGGAGGTGCTTTGCATTGCTTTGTCCAGTCCTCATCAGGCGTATAGAGGGCATGACCTACCTCATGACCGACAAGCATATCATACACAGTCGAACTCGCTTTCTCCCACATAGGAAGCGTTAGAACGCGAGTGTGAACATTAAAACAAGCAGTCTCTACTTTCTTGTGCTCAACCACAAGATCTTCGGTGGCAAGAAGTTTGGCAAGTTGAGACTTGATTTCGTGATTGACTGCCATTGATCCGTTGCGTATGGACCTATTATACAAAAAAAAGAGGGTGGTGAGACCCTCTTGTATGCCAGTTTTGGAAAGTTGTCTTCTTAGTTACGAAGTGCCTTACGACGTTTCTTCTCAATCTGCTTACGAGTAAGAACTTCTCCTTGACCACGATTAGCATCAGGATCGTAGTTGCTAGGAGGAGTATAGTTACTTCCGAAAGACTTAATATTAGATCTTACACGTTTTGTATGTTCCTTATTGCTCATACGACGTGAATCTTCATCAAGTATTTCTCCAACAATACTCTCTCTCCAATCTTCACTCATATTCACCATAATTGCTTCTGCTGCTTCTTCTGTTTCAGCATATCCTTCATCAAGAAGGTGTGAGAGGATGATGTCGTAGAGATCTACTTCTTCCTGACGAAGTGCTTTACGACGACGCTTCTCTGCTTGCTTAGCACTTACGGTAGCACCTTGACCTCTGTTTGCTTCTGGATCCCAGTTTCTAGGTGGAGTATATTCTATTGTGCTACCTTTAAATCTCCTAATGTTGTCTCTTATACGAGCATCGTTCTTACCAGTTTCATCAAGTTGCTGTTGATTTTCAACAACTTCCATTTCTTCCTGACGA
>Ga0208427_1000069_pt1 | contig 40371 bp, 44 predicted proteins | sample DEB08_DNA_FD_184532 | JGI IMG/M metagenome (GOLD analysis project Ga0208427, IMG submission 184532) | Aqueous microbial communities from the Delaware River and Bay under freshwater to marine salinity gradient to study organic matter... | ecosystem: Environmental > Aquatic > Marine > Coastal ...
AGCGTAACGGAAGCCAACTGCATTGCATGGGCGCAAGCCGAAGCAAACCAAGCGGATGTTGAGGCGGCGATTGCTGCTAAGATTGAAGCTGACAAAACTCCAACCAGCGCAGCGGGAGTACCGTGGGCGGCTGAATAACACACAGAAAGGAAATCAAAGTGACTGAAGAAAAAAAGGTCATCACGATTGACGATGTAGAATATACGGAAGATCAACTATCAGACGAAGCTAAGGCTTGCATAAATCACATTGGTTCTCTGGATCAAAAGATCGCAAGCACACAGTTTAACTTGATTCAGTTACAAGTGGGGCGTGAGGCTTTTGTAAGTAAGCTAAAGAGTTCACTAGATCAACTACAAGAGGTAGCAGCGGAGTAAACACTGATGCAACAGACAGACAGTTGGCACCTGTCCAAGTCCGTGCCAATTACGCTAATCTTTGGTCTCCTCGTTCAAGCGGGGGCCATAGTATGGACCGTCAGTATGATGATGTCAGACATCGAGAAGAACATGCGCGACATCATGGTCCTAGAGATAACCGTCAGTGAACTTGAAGATGTCGTACAGTCACAGCAAGTCTCACTCGCGCGCATCGACGAGAACATTAAGGCGATCCGAGACGCTGTCGAATACATGATGGACCGCCAAAGAGAAGAACACACACAACAATAGTTTCGTAACCTAAGGAGAGCAGACCTTAGGAGTTACTATGGATCCGCTGACAGCATTAGCGGCGATCAAGACAGGTGTGGCTGCGGGTAAGCAACTGCACAACCTGTCTAAAGAGATCGCTGGTTTCTTCGATGCCACTGACAGCGCCAAGAAGGCCCACGCAAAGAAGAAGAACAGTGTGTTCGCCAGTGCCAATGAAGAAGCTATGGCAACCTGGACGCAAGCTCAGAACGCCAAGACAGCTGAGGCTGAACTACGAGAGTTCATTGTCAACACCAAAGGCTTCAGTGCTTACCAGGATCTACTAAAGGTAAGACGTGAGGTCATTGCACAGCGTAAAGAGGCAGAACGCCAGGCGGCTATAGAAGCTGAGGAACAGCGGGAGCTTGTGATGACCATTGCTGCGATCTTACTGATCATCATCACAGTGGTTGGCGGCTTTGGCTTCTGGTTACAAATGAAAGGATACATCGAGATATGAACGAGATGATCCCCGACAAGAAAACCTATCAGACAAACAAAAGACGCATGGCCTGGACTGCACTGGCTATGATGATTGTGTCTACCGTCGCAGTACTTATAGATCCCGCCAGGATGGCTGAGGCCGACGCTGTACTCATGATGATGTATGGATCCCTCAGTGCCCTAGTCGGCGCATACTTTGGCTTTTCGTCAACTCAGGTCACCAAGTCATCAGCTGTGGCAACGCGGAAGGATGACTATTAGGGCCCTAGTCCTGGTCGTCCTGAGTTTCACCCTTGCATCCTGTTCTGGCATCCCTGGCTGGCTCATGCCTGGCGGTGGTGGTCCGTCTGTGACCGCTGTCGGCACTCAGTTAGCCAAGGAAGCCAACCAGCAAGTGGTGAACGACCAGTCGAACATAAGAACAGAAGACGGCGACATCGAGGTCACTGAGCTGACAGACACAGTGCAAACCCGAGACGTCGAAAGCATCAACATCAAGAACACTGACATACCGCCCTGGGTCATCATTGCGCTGATCCTTGGTTGGCTGCTGCCTTCACCAGGTGAGATGGGCAGGGGTCTGATGTCAGCACTTTCAAGTCTGCGAAGGAGACCCAATGAGACCAGTTAACGAGATTATCATCCACTGCACAGCCACACGCCCAGGCTGGTGGAAAGACAAGAGCGCTGCCGAGAAGACAGCGGAACTACGACGGTGGCACGTTGAGGATCGTAACTGGAGCGACATAGGCTACCACTATACTATCGACAGAGACGGGACGATCACCAAAGGTCGATCTATGGAACGCAACGGTGCCCACACTAAGGGACGCAATAAGAACACTTGCGGTATCGCTCTGTTTGGGGGCTTCGGTTCAACATCCAATGATCGCTTCAGTGAGAACTTTACGCCCGAGCAGATGGCGTCATTGCAGCAACTGGTTGCGGATCTGACGAATACCTACCCGATCAACAAGGTCTCAGGCCACAACCAGTATGCACCAAAGGCATGTCCTGGGTTCAACGTCTCGAACTACTTCAAGTAATTCCCCTCAGCAGAAAGGAAGGTGATCCAATGTCTATCATGGCTGGATTTCCTGTGTCAGTCCCAGAGCTGATCATCATAGGAATGCTGGCTGTGGTCATCTATAAACTTAGGTAATCAACAGCCCACTAAATAACATCGGTCCGACATCAGCATGGCTTTTAGCCAGCATCGGTTTGGATCGGTGTTTTTTGCTCCTCTTCAGTAAACAAAAGTATTGTAAAACCAGAGAGGAATCATTATCTATTGATTACGGACGATGAGATCGGGAGTTCAATCGTCGGTAGTGACAGCGGAAAGGAATCATAATCCGCGTGTCGGGGGTTCAAGTCCCTCCTCCGCTACCAACCAAGAACTCATCGGTATTCATCAGTCCTTAACCATAAGGAGACTGATTACGATGACTAAAGTTACCCCATATTACACACTGTTTGTTCGCTCACCTGAAACTGGTGAATGGGAAGACGTCTATGGCTCATACAGCGCCAAAGATTGCCGTGACAAGTGGCTATACGACTACAACGGCTACGGCGAGTACACCAAAGACGACGTACAGGTCTATAAGACCGACGGATCCCACGAAGCACTACTTCGCGTCCACCGCAAGCTAAACCCTGACGAGGTGTCAGCATGAACTGGCTCGGAGACCTCATCGGATGCCTGGCACTGTTTGTCATGCTCTACGTCGGTCTGGGTGCGGCACATGTATTCGGATGACACGGACTTAGACGACTTCCTTAGGCAGCTGTTTCCACCGTTGCCTAAGCCATCCACCAGGGAAGCACCTGACTACCGAGATCATACACCCTGGACACCAACATATGACGGCGAAGAGCCACCGTTCTAACTGGGAGTAAGAACACATGAACTTGATTGACTTTGTAAACACAGAAGCACCTAACATTTGGCACGGACGTCACCTAAAGCAGAGCCAGGCGAAGATGCACCGCTTCGGCGCACACAATGGTGTTGGCTTTAAGGATCTTAAAGATGTCACAGCAATGGACGTACACCAGTTTGGCCTACACCTAAGGTCGTTAGGTCTAACCGAGAATACAGTTGACCACTACAAGGCGGCTATTAGTGCTATCCTAAGTCATGCATTAGATCTCGAATTAGTCGACAAGATGCCAAACATTAAGTTTGCGCAGAAGAAGCCTGGTCGTGTACGTTTCTTGTCTGAGGCCGAACAGGAGAAGCTATTAGACTTCTTCAGCGGTCACAAGCACTGGTGGATGAAACACTGGTGTCAGATCGCACTCAGCACTGGTATGCGTCACGACGAGATCCACAGTATCAACCCTAGCATCGTGGAGATGCGTGGGAAGGACATGTGTGTCGTGCGCCTAACCAAAACAAAGAACGGCGATGACCGCACGGTGTTTTTATCTGGTAAAGCCTACAAGGCATTGGCTGATCTAGAGTTCACCCCAGGTGCGCTGTACACAAAGAACAAGTTCTATGACAGCTGGGCTGATGCACGTTCTAAGATTGCACCAGGTGACAAAGAGTTTGTCTTTCACACACTGAGACATACCGCAGCTACCACAATGGTCAATGACCACAAGCTGCCCACAGTAACCGTGGCAATGCAGTTAGGCCATCGGACGCTACAAACGACACAAAAGTACGTGCACCAGAAAGAGGACGCAGCGATGGAAATAGCAAGACTAATGGGGGCCTAAAGGCTCCCTTTTACGTTCCAATGCTGAGAAAACAGACGCCAATAAAAACAATGGCTTACAGAAAAGGGTACTAAGAGACCCCTTTAGAAGCCAAGGGAGTAACTTAAGAATGACGAATGTCGTAGAACTACAGGCACAATTAGAACAAGAGATGATCCAACGAGGTCAGGAGAGATACCAGAAACGTCAAGAGAAACTAGCACCCAGTCAACGTGAGATACCACATCAGATTATAACTGAAGTGTTACCTAAAGTATCTTCCACCATTGTCAGATATCTTAAAGAAGATGAACACAGGTTTGACAGTGGTAGAGGACGCAAGTCTGAATGGTATGAACCACTGGTTGACCTGGATCCTGACACCCTAGCCTATATAGGTCTTAACTGTTGTTATGAGACTGTCTTAAAGCAGAACTCACTGGCAGGGTGTTACTCTATGATTGGCAATAGGGTTGAACTAGAGATTTGGGCTGACGATCTCAAACAGTATGACAACAGTCTGTTCCAACGTCTTAAACATCAGGTGACCAGAGATCACTCAAGTGAACGCTACAGGATCAAGGCTGCACGTATCATAGCCTCAAAAGCTGGCTTTGAGTTTCAAAAGTGGGGACGTGCGATGAAGGTCAAGGTGGCATCTCCAATACTTAATGCCATCCTAGAGTCTTCAGACATCTTCGAGGTCGCAACACACGAAGAAAACCTCAAGACACATAGGAACCTAACGCTGACTGATGAGGCTACAGATCTCATTAACCAGAGGGTCTTTGATGCATCCTGGGCAGAACCTATGTTTGGACCCTTGGTTGTACCACCTAAGCCTTGGACGTCTTTTGAAACTGGGGCATACCAGGACAGCATGTTGTCAGCCTTGGTACCTATGGTGCGTAAGGCTACCTCAGAGCAACGCAGGGCACTTGTGAGAGACTTTGAGAAGAACCCTGAGCCTTTGTATGTCAAATCTATTAACGCACTCCAGGCCACCCCTCTTAGGATCAACAAGCGTGTCTTGGATGTCTTAGACTATTGCGTCAAAGAGAAACTAAGGTTTTCTAAGTTTCCTGACCTAGAGCCACCAGAGTTTCCTAAGTTACCTGACGACTTCGACAGTCTACCTGAGAAGACCCAGCGTCAGCTAAAGCGAGACCAAAAGGACTGGCATCTAAAGCGTAGGGAGTCTGTAGCTAACCTAGTTGTCATGGATGATGACTTACGTCAGGCACACAGGATGTCTGAGGTACCTCAGTTCTATCTACCGTGGTCCTTTGACTTTAGAGGGCGCATGTATCCTGTGTCTCACTTTAACTATCACAGGGATGACCATGTAAAGGCACTCTTTGAGTTTGCTAGAGGTAAACCTGTGGCTGAAGAGGACAGAGGATGGCTTGCGATACACCTGGCTAACGTAGGTGACTTCGAAAAGATCTCGAAGAAAAGCCTAGACGACAGGATTCAGTGGGTCATAGACAACGATCAGTGGTTACGTCTCGTCAATGACAACCCTATTAGAACCTTTGATCTCTGGACCCAAGCTGACAAACCGTTCCAGTTCCTGGCAGCTATCTTTGCTTACTACAGTGATGACCCAGTGTGTCACCTTCCGATCTCTTTAGATGGAACTAACAGTGGCGTACAGCACTATGCCCTGGCACTACGGTCATCTGAGGATGGGCACATGGTAAACCTATTGCCTGATAACAAGTGTCAGGATGTCTATCAGACTGTGGCTGACCGGGTGATCCAGGATCTGACTGAAGATGGATCTGACGAGGCAGTCAAATGGCTCGACTTCGGTATCACCAGGTCAACCGTAAAACGCAATGTCATGACCTACGGCTACTCTAGCGTGGAACGCGGGTTTGGCGATCAGATCATTGAGGATCTCATGCAGCCACTACAAAAGGATGTGAACTATGGAACTATAGATGAGCATCCGTTTGGTGACCCAAGAGAACAAGAGCACTACGCGCGGTTCCTCGCTAAGTTTAACTATCAGGCAGTACAAAAGGTCATCTCTAGTGTTGCCCAGGGTATGGCGTTCTTACAGTCATATGCTGACGCATTAGCACGTGAAGGTAGGTCAGTTCGTTGGACAACCCCTAGCGGCTTCCCAGCCATCCAGAGGTACACCAAGCCTGATGTCAAACGTGTGCGGATCTTCTTGTATGACCGAGAAGCTAAGATGCCAAAGCCATCACGTCTTACCTTGCACGGCATAGGTCCTAAATATGACACCAGGAAAGCACGGGCTGGCGTCGCGCCTAACTTCGTGCACTCGCTCGATGCTGCCCACATGCAGCTGGCGATCTGCCACGGTTTAGACCAGGGCATCGAGGACTTCTTCATGATCCACGACAGCTTCGGAACTAACGCAGCAGATACCTGGGCATTCTACCACAACATACGTCATGCAATCGTCGACATGTACGAAGACAACTGTGTCTTAGGTAACTTCGAGATTGAGTGTCGTAACCGCCTGGCTAATCCAGACATGGATTTAGCACCAGTACCAGAGAAGGGAGATCTAGACGTTAGAGCAGTCTTAGAGAGCGAATATTGCTTTAGCTAAAACAGGAGAAACAAATGAAGGCGTATTATGAATTATCAGGTTACAGGTATGTGACCGACGGATACTGGGATTGGGAACTACTCGTGTCCAGGGTTAAAACAATCGAAGAGATTATGATGTACCGTGCAAAGTCTAAAGCAGAAGACACAGAGTATGCTGGTCATAGGGTCTGTTTAGTAGTCGAAATTGATACCGATCCTTGTGAAGACATGCATTAAAACAACAGAGCAGACTAAGAGACCCCTTTAGAAGCCAACAAGAGCTTCACGTAGGAAACTATCAAATACAGGAGACTCATCCATATGAGTAAAGCTAAGTTTGTATCACCAGCTGGAACAGCACAATACCCGTGGTTACAGCCTGGTCGACCAGACACTGCCTTCGATGCTGAAGGTAAATACAAGTTGTCATTACGTCTTGCACCTAAAGACGCGAAACACATGACTAACCTAATCGATGGTGTCAAAAGCGAGAACTTCGGTGCAAAGGACAACGTCCATACACCGTTCGACGTCGACGAAGAGACTGGTGAATATGTCTTTAAGATCCAGTCTAAGTATCAACCAAAGTACTTTGATGCTAAGGGCAACCCGATCCCAATAGATCAGGTTCCGACGATGTACTCAGGCACTGAGCTTCGTGCATCGGGTCAGATCGATGCTTACACCGCTGGTGGTAAGAAGGGCATCAGTCTACGCCTAGCAGCTGTCCAGGTGATTAACCCAGTCTCGGGTGGATCTGGAGACGGTGCTGGTGACTTTGATGCTGTCGATGGTTACGAAGTAGGATCGTCAGGTGGCTTTGAGCCAGCTGGAGACTTCGACGACGAACTTGAGGACTTCTAAAGCCGCCTATCGACTTGGTTTTAGATCGGGACTTGAGAAGCGAGTAGGCGACCAAATCATTGAGGCAGGGATCAAACTACAGTTCGAAACTGACAAGATCCAATACACAGTCCCAGCACGACAGGCAAAATACACGCCTGACTTTAAGCTCCCGAAGCTCGGGGGCTTTTTCTTTGTCGAGACCAAAGGGATCTGGGCGGTCCAAGACCGTCAGAAACACCTGTTGATAAAACAACAGTTCCCAGACATCGACATCCGCTTTGTCTTCTCAAACCAGAACGCGCGTTTGTACAAGGGATCTCCCACGACATACGCGATGTACTGCGAGAAGCACGGCTTCAGGTATGCAGCAAAGTTGATACCTGATGACTGGCTTGAAGAAGCTAGGAAAGGCTCAGAATACGAAAGCCCCTCTGAATAAAAGAGGCATTAGTATTTTGACACCAAGGAGAGAGCGAGGGGGCGGCTTAGGTCGCCCCTTTTTGATTCCAAGGAGTAGACAAATGGCTAACAAGAGCACCAACCTACCAGAGGTAGTAAAACCAACACCTAAGCAATCATATGAGATCTTTGAGATGCTTCAGGTGGCATATGATCGTAAGAACCAGCGTTACACGAAGGCAGAGACTGATCAGTCTGTAGCTAAAGAGCTAGGCATAGAGCGCTGGGGTTGGGTCACACAGGTACGTGAGCAGTTCTTTGGCCCCGCTGGTAACGAAGAGGACCAGGTATGGGTCAAAGGTCTAGAAGACTGGCTAAAGAAGACTGACCGTCAGGTAGAAGAGATTCAGATTGCCCTAGCAAGTCTTGAGACCTCACGCAAAGAGGCCAAAACCTTACTGTTGAAGGTCAAGAATTACGTCAACGCAAAAGCGGCGGCGTAACGCCATGGAAGCAGTCGAACAAGTTGAGAGCGAGTTCGTACAGCACGTCCCGTGTGACCAATGTGGATCACGGGACAATGGTGCACAGTACAGTGACGGTCACGTCTATTGCTTTGGATGCGGAGCGTGGGTTGCTGGCGATGGAGAGGCTCCTACATACGTCCCAGAGCGGCCTAATGACCCCAACCTAATCAACGGCACTTTCCAGGCTCTACGGACGCGCAAGCTGACCGAGGAGACCTGTCGTAAGTTTGGATACACGGTTGGTAAGTACAAAGGTCAGACTGTCCAACTTGCGACCTATCGCGACAAAAAGGGTCGTCCAGTCGCACAAAAGGTCAGAACCAAAGATAAAGACTTTTCCGTTGTAGGTAACGGACGAGATATGACACTGTTTGGGTCACACTTGTGGTCCAACGGTAAGATCCTGGTGATCTGCGAAGGCGAGATAGATGCAATGAGCGTCAGTCAAATGCAGAACCACAAGTGGCCTACTGTCAGTCTCCCCAATGGGGCTAAGGCTGCAAAGAAGGCTCTACTAAGTAACTACGATTACGTGACCAGCTTTGAATCAGTTGTCCTCATGTTCGACAATGATGAACCTGGTCGTGAAGCTGCCATTGAATGTGCAGAGGCTTTACCCATCGGTTTGTGCAAGATCGCAAACCTCGGGGAACACAAGGACGCCAATGAGGCACTTGTGAAAGGAGATGCCCAGACAGTCATACAAGCGATCTTCCAGGCCAAGCTCCATCGGCCTGATGGGATCGTGGCAGCTGCCGATCTCCGAGAGGTCATTGGTGTGGGGGATGCTGTCTCTCCCATTAGTTACCCTTACAGCAAGCTCAACGATATTACGAAGGGCTTACGGCTGGGGTCACTGGTCACCATTGCCGCTGGCTCGGGGGTCGGCAAGTCTACCTTTGTCAGAGAGCTTATGTACCACGTGCAGCAGTCAGGGTTCCCAATTGGCATGATGATGCTCGAAGAGAGTACCAAGCGCACTGCTCAGGGCCTTGTAGGGCTTCACATGAACAAGAACATAAGTGTGTCTGTCGATGGTACCTGTGAAGAAGACATCATCAGTTCATTTGATGACATGCGAAAGGCTGGTGAGTTCTACCTGTTCGATCACTTTGGATCTACGGATCTAGATGTCATCGTTAATCGAATCAGGTACATGAACAAGGCTCTAGGGTGTCAGGTGATATGCCTGGACCACATTAGCATTCTGATTTCGGGCTTAACCTCGGGTGTCAACGATGAGCGTAGGCTCGTTGATGACATCATGACCAGGCTACGTGTCGAAGTTCAAGCGCTGGGCATCTGCCTAATACTAGTGTCTCACCTACGTCGCCCACAAGGGGACAAGGGACACGAAGGGGGTGCCCAGGTCAGCCTCAGTCAGCTGCGTGGGTCACACGCGATAGCGCAGCTGGCAGACACCTGTATCGGCCTAAACGTCGATGCTGAAGATCCAACCTCAGGCAAGCGCAACATCGTGGTCTTAAAGAATAGACACACGGGCGAGGTCGGGCCAGCTGGCATCTTAAAGTACGACCTGGAGACAGGACGTCTGACTGAGACCAACGAGTTTAGTGACCTAGACGACGTGCCGTTCTAGTCATGCAGTGGTTTACAGTCTTACTAATTGAGTACACCAGTGCTCAATACGGACCCATGTCAGCACGGGTTCTATTCCCCACCTACAAGCAATGTGAACAGGCTATGGAGATCCATGAGCCTCTTTACGAGACCTATCAAGACGCGGCGGTCTACTGTCAGCGCATCAAACTAAGCAAATCAATCAGACCAAAACTAAGACCAGAGGAGAGCACCCATGGTTTCTGAACGCTATTTACAACCGTTAACTATGAACGACTACCAGGCCGACATGGCACAGTATGCCATATATAAGTGGAAGGTAATCTACCCAGCGCTGGCACTTAATGAGGAAGCTGGAGAGGTCGCTGGTAAGATCTCGAAGCTGATCCGTGACAAGGGTCTGAAGTTCGACGGCACAGAGAAGCTGACAGACGCACAACGTGCAGACATCATCTTCGAGTTAGGTGACTGCCTATGGCAAATTGCTGCCCTATCACGTGACCTTGGTGTCAGTCTGAACGAGGTTGCACACATGAACCTGGAGAAGCTGAGGCTACGTGCCAAGCGTAACACGCTCAGTGGGTCTGGAGATCACAGATGACTGAAGCTGGTATCATTGGTGTAGAAACACTCGAAGAACATGAGGATGGTAGTGCAACCTACCAGTTCCACATGGATGCACACTGTCGCCGACTACTGGCAGAGGAAGGGCTAAAGCTAGTCCTATATTGTGCAGCTGCAAAGATGGACCTTCAGTTAGTCTATGACTTCATTGAAGACCACATTAAATACGAGAAAGACGAACTCACTGAGTACGAGTTTGGAGATCCCAAGTGACCCGCTGGGTCTGGGACCTGGAGAGTGACGGACTACTAGATACTGTCAGCAAGATTCACTGCATTGTGCTTAGACACGTTGAGACCGACGAGGTGCAAACCTACGGCCCCGACGAGATCAAGGCTGCAATGTTTACACTGATGAACGCTGAAGAGGTCATTGGTCATAACATCATTGCTTATGACATCCCCGCACTCCAGAAGGTGTATCCAGGATTTGAGATCTTAGGTAAGATCACGGATACACTCGTACTGTCACGTCTGGTCGAGGCCAACCTGGCAGAGAAAGACAGCATACGTCACGCCAAGGATCCTGAGAGCTTCTCGAAGAGGATGACTGGGTCTTACAGCCTGAAGGCTTGGGGTATACGCCTAGGTGACTTCAAGGATGACTATGATGGCGGCTGGGAGAACTACAGCCAAGAGATGCTGGACTACTGTGTTCAGGACACTCAGGTGACTAAGGTTCTCTATGAGCACTGTATGTCACGCGGCTTTAGTGAACAGTCTATTGAGTTAGAACATTCGTTAGCACAGATCTGCAACGAGATTGGTAACAATGGATGGACTTTCGACAAGAGTAAGGCAACTGAGCTTTATGCATTACTTGCGCAGAAACGTGAGCAATTGCGTCAAGGCTTAGACGAACTGTTCCCGCCCTGGGAGACAACTGAAGAGTTTATCCCTAAGCGGAACAACAAGACCCTAGGCTACGAAGAGGGTGTACCCTTTACCAAACGCAAGATGGTAGAGTTCAACCCGAGCAGCCGACGTCACATAGAGTTCTGCCTACGTCAGAAGTATGCTTGGAAGCCCACTAAGTTTACAGGCACTGGTCACGCTCAGATTGACGAGACAGTCCTAGGTAAACTTCCGTATCCTGAAGCCAAAAAGCTGGCTGAGTACTTTATGATCGACAAGCGTGTCGGTCAGCTGGCTGAGGGTCCACAGGCGTGGCTCAAGAAGGTCGACAGCTTCGGTAAGATCAGACACACGATTGTGTCTGGTGGTACTGTCAGTGGTCGAGCGAGTCACAGGGGTCCAAACCTGGCCCAGGTGCCTAAAACCAGTCTTCCGTATGGCAAAGAGTGTCGTGAGCTATTCACGGTGCCAGACGGATGGTTCTTGACTGGTAGTGACCTTAGTGGTCTGGAGTTACGTTGTCTTGCCCACTACTTGAATGACGGTGGTGAGTACGCCAGTCAGATCCTCGAAGGTGACATCCATACGCACAATCAAAAGGCGGCTGGGTTGGCTACCAGAGACCAGGCCAAGACCTTTATCTACGCAACCATGTACGGCGGCGGTGACATGCTCATCGGCAAGATCGCTGGCAAGGGTGCAAAGCACGGCAAGCAGCTGAAGGAGAACTTCAACAAGAACATCCCAGCGTTTGGAACACTGCTCCGAAGACTTAAAGCAGCACACGAAAAGAGGGGCCACTTAATCGGTCTCGATGGTAGGAAACTATTCATCAGGTCAGAACACAAGCTACTCAGTCAGCTTCTACAGAGCGCTGGGGCAATCATTTGCAAGAAGTGGGTGGAACTGACTTATCAAGAAATCATCAGGCAACATCACGACGATGCATACATTGTCGGCTGGATACACGACGAGATCCAGGTTGCCTGTAGAACACAGGAGATCGCTGAGGATGTCGGTGATATCGCTAGACGAATGGCGCAAGAAACAGGCAGCTATTTCGAAACTAAAATCCCCATTACCGCAGAACATACCGTGGGACGAACTTGGGCTGACACCCACTGAGGTCACGGATCACTTAGCTGCAATTGTCACACTTTATGTCGTCCTCGACAGGGCGTGGCGTCGTCCCTTCACAGTATCCAGTCAGTTTGCCCGTCAGGGCGCCTTCTACGTCGCCATAGCGGCCTCTGAGGGCATGATCACAACGAACTGTGGAGAGGACACATGGGGTAACCGCTGGCTCATTACAGAGCACGGCATGGAGACCAAAGGAGAGTTAGATGGGTTACTTCAAGACATTCTTGCAAAAGCCCGAGGAGAACACAGTCCTACTCATTGATGGCGACCTGTATGCGTATCGAGCGTGTGCAGCTGCTGAAGAGGAGATCGACTGGGGTGACGACATATGGTCACTGTCCTCGGATCTCAAGCAAGCCAAAGAGATCTTCCGAGAGTTTATAGACAACGCATGTGAGACCCTGGAGACAGGGTCTTTTGTTGTCTGCTTGTCCGACAAGGACAACTTCAGGAAGACAATCGACCCGATGTACAAAGGTGGTCGAAAGAAGGTCAGGAAGCCTGTGGGTTACCCAGCCTTCATCAAGTGGATCCAGGAGACCTACAGGTGGTATCGTGAGCCGCTCTTAGAAGCTGATGACATCCTAGGTATCTTAGGTACAGCCCCGGGCCACAACACGATCATGGTGTCTGATGACAAGGACATGAAGTCGATACCTGGAAAGCTCTACCGACCTATGTCTGGTGAGTTCCACACAATCAGTCAAGCAGATGCTGACCTGTGGTTTTACACACAGACACTGACTGGTGATGTCACAGATGGATACTCAGGGTGTCCGTCAGTCGGTGCCAAGACAGCTGAGAAGCTACTGGCTCGGTCAGCTACCTGGAACACTGTCGTCCAGGCATATCAAAAGCAGAAACTAAACGCAGACTATGCGCTGACACAGGCACGTCTCGCTCGGATCCTGAGGTTCGAAGACTGGGACGTCGACAAGGGCGCGATCAAACTATGGGAGCCAAGCTAATGGCAATGAACGAGGACACAATCTTAGAAGACTTTAAGAGATATCAAGAGGTCTGTGAACGGGAGAACAAGATCCTAATCGCAAGTCTCAACCGTGAGACCTGGGACGCTATCAATAAGAACACAGAACGCGCCAAGTTAGGCGGCAGACCAAAGGGGATACCAGCGTGGAACAAGGGCCAAGGGAAGAAGTCATAAGACGACCAAGCCACTACGCTAAGTGGCCTATTGAGCCGATAGTGTTCATCATGCAGAACGGCATGGAGTTCTGGCGTGGCAATGTCATCAAGTATGTCAGCCGCGCTGGGTCCAAGCTGTATGATGGACAAGACAAAGTACAATCTGAAATCACTGATCTAAAGAAGGCCATGCGCTACTGCGAGATGCGCATCAACCTTCTCGAAGGAAAACAACCAAATGACATTTAGTAACCACAAGGGCCACTTCGGCCCATCACTACCTATTTCCGAAGAGATTCACCGCAAGAAGTACCGTGCAGAGGGAGAAGACTTCAAGCAAGCTATGGCACGTGTAGCACACGCCTTGAAGGACAATGAGCCACACTACCGTGCCTTCAAAGACATACTGTATAACCAGAGGTTCCTACCAGCTGGTCGCGTACAGTCAGCTATGGGATCCCCACGTCGTGTGACACCATACAACTGCTTTGTGTCTATGACCATTGAGGACAGCATGGAAGGCATCATGGATGCAGCCAAGCAAGCAGCAAAGACAATGCAACTAGGTGGTGGCATTGGTTATGACTTCAGTACCCTGCGCCCACGTGGTGACCTAATCAAGTCCCTAGACAGTAAGTCATCAGGACCGCTGTCGTTCATGGGTATCTTTGATGCAGTGTGTCAGACCATCGCATCCGCTGGTCACCGTCGTGGTGCACAGATGGGTGTCCTACGTGTTGATCACCCAAACATCGAAGAGTTCGTCACAGCGAAGAACAACAGCACCACACTGACAGGGTTTAACATCAGTGTCGGTGTCACTGACAAGTTCATGGAAGCAGTGAAGACGGGTGGTGACTTCGATCTGACCTTTGAGGGACGAGTGTATAAAACTGTCAGTGCACAAGCTCTTTGGGATCAGATCATGCGATCCACCTGGGACTGGGCAGAACCAGGCATCCTGTTCATCGACAGGATTAACCAAAAGAACAACCTGTGGTACTGTGAGAAGATCGCAGCGACTAACCCATGTGGTGAGCAGCCACTACCACCGAACGGCGCATGTCTCTTAGGTTCTTTCAACCTGGTCAAGTACGTCAGTCACAATGGTGTCCACAGTGGTGAACCAGCGTCCTTCGACTACGTGCAGCTGAATGATGACATCAGACACGTTGTGAGGGCTATGGACAACGTAGTTGACCGCGCTGTGTACCCACTACCAGCACAACAGTTAGAGGCACAGAGCAAGCGTAGGATGGGCCTGGGTGTCACTGGTGTCGCCAATGCCATCGAGGGCATGGGTCATGACTATGGATCACCAGGGTTCCTACACGTCTTCAAGACAATCATGCAGATCATACGTGATGGTGCTTACCGTGCATCCATTGACCTAGCTATCGAGAAAGGACCGTTCCCTCTGTATGACCCACTGATGTTAGACAGTGCGTTTGCTCGTTCACTGCCTGAGGACATCCGTGACAGCATAAAGACACATGGGATCCGCAATAGTCACTTACTGTCAGTTGCGCCCACTGGGACCATCAGTCTATCAGCTGACAATGTGTCATCAGGTATCGAGCCAGTCTTTAGTCACTTCTATGACCGCACAATCCAAGACTTCGATGGTGCACAGGTAGAGCGTGTGGAAGACTATGCGTTCCGAGAGTGGGGCATCAAGGGCAAGACAGCTAACGAACTGTCAGTGTTCGACCATGTGAAGGTACTCAACGTGGCATCACAGTATGTCGACAGTGCTTGCTCAAAGACATGTAACGTCGGTGATGACGTCAGTTGGGAAGACTTCAAGAAGGTCTACATGGATGCATACGACGGTGGTGCATCAGGGTGCACGACGTTCCGTGCATCTGGTAAACGCTACGGTATCCTGAACGCTGCATCATCAGAAGACGTAGCCACCGAAGAGGCACCTGAGGTGTCGTCAGTGGTCACTGAACATGATGAGGCTGAAGTTGGTGGCGCTTGCTACTATGACCCACTGACAGGTAAAAAGCAGTGCGAGTGATTGACTATCGGTATCATCATGATACTTATAGTGTATTGAAGACGAAGCCAGGGGCGACCAATGTGGTTATTATGGTCTGCTACCTGGCTTCATAGTTACTCGCAAAAGCAACCAATAGTGTACATATGGTATGACACGTGTATCATGCAATAGGCTTGCATATGTGTTCCCCTTATGGACACTATTAGTTCATGCTTTAGACCAAGCAAAGTGTCGCCCTATATACACAGGATACACAGGTTTACCCTACGTTATACTAAGAGACCCCCTTACGAAGGGATAGACCTGTGAGGACATCCTTAGAACTATAGACTGACAGCGTTGTACTCCCGACATACGACTTTCAGTCCTTACATCACAGGTAACCGAACCAGAGTGTCGAATAGTGGCCTACTCCCAGCCCAAGAAAACACAGGATCGGTACCTGTGATGTACCTTATGAGAGAGAACATGAGACATGCTTACAGTGACACAGAGACTGATGTCTGGCTTGGGTCAGGCTGGAAGTGATTGGGCATGGAGTGTGTCAATCAATGACATAACCTATAGTCCACTACAGACACAGGTGACCGAGGAACTAGTGTCAGAACCAAAGACAACTCATGATCACTCAAGCAGTACATCAGACCTAGAGGATCTGTATGACTACTATAGTGAAAACCTGAGATGACATCAGTTATCCTATGTGTCTGGTTGTCATCTATGGTCACACTAGTGATCAGGATGCAGTGGTTAGACTGGGGTCAATACTCAGGTCAATACTCAGGTCTAACACCAGTGTGACTATAGGTCCCGATTTGTACTTAAAAGAAACAAGGGTCATCCAGACAAGGATCGCCTAATGTCTGACATTTGAGCCACAGACTACGATAGGCTCACCTCAGGCCCGAAACCAGAGCAGACTAAATATCCTCTCTGGTAAATAATCCAATGTAATCAATGGATCACTATTGATTGACCTAAGATCCACCAGGATTTCTGGTACCATAGTCAGACTTTGGACCCCCCAGTGCCTCAGTCAATCAATCGATTTCAAAAGACAGTTAAAGGTTGTGCTTGTTGTTGTTGTTGTCAGACCCTTCGAAAGAGAGACCCAAGTTCTCCACCAAGGTCCGACCCAAGTCCAACATAAGCTCCCCCACCCACCGCCCCACAACAGTCCGACCTAAGTCAGACCCTAGTCCCCCAAAGAGGAACACAAGATGGCCCTAGAGTCAGGAACCTATATCAACAGTTTGAACGCAAGTAACCCTGCGTCTACCGATGGCCTAGGTCAGGCTGATGACCACCTACGTCTAATCAAGAGTACTCTACTTGCGACCCTACCCAACGTAACTGGTGCGGTGACTGCCGACCAGTCAGAGCTTAATGCCCTAGACGGCTACACAGGCAACACTGCGGATCTAAACATCTTGTCAGGAGCCGCAGCGGCTGGTGTCACAGCTACAGAGTTCCAGTACCTCAATGGTGTCACCAGTGGCATTCAGGCGCAGATAAATGCCATCACCAGTTCTGGATCCACAGTCAACGATGGTACCGTGACGATCCAAGCTGGGACCCTGTTGTCAACTGGTGGCAGCTTCACGACCAACCAGGCATCCGCAAGCACCATCACCATAGATCACGCCACGGTATCCCGTAGTAACACCACGACCTCTGTGGCCCCCGCAGCTGGCACTACGTTCACTGCTATCGACCAGGTCACCTCAGACAGCTATGGTCACATCACGGGTGTCCGTACCAAGACTGTCACTATGCCATCCTCGGCATCTGGTGGTATCGCGTTGACGGATCTGTCAGTAGGCGCAGAGGGTACCGCCAGTGGCAATGGATCCCTCAGCTACAACAGTGCCAATGGTGTCTTCACCTATAGTCCCCCCACGGCGGCTGGCTTAGGTGCCCTGACGGCTCACCCGAACATCAGTGCGGCCTCTAGTAGTAACAACAGTGGTAGTACGTTCATCCAGGACATCACCCTAGACAGCAATGGTCACGTCACAGGTATAGCCACTGCTACTGCAACCGCGTCTGTTACGACATCACAAGTCGCCACTGCGACTGCTGGTCTACAAGCGGATGACGTTGGTAGTTATGCCTTCTTGAAGGGGTCAATTGGTAGTGAAAACTCAACAGTCAGTGGGTCTGTCATGCGTTTCTCAAACTATACAGCGGTTGCTGGGAACTTTACTTCTTCGTCTGGCACATGGCGGCGTATGGGGTCTACTCTTGATAGTGGACCGACAGTCTATCTAAGGATTTCATAAGATGACAACTATAGAGATCACCGAAGTACGAAACGCTCAGTCAATGAACCCTGAGAACACCCAGTTTGACGTAGAGATTAACCACCCAGACTACGGGTGGATCCCCTACGCACTAACACCTTGGGACACCGATATGACCATAGACAACACAGCCCTGTTGTCTCTCATCGGTACAGACTTTGCGCCATTCTCTCAGGCAGACCATGATGTACGAGTTGCCGCTTTTGTCAGAGACCAGCGTGACTCAAAATTAACCAACGAGGTAGACCCAGTCGTCAGTAACCCCCTGCGCTGGGCCGACCTAAGCGAACAAGAGCAAGCTGACGTCTCAGCCTACCGACTAGCGTTACTCGATGTACCTCAGCAACAAGGGTTCCCGCACACAGTCTCCTGGCCTACACCACCAGCTTGTCTCTAACACGAAGGACACCAGTCCATGCCAAACCTACCGATCCGCGACCTAGGTTCCGTAGGCGTAATCACTGATGTCGACCCCTTCAACCTACCGATCAATGCGTTCACCCGCGCTAAGAACGTCAGGTTTGACCAAGGCAACATCCGTAGATCCCCAGGGTTCCGTGATGTCTCCACAGTCACGGGCTTCACCCCAGTGTTCATCCACGGTGTCTATAACGCCACTGGATATGACACAGTGACCGTGGTTTCCGATGACTTTGATGTCTACAACTTCAGTAACGGTACCATTGCCCTAGATTACAACTCCAGTGCATCTGCCAGTCCCGCCCAAGTCACAGCGACGTCCCTAGCGAACGTCCAGTACTTGAACCGAGAGGACATCGCGCCCCTCTACAAGACCCCAGCGATGAACAACTATGCCCCCCTAGTCAACTGGCCCTCAGGCTACACCTGTGAATCATTAAGATCCTATGGTGACTTCCTGATTGCTATGAACATGGACGAGGGTGGTCAGAGCTTTCCAACCCGCGTTAGGTTCTCAGATATTGCTCTAGCTAACCAGGCTCCCACTAGTTGGGACGAGACAGACACCACCAAGAGTGCTGGGTTTAACGACCTAGCTCAGATGAACACCCCGATCATCGATGGTCAGACCCTGGGCTCTAACTTCCTGATCTACTCTAGTGACCAGGTTTGGCTCATGGAGTTCGTCGGTGGCACCTTCATATTCAACTTCCGTAAGCTCTTCAGTGACGTTGGTGTCATCAACCAGAACTGCATAGTGGAAGTCCAAGGGCGACACTACGTCTTCGACCAAGACGACATCTACATGACAGATGGTGTCAGTACCCAAAGTATCTGTGATGGTCGCGTGAAAGACTACATCTTCTCAGGTATCGACACGAGTTCCCTAGATCGCTGTTTCGTTCAGTATGACCCAGCGCGTGAAGAGATATACTTCTGCTACAAGAGCAGCGACGACATGGCTGAGTTCACCAATGGTGACGGGTGTAATCGTGCAGCTGTCTTTAACTATGCAAGCAACACCTGGTCCTTCCTAGATCTACCTAATGTCTACGCAGGGGCCAGTGCCAACGTCGACACAGTAGAGACCTACGACACAGCCAGCGTTACTTACAACCAAGCTGGTTCTACATACGCATCTCAGGACGCTGGTTTCACCCGTAACATCCTTATGCTCTCCCAGGCATCCTCAAGCGATGGTTTGTCTGGTAGCAACATCCTGGGTCTAGATGGTATTGACGAGGGGTCAACCCTAGCTGGCGCATTGAACACCAGTGCAACCAAACCCATGAGACTAGAGCGAACAGGGATTGACCTTGACACGGAAGCACAGCTACCCCTGACTGGCTACAAGAACATCCGTAAGATGGTCCCCCAGTTCAACACTGTGGCAACCAACAAAGTCTTCAATGTGTCTATGGGTGCATCAGACCTAGCAACCTCGGCCCCCACCTACGAGACCTCTGTGTCTCTAGATACGTCATCGGCCTACAAGGTCGACTCTAGATCATCAGGTCGCTACCTGAGTTACAAGATTGAGACCCCAGACACCAAAGACTTCACGATCTCTGGATTTGACTTTGACATCGTAGCAACTGGGAGACGTTAGACATGGCGACGAACTCAGTAACTGACGTCACCATCACGACATATGTCAGACGTCCGACCCCCAACCTAGATGAGAGCTTTCGTCTCTACATAGGACAAGAGTTCCAAGCTATCGAGAACGCAATCAATAGTATCATCCAAGGTACCATCCAGGTGACCGACAATCCCCCAGAGAAACCAAAGAAGGGCATGGTTCGCTATGCCTTGTCACCTTGGGATCCACTGGGGTCTGGCTACACTGGCCTGGTTGTCTATGACGGGACATCTTGGTCATCCTTTAGTCCATCAACTTATGACGACTTCCCCAACTAAAGATCATGAAACAGGATTTACAGATACGCACGTCTATCATGACGCTACAGGCGTTATTGATGCACGGTGCAGAACACGGTGAAATTGAAGACAACACTGATGACACTGAGCTTCAACATTTCTTTACACCACTTGATGATGACTATGGGTGCTCAACCTATGCACGTCAGTTGTTTATGCCTAAGGGTATGGTCGTCGTCGGTAAGCTACACAAGAAGCCCCACCTAACATTCTTGATGAAAGGTACCATCCTTGTTGTCTCAGAGAATGGCGGCAAACAGCGTCTCAAAGGTCCCCTAACGTTTGTGTCACCAGCTGGGGTAAAGCGCGTGTTTTACATTGAGGAAGACACAATACTGACAACAGTCCACCTGACTAAAGAGACTGAAGAAGAATACTTAGACAAGGTAGAAGAAGAGGTCATTAGCCCAACATACGAGGCTATGGGTCTAGAAGAGCCTGACTTAACCAAGCTCAATCATTTCTTAGAGAACCTTGATCAGGATACCAAAAAGGAAAACTAATATGGCATGGGTCGTAATAGGATCAGCGGTTGTCGGCGGTATAGCCGCGAACTCGGCTGCTAAAAAGAACGCAGCTGCAATGGATCGCGCAAACGAGCAGAACAACCAGTATCTGAACGCAGCGATGCCTTACATCAACACAAACCTAGGCAACGTCTCTGGTTACTACGACGACATGATCGCCAAAGGTCCCTACCAAGGTGACTTCTACGCACAGCCAAACACCATGCAAACTGGTGCAAACACCCAGCTGTACAACCTAGGTAACAACCTGGTCGACCGTGGCAACTCTATGTATCAAGATGGTATCAACTACGCTGCCCCAGGTATGAACTTCGGTAATAACGCCAACAGCCTGTACAACAAGTTCACAGGTATGGCTGGCGACTTCACCAACCGTGTTGGTCAATTTGATGCCTTAGCTAACAACCAGATGAACCTGGCGAATGACTACAGCAACATCCGCGATGGCATTGGTAACTACCGCTCCAACTTTAATGACCTAGCAACCAACAGTCAGGGTGTCACTGATCGCTTCGGTAACCTAGCCGACAAGGCGTTAAACGATGATCGCATAGGAACTGCATCCCAGTATGCCTTAGATAACATGAACCCCATCGTCGACGCCATGATGCGTGACGACAGGCGCACACTGACTGAACAAACGCTCCCAGGTATCAACTTGGCAGCATCGGCCTCAGGTAATCCTAACTCCAGCCGCGCTGGTGTTGCTGATGCATTGGCTAACCGTGCATTTGATGACCGCCGCGCAGACGTCAGTTCTGATGTTTACAACAGTCTCAAAGACGCAAGCCTGGCCCAACAGAACACCCAGTTCAACCAAGGCATGACTGGCACAGTCAACATGGCGAACAACATGTCTAACACTGGTGGTTTCTATGGTGACGCCATGAACACCTACGTCAACCAGGGTAACATGACGGGTAACATGGGAACTGCCTACGGTAACGCTGGTAGTGCCCTGACAGCTGGTAACAACACCATGACGTCAGCTGGTAACATGTTGTCAAACGCTGGCACTGCGAACAACCAGCTAAACACAGCGACAACCACTGGTATGAACATGGCTAACCAGGGTAACAACACAAGTGTGTCTGGCGCTAATACCGCATTGAGTGCAGGTAACAATCAGAACACATGGGACCAAGGCAAACTTGATGCAGACCGCTCACAGTTCGACTACCTGACTGGCTATAATTACAACCTAGGTAAAGACTACGGTGGCTTCTTAGCTAGCGGTTCTCCAGGATCGGGAAATTACCAAGCAAACATGGTTAATCCAGGGCAATCCTTCCTCGGCGGTGCTATGTCGGGAGCGGGTATGGCAAACCAACTTGGCTTTAGTATTAATGGCAACTCTTCGTTCTTTAATCCTTTGTTTGGCGGTGGCCCTGGCCTCGGCGGCTTTGTGTAGGAGAAACTGACAAATGGTTAACTTTTCGTATCCCCCAGGTGTTTTAAACCAAAACCCTAATGGTCAGCCCCCAATGAGTATGGGATCACCTTTACTGATGCAAAACCCAGCACCAGCGAAACCACCAGCACTCCAGGGTGCAACTGGTAACGCACGTGGGTCTTCCCGTATGCCTATGATCCCTGACAACCGCATTGGTTTAGGTGAAGGACTACTACGTGTTGGTGGTGCAATGATGCAAGGTGCTAACACTGGTCAAGGTTATTCATCGGCAATCGATGCCTATGGTAACATCATGGACTACAACCGCCAGGCTGACATGGAGCGTATGCAGATCGAGGAAGCGCGGATGCTGGAAGACCAGCGTCGTAAAGATCTGATGCGTAAGATGAACTCAGGCGGTGCTGGTGGTAATAACCCTGGTGATCCAGAGGCCATTGGTGAGGTCCGTTCAGCTATTGCTAAACTACAGTCTGCCCGTGATATGTTTACACAGGACCCTGACAGTAGTCTAACGGGTTTTAATTGGGCAGCTATCGCAAGTCGTCTTACAGGACGCGCTGTTGGCAACGAGGACGAGGCAAAACGCCTGTTCCTACAGGAAGTCCGTCTAGACAGTGTTATGCAGCGTGTAGCTCAGACCAAAGGTGCAATCTCTAACGCCGAAATGCAACTATTTGCGTCACAAGCTCCAACCCTAGACAGTAACGACGTTGTCTGGAAAGCATGGCTTGATCGTCAGCTTCTACTACAGAAGAAGATCCTCAATCGACTTCAGAATGGCATCCAGGTTGATCCTAATGCGCCTCTCGATGATGATCTAGCTGACCCAAATACAAGTACAGTCGACCAGTCAGTGATTGATGAAGCTAACGCTGTCATTAACGGCGGTTAATACTCCCTTACATTTAGAGGTTCTCTATGGCTCAAGACAACTTGACAGCCTACGCGCAGTGGCTTGTCCAAAACAAGGACAAGAAGGGGACCCCAGAGTTTGACAAAGTCGCTCGGGCGTTCCAGATGCTACAAGCCGCAGGGCCTCGCCAAGCTGAAGCACCAGTAAACCCACCAGGCACTGGTGTTGGACGCTCGTGGCAGCGAGGTGTCATTGGTACAAAGCAGGGTATTTACTCTGGTATTGCAACTAACGCTGCAAACACCTTGGAAAGCATGGATGTCGACAGGCTAACGACAATCAGACGTGCTTTAGATATTGTTGTTCCTGAAGATGCTTTGGCAATGATGGAGGCCGATGGTACACTCCAGGCTCTTGGTAGTGTAAGAAACGAAGAAGAGCTAAATCGTTGGTTTGACTCTTTAGACCGTGACTTTGACCTAGGACCACAGAACGTCGCAAAGTTGAAAGCGATGGTCGGTGGTGCAGAGGCTGCAAAGTCTGACTACCGTGCCCCAGGTGGTAAGTTTGAGACTGTACGTGAGACAGGACAAGACGCTCTAACACGTGCGTCTGAGCTTGAAGCTGACCGAGCGGCACTTCCCATGTCTCCAGTGGCCCAGCGCGGCGCACAGGACTTCCAGGATGCCGAAGGAGTCATGGATTGGGCGCGTAAGTCATTCAAAGATCCTATGGCTGCACTTGCCTTCATCGGTGAGACCGCAGCTGAGACTGGTCCAGCAATGGCAGCTGGTATTGGTACATCTGTCGTAACAGGCAACCCACTGCTCGGCGCGGGTATCATGATCGCTGCGTCAACACCCCGTGAATACGGTGGTGAGGTCATGAGTTTCCTGCGTGAACAAGACATCAATGTGTCAGACCCACAAGCCATCCGTGAAGCCATCGACAATGGCAACATTATGGCTGAAGCTCAGAAACGTGGCCTAACCAAAGCAGCCATCATTAGTGCCTTTGAGGCTATCGGTATGAAAGGTGGCGGTGGTATACTACTGCAAGGTGGTAAACAGGCGTTCACAGGTGGTGCGGGTGAGGCAACATCACAAGTTGCTTTAGATGGTGAAATCACGTCTGCCAAAGAAGTCGCACTTGAAGCAGTAGCAGAACTTGCAACAACACCAGGCGAAGCCGCGATCCTATATACAAAGAATGGCACACTAAAAGATCCAGACAGCCTAGACGATACCCAAAGACAGGCAGCTGGTGACCTAGCGCGTACATTTAAGGCTATCACAGACGCAAACCCTGACTTTAATCTAAAAGACGTCGACAAAACGTCAGCTAAAGGTGCCCGTGCCGTCGTTGACCAGGCTCACATTCAACTAACCGAGGCACTAAAGCAGCGATTTGCTGACATGAAGTCCCGCGTGAAGCCGAATCAGACAGATACATTCGAAAGTGTGTCCGAGAAGATCCTAGCGGCAGCTGCATACCGTGAAGGACGCAACAAAACTAAGTCAATCGTCGGTAATCAAGAATTAGACGCCCTAAAACGCCTCGCTGGGGACACCAGAGAAGGCCAAGAGGCAGTCAACCTGATCCTACAGCTAAACCAGCTAACAGAATTGCATAATAGCGGCTACCAGGGCGGTCTATCGTCCTTCACTGATCAGTTTTCTGTCTTTGGAAGCAAGGTTGGTTACGATAAAGGTGCTGTCGCTACAGAACGTCTACTGCGTCCCCTAATTAGTGGTGGTGCAGCTGTTCAAACTGGTGGTCTGAGCATTCCAGCCCAGATGGCTGTATCTGGCGGTGGTCGAGCAATCGATAAACTAACAGGCAACTATAGTCAGATCGACAAGTTCGTCCGTCGAAACGCTGAAACACCTGGTCTACAGCAACCTACAGCACCATCACTACGTGACGCAGCCGCAGCACAGCTACAGGCCGACGAAGACGCAAAGCAGCGTGAAGAGGCATTACGCACTGCACGTGAGGCAGAACAGCGTCAGTTGAACCTACAGCTGGCACAACAAGACGCCCCCGCAACCCCAGGCAGTCCACAGTTCACTATGGAAGATGCCACGGGTCTGTCACGTGATGGTGTCGCTCGTATCTTGCGTGTTCTAAAAGGACGTAATGACAACCCTGCGCTAACACGTGCAATTCAAGAGTATGAGCAGAGTGTTGCCACAGGTGGTCGCATTGAGGACCTAAGCCCACTGATCCGTGCGGTACGTCAGTTCCAACAAGATAACCCAGAGTACGTGCCAATGGTTCGCCCACCGAACTCATTGAGCAACCCGATGCTGGCAAACCCAGCCGCACCTGGTCAGCCGCCAGCTGTTGGTACGACTGAACCTAACCCAGTGCAAGCACAGACGTTTGGCCCACAGTTCACAACTCAAGAGAACTACAACCGTGGCATCGAGGCTAACAAGGCGATGAACGCTGAGTTGGTTGAGGGTGTCACTACAGATCCAGAGTTGAACCGCGTACAGAAGGGACGTCTGATTACGTCTCTGGATGTCCTAGCAAATAACCTAGGTTCAGACCCAGTAGCAGCCGCACAGGAACAAGTGCAGAAGCTGGAAGAGGCTGGTGTACCAGCTGAGGCAGTCGAGAAGTATATACAACCGTATGTGGACCGTGTGGCGCGTCAACAGGCGGCACGTGATGTAGGCCCACGTATGGCTATGGCACCACAGGAAGATGCCCCAGCAAACGCAGACCTATGGTCAGTGCCACCCCAGGCGTTCAACTCAGCTGACACGTCGATCAACAGTGGTAAACTACCAGCTGGCTTTACTGAGCTAAAGAAACAGGGCGTGTTTGAAGAAGGTCAGACCGTTGTCGACATCGGCGGTGGTCGTTTTGATAACGCTGTCGAAGACCTGGCAAAGCAGGGCGTGACACTGAAAGTATACGACCCGTTCAACCGTTCAGCGATGCACAACGAGACTGTCGTGTCCGAAATTGCAAACGGTGGTGCTGATGCCGCTGTGTCAAACAACGTGCTAAACGTGATTCAAGAGCCTGAGAACATCAACCGTGTTGTACGCCAGGCACACAACGCTATCCCTGATGGCGGCAAGGCATACTTTACTGTCTACGAAGGTAAAGGCGACGGTGTTGGTACTGAGACATCAAAAGGCTGGCAGCGTAACGAGAAGACACAAGACTACGTTGCACGTATCGAGGAAGTCTTTGGACCAGGTAACGTCACCCGTAAAGGCAAAGTCATTACTGCAACCAAAGCTACTAGTGCGTCACCAATTGCATCCGCAATTCAAACTGCACCAGGGCAATCATACGTCAACCCGCTACAGGTCCCAGATAATGAGATTGATGCAACACGCCTAAATGATTCACCAAGCGAAGCAGACATCCAGAAGATGCGTGAGGGCACATACAAGCCAAAGACAAAACGTAATCTGGTCGAAGCAGCTGACTACATGTACCAGAAGTGGAAAGCAGCCACAGGACGTGACGAACCGTTTGAGTACACACCTGAGAACGTCGACATCATCTCCACCTACATGGCGACAGAAGCTGTCAACGCTCTACAGAGTGATGCTAACGCCATCGGATGGTATGACCGAAAGTTGAAAGCCGCGAAGCGCGTGGTGTCTCTTGTGGACCCACGTGTGACGCAATCCGCAGATGCAGAGGCTGCATTTGACTTTGCTCTAGCAGTTACTTCTAATGGTCAGGCCGTTGCCGATAACTTTGCGTATGCGCATGAGGTGTTTGGTTACTTCATGGATAATGGTGTGATGCCTACGACTACCTGGAAGAAGGGTGGTGAGCGCAATGCATCTATGGTCGAGGCATTCGACTTCTTTAATGCTTACCAGGCGTCAGGCACTAACATGCCTATCCAAGACTTCCTAGACAGCGACTTCACTGTAAATGAACTCAATATGTACATTGCACGTTTTAACGAGCAGTATGGTACAGAGATCAAAGTACCTTCGTCTGAAGGTGCAAACGCTGAGGTCAAAGGCTCCTACGTCATCGGCCCGAAGATTGGTCAGGGCTTCTACCAAAACATCCGTGGCAACTATGATCCACTAACGATGGACATCTGGTGGATGCGCATGTGGAACCGCTTGGTCGGTCGTCCGTTTGTAGCAGACCCAGATCTCGACAAAGGTCGTGTTAACGTCAGGGATGCTATGAAAGGCGCGGGTAAACTTGAACAGAAGATGATCAATCAGACGCTGAAAGAAATGGGCGTCGGTAAACGTGAGATCAACAAAGACTCTGCACTGTTCGACGACTTTGTTACTAACGTAGAGAAGAAGTATCAGAAGTTCTACAAGCAGTATAAGATCGATAACGGTGTTAACCATAACAAGCCTAACTTCTTCAAGAAGACTGGCACACACGTCAAGAACCTGAAGCCACAGCTACAGGCACAACCTAAAGGGCCAAATGAACGCGCGTACATGCGTGAGGTCACAAAGGCCGCAATTGCTAAACTAGCTGATCTTGGCTATGATATCGAAACAGCTGATTTCCAGGCACTTATGTGGTACCCTGAGAAGCAACTGTTCAGACATTTAGGTGTTGCCCCTGGAAGAGGCGCAGATAATGACTATCTAGATGCTGCAATCATGCTTGCGGAAAGCGAAGGAATAACAAATGACCAAATCCAAGAAGCACTCCCCGATGCAGACGGAGACGGAGCCGTCAATAATCAGTCAGGTGCCCAAGGAGTCAATGAAAGACTTTATCGAGGGCCTAGTGGCGATGGCGAAGGCCAAACGCGAGCAGCAATTGCCCCAGTCACAGATGGAGTCGCAGGGATCCTCGCGTCCAGGCTTGCGGGTGGACCCACCCAACGGTCTTCTGTCCCAAGTACCCAAGAGGTAAAGCAAGCAGCTGAACCTGTCCGTGCAATCATCGAGGTTGGTAAGAAGGGCAGCAAGTACGAAGACGGGATCAAAGACATCAACCAGGTACGTGAGTTGGCAGATGCTATAAACGTAGCCCTGAAGATGTATAGCGATCAGCGTAAAATGCGCTTTGATGCTAATGCTCCAAACTCTACAGATGCTATGGGTCTCTATGAAGCTGGTAATGCCTATGCATTGGATCCACAGGCGGCTGGCTCAGAGTTTCAATCTTACATCACTGCACTTCATGAAGTAGCGCACGGTCTAAACGATCAGCGTTACAACCCAGCCTTGTTGAGTAGTTTTGATGAGGATGTACAACAAGAGTTGATGGGTAAATTAGCTGGTTACCCTGGACCAATGACAAACAAACTTACAGGACGGAAAGAATATATCCGACGCGGTTCGTTTGATGAGTTCATCGGCGCGATGTTGTCTGGTGGAAGTAAGGTTCCTAAAGATTTACAAAAGATGGTTTTGAAGGAAATGAAAGATCTTCAGGACCAAGGTCAGTACCGTGATGGAACTGATGTCAGATACAAAGGCGGTACTAAACGCACATTGGCACAACGCAAGTCTACCCCTTACTACAAATACATCAGAAGCACACCTGAAATGGCAGTTGATCCTGTCATCTACTACTTGCACGATCCGAAAGGCATGAAGAAGAATTACCCAGCGACAGCTGAGATGATTAAATCTTTCTTTAGCAAAAGCCCAAAGATCCAGTTCTACAGTCACCCACTTGCAATGGCGTTTGCCGTCGCATTGGCGATACTGATGAAAGCAGAACAGGAAGACGAGCAAGAGAAGCAAATGCCACCAGGCGCATTGAACCAACCAATGATGCCTGGAGCACTGTCTGCATAAGACCCCCAAGGAGAGCGAAATGTTAAAGACTGCATTGGACCTGGTTCCAATCCTAGAGGCTATTGATGTCGTCAAGTCATCAAAGCTCCTAACCAAAGCACAACAGGACACTGTGTTGCGTGAGGTTGCATCAGCGATCCCAGCACCAGTGTTCTGCAAACAATGTCCAGAGACACTGTCTATCATAAACAAACTAGTGGAGACGACAGATGGGTCACCCGCCAAAAGAACCTCGAAAGAAGAAACCAGCAAAGCCAAAGTTAATGCCAGGTCGAGCCAGACCAGCACACAAGAACCCTCTGGCACTGCAACATCAGACACCCGAGGGACGGGCAAAGTTCCGCGAAATGCTAAAGAACCGAAAGAACAAGGGGGGAAGACCCCTCGGAGTTCCCGACGGTCACAGTAAGGAAACCATCAAGCCAGTCGTCGACCAGGCAAAAGAGGACGCCAAAAGGGCGGTAAGTATCATGAAGAAAGAGTATGACATCGAAGACCCACGCGCTGAGGAAGCACTCGAAACCGCAGTGGAGATCATGCGTACACCAGTACACAACCGTGATCGTCTTCAAGCAGCCAAGTTGATCCTGGACTTCACCAAGGTCAAACCTGTCGCCAAGTCTGAGATCACTGTCGGTAAAGCTGAGGAGTTCCTAAGCTCACTGCTAGATACCAATGACGGTGACGACCAAGACTAAGCCGACGATGGCTACTAAGGAGCAGCTGGCTGAGGTCCGTAAGCGACTGTATACTGACTTTAGCTTCTACGCGAAGGGTGCACTAAAGATCCGCACTAAGTCAGGTGACATTGCGCCCCTCAAATTGAAACCAGCCCAGAAGATCCTCAACGACGCTGTCACTAAGCAAATGGAGACAGAAGGCAAAGTCCGAGTGATCATTCTGAAGGCGCGTCAGCAAGGTCTATCGACCTACGTTGGCGGCTACCTGTACTTCAGTGTCTCCCAGCGCAAAGCTGCGAAAGCCCTAGTGATTACCCACCACAGTGACTCAACACGCGCCCTGTTCGATATGACCAAGCGTTACCATGAGAACTGCCCTGAGATCCTGAAGCCACACACAAAGTATTCATCCCGCCGAGAGTTGTCTTTTGACGTTCTAGATAGTTCCTATGTCGTTGCGACAGCTGGCGGTGAAGCTATTGGTCGGGGTGAGACCCTGACCCACGTTCATGCGTCGGAGCTTGCGTTCTGGTCCAAGACCACCGCTGCCGACAACTGGAACTCGCTGACCCAAGCTGTCCCCAATACTAAAGGCACCGCTATATTTGTCGAGAGTACAGCCAATGGTGTCAGCGGGATCTTCTATGATCTCTGGAAAGGTGCAGTCGAGGGAACCAACGGCTACGTGCCTGTGTTCATCCCTTGGTTTGCAGACCCAGAGTATCGTGAGACGGTCCCAGAGAACTTTGAGCGTACCCCAGACGAGGAAGAGCTTGCGTCCAAGTATGACCTCGATGACGAGCAGCTAATGTTCCGTCGCCGTAAGATCGCACAGAACGGTCTCGACCTGTTCAAACAGGAGTACCCCTCAGAGCCTGAGGAAGCCTTCCTGACGACAGGTAGACCCGTGTTTAACCCAGAACAGCTACAATCGTCTATGGGTACTACACAGGACGTACAGGAGCGCCTAGCACTCGAAGGTGAAGACTGGCTGAATAACGTCCGAGGTGAACTGACGATGTACCGTCGTCATGACCCTGGTGAACAGTATGTCATCGGTGCCGACGTCGCTATGGGCGTCCGTGGTGGTGACTACAGTGTTGCCCAGGTCCTCGACAGTAAGAAGCGACAAGTGGCAACCTGGAGAGGCCATGTGCACCCAGACTACTACGCGACTGTGTTGTATCACTTAGGTCAGTTCTTCAACACTGCGTTCATCATTGTCGAGAACAACGGTCACGGCCTTTTGACGTGTACCAGGTTGGCTAAAGACATGGCCTACCCGAACTTCTTTACTGAGGTTCAAGTCGACAAGCTGACGGACAAAGAGACCATTAAGTTGGGCTTCAGTACGACAGCAAAAACCAAGCCTCTGATCATTGACGAGCTACGAGCGTCTGTCCGTGAGAACGAGATAGAACTCAATGACAAAACAACGATCCGCGAAATGCTCACCTACGTCGTGACTGAGAGCGGATCTATGGAAGCTGAACCAGGATGCTACGACGACTGTGTCATGTCGTTGGCATTAGCCAATCACGTGCACGAAGGTGCCTGGGAGCCGATAGAGAGTGCAGATGACTATTACATTGAAATGGTATGATCACTATGGATAAAAAAGACTACAAAGCGGTGGACGACGATAAACTCGTTACGATCCTCGATGATAACATCCGTAGATCTATCGGGTATTATGATTCACAGATATCCAGAGAACGCCGCAAGGTCATAGACTTTTATAACGCTACGCTCCCACGCCCAGCGCACGACGGTAACAGTAAGTATGTCTCTATGGACGTCTATGATGCTGTCGAGAGCATGAAGGCTGCGCTGCTAGAAACTTTCAGTACTGGCTACAAGACCGTGCGTTTTGCTGCACAGACTGGAGAGGACGTGCGTATCGCTGAGATCGCTACAGCCTACTGTGACTACGTTGCAAACCGTCAGAACAACCTGTTCGAGGTTATGCAGTCTGTTATCCACGACGGTCTCATTGCACGTGCTGGTCTCTGTAAGGTTTACTGGGACGAGCGCGAAGACAGCTACCTAGAGCCTATCCAGGATCTGACTGAGGAAGAGTTTGACGCTATTGTTGCCCAGGACAACGTAGAGATCGAGGAAGTCGAGCAAGACGAACTTGGTCTGTACTCTGGTGACCTTCGCGTCTTCCAGGACACCAGTCAGGTGGTCATTGAGGCCATTGCACCTGAACAGTTTGTCATTGAGCCACAAGCTAAGTCTTTAGACGACGTTGGCTTCTTGGGTCATCGCACGACTATGACAATCTCAGAACTACGTGAGGCAGGGTATGACGAAAAGCTCATTGCTAAGATCGGCGATCACGAAGACGTCGAAATGGAAACCGATCCAGAGGTCCTGGCACGTCACGAAGAGATTGGTCAAGACCGTGGCTTCAACGCTAAAGGTTTCCAGGATCAAGTTAGAAGCATCACTGTTTATGAACTATATATCGACATCGATCTCGATGGCTCTGGAATCGCTGAGACGTACAAAGTAATCAAAGCTGGCAACGTAGTGTTGCACAAAGAGAAGTGCACCTACAAACCGTTCTGCGCCTTTGTACCACTACCGATCCCACACTCGTTCTTTGGTTCCAACTTCGGGTCCAAGGTTGTCCCTATCCAGACTGCACGTACAGTTCTGACACGCTCGATCCTAGATCACGCGATGATCACGAACAACCCACGTTACACTGTGGTCAAAGGTGGTCTAACGAACCCACGTGAACTGATAGACAACCGTGTCGGTGGTATCGTCAATGTGTCACGACCTGACGCCATCAGTCCGATGGTACAGGCACCGTTGAACCCGTTCATCTTCCAGACAATTCAGATGTTGGACGAGGACAAAGAGGACACCACAGGCGTCTCACGTCTTTCCCAGGGCCTCAACAAGGATGCCATCAGTAAGCAAAACTCAGCGGCTATGGTTGAACAGCTGGCGACTATGTCACAACAGCGTCAGAAGATCATTGCACGTAACTTTGCGAACAACTTCTTGAAACCTCTGTATCAGCTGATTTACCAGCTGGTTGTCGAGAATGAACCACAAGCCAAGATCGTTGAGATCGCTGGTGATTACGTGGCGGTCAACCCAGGTGACTGGGGATCTAAACGTGATGTCACTGTCGAGATGCACCTAGGCTACGGTGAACAGGAAGCTGAAGCACAGAAGTACCTAGTGCTGCACGGTCTGATGTCTCAGGATCCAACATTGTCAACAATGTATACACCTGAGAACCAGTACAACCTCATGACACACGTCATGGAACAGAACGGCATCAAGAACGTCAAAGACTACCTAACGCCACCACAAGAGCAACCACCAGAGCAGCCAGATCCAGCACAGGAGATGGCAATGCAGATGCAACAGAAGCAAATGGAGCTTCAAGAGCGTCAGACAGCGGTTGCTGAGATGAAGGCACAGATGGATGCCCAAGTTGCCCAGATGAAACTACAGCTGGAGCAAATGAAGGCACAACAAGGCTTTGCGATCCAGTCAGACAATATGGATCTGAAAGAGGCACAACTGGAACACAAGCAGTTTGTCGACAAAGCCGAACTAGAGATTGCGAGAAACGCAGACGACGTCCGCGCTATCGCTTCACCAACTGGATAAATCCCATGAGACGTCGAAACCCAGTAGCCCAACAAGTGAGGACTGCTAGGTTTCGGCCTCGGATTGTCCAGGTCAAAACCAAACAGCTTCCACGTAAAGCGAAGCATAAGAAAAGAGAGCAGCATGACTGAAGAAGAACTCATTCAGCACGGTGAGGACGCAGAGGTATTACTCAAGTCCCCAGCGTTTAACAACGTGGTCAACAAGCTAGTGGAACAGACGTTCCAGAACTTTGTGAACTCGAAACCAGAAGAGAACAAAGAACGCTCGATCACTTATTACCACTATCGCGCCCTAGTCGACGTGGTGAACACATTGAAGCAACAAGTCGCCATCCGCGACGAGGTGCTGGCAAAGCGCGACAATAGCGAAGAGGAAGCATAAGGACCATGGATAACGTCCAAGACAACGCTACTCAACCACGGGCATTAGACGACATGTTTGATGCCTCCGAAGCCATTCTAGATCGTTGGTCAGACGGTGAGAACCTATCTGAAGAGGACGAGAAGCTAGAGGCGACTGACGACTCACTTGTCGGCGAGACAGACGAAGAGACGTCAGATACCTTAGATGACGATGAAGACCTTGAAGAAGTAGAAGATACAGAAGAGGACCCTGACACGGATGACACTGAAGACGAGGATGAACCAGAGACAGATCAAGAAGATGATGAAACGGAAGTTGAGTTGTCTGACGATACTCTGGTTGAAATACAAGTCGACGGTGAAGCCAAACAGGCATCCTTAAAGGATCTAAAGCGACTATACGGTCAAGAGGCGTCATTAACACGTAAGTCTCAAGAAACAGCTGCCAAACGTAAAGAAGCCGAAGAGGCTTTGGCAAAGGCAGACATCAGCTATCGAAAGCTCCTGGAACGTGCTGAAGCGCGTATGAAGCCATATGCCGAGGTAGACATGCTGGTCGCAAGTCGACAGATGTCCACTGAGGATTTCGCTGCATTACGTCGTGAAGCCCAGGAAGCCGAGAAAGATCTCAAGTTCCTACGAGAGGAAGCTGACGCATTCTACAGGGACGCTCAAGCACAACAACAAAAGCAAGTGCAAGAAGCTGCCCAGAATTGCGTTAAGGTCCTAAGTGAGCAACTGCCCGACTGGGGTGATGAACTATACAACAACATCCGTTCATACGCAGTCAGCCAGGGCTTACCCCAGGAACAAGTCGATCAATATGTTGACCCTGCGGTCATCATGATCCTCAACAAGGCACGTCTTTATGATCAGACAAAAGCCACAGCGGAAACAAAGAAAGCGAAGGCCAAAGTGATCAAGACAAAAGAAGGCACCCGTAAAGTACTGAAGACGAAGAAAGCACCTCGCTCAGATGCCGACCTAAAGGTCCAGCGTCAGAAGAGTGCACAAGACCGTCTAAGGTCAAACACGAGCCGTTCTGGTGACCTAGAGGATATCGCTGATGCTCTGATGTCACGTTGGGAGCGATAGCACTCAACTCTTAAAATCAGAAGGATGTAACCAAAATGGCTACATATACAACTTACGACCAGGTCGGTAAGAAAGAAGATGTATCGGACATTAAGTAGAAATGGTGTCCTTTCAGCGTAAGCTGTCAAAATAAACCGTGTGAACTCAGGGAACATCCTACGGGACAATCCTGAGCCAAGCCTTGAAGTTTCAAGGAAGGTGCAACGACCATCCAGAAATGGAGTAGGGCCAAGTGGTCCGAAGCGCACGGCCCCTGTAAAGGGTGATGATATGGTCTGATCTATATGGCATAACATATAGCTGTCGAAAGACGGTCTGGTATTAACGACACCAGGCGAACAACAAGCATTTCCGATATTACACCAACAGATACGCCCATGTTCACAATGATGCGTTCAGAGAAAGTCTCTGCTCGTACATTTAGTTGGCTTGAAGACTCACTTGCAGCTGCCGCGGATAACGCACAGGTGGAAGGGGCCGACGCAACTATGGCAACTCTAACAGATGCTGTAGAGCGTACAAACAACACACAGATCCTACATAAGGCATTCCAGGTGTCTGCAACTGCTGATGCGATTGCAACATATGGTCGTGCGAAGGAAACTGCGTACCAACTTGGTAAGGCACTTAAAGAGATCAAGCGCGACCTAGAGCGTGCTTATGTCGGTGTCGACAACGCAGCGGCTTCTGGCTCAAGCTCAGTAGCACGTGAGATGGACTCAGCGACACAGCAGATCACAACATCTGTCGACGCTGGTGCCAACGCAACTGACGCTCTAACAGAGGCGAAAGTCCTAGAGCTTGGTGAAGACTGCTTCAACAACGGTTCTGACCCAACAGTTCTAATGATCAAACCAGCTGACGCTCAGATCGTTGCAAACTTTGCAGCGGCATCTGGACGTAACCGTGAGATCGCCCAAGGACGCAACTTGGTCAACGTGATTGACCTGTACGTGTCTCCATACGGCGAATACAAAGTGGTTCTAAACCGCCACCAGTTGACTACACATGCATTCCTAATTGATCCGTCAATGTGGCGTTCATGCGTACTACGTCCGTTCTCACGCACACTGTTGGCGAAAAACGGTGACTCCGACAAACACTTTATCGTCGGCGAATACTCATTGAAGCATATGAACTATGCTGACGGTGGTATGATCACAGGTCTTTCATAAGATCTAACACACACACACACGACATACCTAGGTCCCACCCACGGGGCCTAGGACACAGATGAGGGGCATCCTCGTCGTCCTGGGGTTTCCGCTCTCCTTACCCTGGACGACTTGGGTGTCCCTCTTTTTGTTTTTCTAAGGGGAACCCATGAGCACTAAGAAAACAGGCGTCGATCTATTAGGCGTCAATACGGACTTCATACAGCAAGGCGATGACGTCGTCCGTAAGCACACACAAGAGATATCACAGTCATTCCTAGACGATCTTAAAGACAGTCGGAATGCATCTAAAGACCAGCGCGAGGGTGAGTTCATGCGCGTGGCCTCAATACCAACCGTCGTCGTCGAGCAATGGCTCCGCGAGGGTTTCAACATATGGGAAGCTACAGGCCCTGAGATTGTCAAACGTCTCAGAGATCAGAACCTGGATGGCTTCATGGCAACTGAGAAAAGGATCTGACTTATGTACAGCGACAAAGGTAAATTTAGTCCCTGCCCAGGGTGCAAGACACCAGGCACATGCCGTTTAGCTGGTGAGTGCAAAAAGGGATCCAAGTAACATGTCTAAGACACCTTGGAACCAAGCTAACCCTAAGCCCAAAGCAAAACGCAAGAAGATGACAGACGCTCAGAAAGCCAAAGCCAGAGCAAAGGCTAAGAAGGCTGGTCGTCCGTATCCCAACTTAATCGACAATATGGCGATCATGAGAAGGTCATAAGAAATGAACAAAGGTCAAATCAGGGCGCACTTTAAGGCCCTACTTAATCGCACGGACTGTGATGACGCCCTGGCTGACACCTTTATTGACCAGGCCATCACACGCATCCAGCGTACACTGCGGATCCCGAGCATGGAGAAAACGCAGAACTACGCGATCACGTCTCAGGTCACAAACATCGTTGTACCCAACGACCTCATTGAGATCATGAGTATATACAACAGTGAATACGCCCTGTCGCGCGTGTCACTGCGGGAGATGAAGCAGTTCCAGGCAATTGGTGAGGCTGGGACACCCAAGCACTTCTGTCGTCAGGGCGAGTTGATACTCTTGTATCCTTACCCTGCCAACCTAACGGTATCGATAGATTACTACAGTCAGTTCACTGATCTGACCACAGACACCTCAAGCAACTCCCTGACGAACATTGCTTCGGACCTAGTAACATACACTGCCCTGTCTTATGCGGCTGATTACTTCCTAGACGAGCGTGGGCCACTGTTCGAACAGAAGGCTGGTGTCTTCATCACTGAAATCCAAGAGATGGCTAATGAGGCAGAGCAAGCAGGGTCTCTCCAAAGTATTCGTCCATCAAGCATTCTCGAAGAGTAAGGCATTAGAATATGGCAAATTCAAGTTTCTATAGCGGCACTGGTACTAATCCAACTGACGTTGACTCCATCACAAGCTCGAAGACGGCAGCTGAGACCGCAGCAACAAACGCCGCAACCAGTGAGGCAAATGCTGCCACTAGCGCAACTAACGCAGCCGCCAGTGCAACAGATGCCTCTAACAGTGCATCGAGCATCAGTGGGTCTGTAGCCGCAGCTGCGTCCTCAGCAACTGACAGTGCCAACTCAGCCACCTCATCGAGCACCAGTGCCACTCAAGCTGCCACAAGCGCATCCAATGCTGCTGCCAGTGCAACCTCAGCATCCACCTCGGCAGCTAGTGCAACCTCAAGCGCCTCTAGTTCAGCTGACAGTGCCCTAGATGCAAGTGGATCCGCTACTGCGGCAGCATCCTCAGCGACTAGTGCAAGTACGTCAGCATCTAATGCAGCAACAAGTGAAGCTAATGCAGCAACCAGTGCATCCCAGGCTGCTACAAGTGCATCTACAGCACAGGCCGCTGCGACAAACACTGACGTGGCTACCGTCTCATCTAATGTGTCTTACGTCCAAACCGTGGCTGACAACATCAGTGACGTGGAGACTGTCAGTAACAACGTCCTAAAGATTAATACCGTAGCTGATAACATCAGTGATGTCTTAGGTGCTAACACCGCTTCTACCCAAGCAATCTCAAGTGCGGCAGACGCTGCTTCTAGTGCCACTCAGGCTGCTTCAAGTGCAACCTCGGCTGCTACCAGTGCATCTACTGCTACGGCTGCTAAGGACGCTGCTCTGGAGGCTCTAGACAACTTCGACGATAGATACTTAGGTCAGAAGGCATCAGATCCTACTGTTGATAACGACGGTGATGCTTTAGTTGCTGGTGCTCTGTACTTCGATACGACCACAGACACCATGAAGGTGTACGATGGGTCTATCTGGGTGGCAGCTTATGCATCACTGTCTGGTGCACTTATTGCGGCTAACAACTTGTCTGACGTTGCTAACGTAACAACTGCAAGAACAAACCTAGGTCTAGGAACTGCGGCAACTACAGCTTCCACAGATTATGCTACAGCTGCCCAGGGCACCCTGGCTGATACGTCAGTTCAACCTAACGATAGCCCAACCTTTGGTTCTATCACCGTCACTGGCACTGTAGATGGGCGTGACGTTGCCGCTGATGGTGCTACACTAGACGCTGTATCCACGACATATCTGCCGTTTTCTGGCGGCACTCTAACAGGCGATCTGAACATCACGGGTACTTTGACCAGCGATGGGCTGACTGTGGATGGTGATATTACATTACAAAAGAATAACCCTGTTATAACTATTGCAGATACTGGGACTACAAATCAGCAATCTTTTATACGCCAGCTTAGTGGTACGCTGTATTTTGATGGTCAGTCTGGCGCAACTACAGATGGTTCCTTCTTATTTAGGGGTTATGATGGGTCTACAAATAAGATGCTCATCTCTTACAACGGCGACATCAGCTTCTACGAGGACACAGGCACCACGCCAAAGTTCTTCTGGGATGCGAGTGCTGAGAGTTTGGGCATTGGGACAACCACACCGAATGGTGAACTTCAAGTATTGGACAATTCATCAAATTGTGTAGTGAACTTCACTTCAGCGGCTGGTTCGATTACTGCCTTAGGACTTGGCGATGTAGACGATTTAGATAACGGGGCAATTTGGTATTCTAACGCAGATAACTCTATGCGTTTTTATGCTAATGCTGGAGAACGCATGCGCATCGACGGCAGCGGTAAAGTTGGCATTGGGGTAACAAGCATCAATTCAAACGTGCAACTACATGTTTCTGGTAACATTGCTGCTGCATCTTCTTCTGTATATGCTGACGCTTATAAGAATTGGGGAACAAACCTAATACTGGACAGTGAGTCAAACCTCCCTATGCTGTTCAAAATAAGCGGCACAGAACGCATGCGCATCGACAGCAGCGGTCGGGTTGGCATTGGGACGAGTTCGCCAGCTGAAGACCTAGATATTAATGCGGCTAATGCAACGCTTAGACTAGATGCCGCTTCAAATTCACAATTTGGAAATCCTACTCTTCAGTTTCTAACCAACGCGGGAAATAATGATTACATAAACTTTGGCGACATTGATGATGCGGATGTAGGTCAAATAGGGTATGTCCATTCTGCGGATTACATGCTATTTCAAACCAACGCCTCAGAACGCATGCGCATCGACAGCAGCGGTAATGTTGGAGTAACTGGGGGTGCAAAAGTTCATTTTGGTTCGACAACAGATAGCAGTTCCCATTACATAAAATACAATTCTGGTGCCAACGGCCTAGAGGTTCATGGTTATGGTAGCACAATATTTACCAATTATACTGGCACAGAACGCATGCGCATCGACAGCAGCGGTAACTTGCTGGTGAACCAAACTGCCACAGGTGATTACACAACAACAGTAGGTTCATCTTTTAGAGCTTCTGGATTTAGCACCCATACTGCTGATGAAAATGCAGCCCTTCTTTTGAACCGCCTAACATCAGATGGCGACATTGCAATATTCCGCAAAGACAACAGCACTGTGGGGAGTATTGGGAGTTACTTTACGAATTCTGTTAGATACCTTTACATCGCTGGTGCATCACCTCAGGAATGCGGAATTGGCTTCTATGCTAATGGCATTTACCCTTCAACTGCTACTGGTAGTTTCGCTGATAACTCCAAGGATTTGGGTGTCTCTTCTATTCGTTGGGATGACATCTACGCCACCAACGGCACAATCAACACATCTGACCAAAACGAAAAGCAAGACATTGCGGAGCTAACAGATGCAGAGCAACGTGTGGCTGTGGCTGCCAAAGGCTTACTGCGCAAGTTCCGTTGGCGTGATGCTGTAGAAGAAAAAGGCGATGAAGCCAGAACGCACTTTGGTATCATTGCACAAGACCTACAAGCTGCATTTGAGGCTGAAGGATTAGACGCTGGTGACTACGCTATGTTCATTCACTCAACGTGGACTGACGAAGAAACTGGCGAAGAAAGATCACGCATGGGTGTTCGCTACAGCGAATTACTAGCGTTCATCATTGCTGCAATATAGGAGAAACATTATGGCAATCCAATACACATGGTCAGTACCAATGACAGAACGTAACTTGGCAGACGGTGGCATTACTGTAATCCACTGGCGTTGCACAGGCGTAGACGGTGATTACTCTGCGTCTAGCTATGGCACAACTAGCCACACACCAGATGCGGATGCGGATGGTTTCATTGCTTACGATAGCGTAACGGAAGCCAACTGCATTGCATGGGCGCAAGCCG
>Ga0208427_1000072_pt1 | contig 38448 bp, 80 predicted proteins | sample DEB08_DNA_FD_184532 | JGI IMG/M metagenome (GOLD analysis project Ga0208427, IMG submission 184532) | Aqueous microbial communities from the Delaware River and Bay under freshwater to marine salinity gradient to study organic matter... | ecosystem: Environmental > Aquatic > Marine > Coastal ...
TACTAAAAAGTTCTGGGATCCAATTTTTAAAGATACAGACTTTAAAGAGTTTGTTAAATCCTATTATTCAATTGGTCACAAACCATTATTGGATGTTGATTTAGATATTGAATCAGAAGATGTTTAATATTACAGAAAACGACTATTCAATTGTTGAAAAAGGAGATAGTGTTTTTCAAGGAGTTAAACTTAAGACTGGAACGTGGAAAGATGTTATTGTTGTATATGGTCAAGTAGGAGTAAAAGAAAGTCCTGAACTTGACATTGCAACTCTTACATTTAATTATACTGTACAAGATCCAGCTGATTTTAATATTGATGAACTTAATGAAGATGAATCATTTAAAAATTACCTTGGTGCTGTATTGCAATATATAATAACAGATTCTCTAGAATATGCTAGAGAAAATAATTTAGGAGTTATAGGAATTGGAAATAACGAATCAACTACCGACTCACATACTGAATCATCTTCTTAATAACGAAGAGTACTGTAGAAGAGTCGTACCTTATTTAAAGAAAGAATATTTTGAAGGTACACATAAAACTGTATTTGATTTAATTGTACAATTCGTAGGTAAACATAACAAATTACCAACATCGAAAGTATTAGAGCTTGAATTAAGAAAGATTAACGCACCAGAAGATGTATTGAATAATGCATCGAGGCTTATATCCGAGATCAATACAAAATCAGATGTTGATACTGAGTATCTTATTCAAGAGTCAGAAAAGTGGTGTAGAGAAAAAGCAATCTATAATGCTATTATGGATTCTATTACTATTATTGATGGAAAAGATAAAGAGCGAAGTGAAGGTGCTATACCTGAAATACTATCAGATGCTCTTGGAGTTTCTTTTGATCAAGCAATAGGACACGATTATATTGATAACTCAGATGAACGATTTGAATTTTATAATAAAAAGGAAGATCGTATACCATTTGATCTTGATTACTTTAATAAAATAACAAAGGGTGGTTTACCAAATAAAACATTGAATATCGCTCTTGCTGGAACTGGTGTAGGTAAGTCTTTGTTTATGTGTCATTGCGCCGCATCGGTTCTAGAGCAAGGCAAAAATGTTTTATATATCACAATGGAAATGGCAGAAGAAAGAATAGCTGAAAGGATTGATGCTAATCTTATGAACCTTCCAATTGAACAATTATCATCATTACCACAAAATGTGTTTACTGATAAAATTGGAAAGATAGCTAGATCATCTATTGGAAAACTTATTATTAAAGAATATCCAACGGGTGCAGCACATACTGGACATTTTAGAGCTTTACTTAATGAATTAAAACTTAAGAAGAACTTTCGTCCCGATATGATTTATATAGACTATTTAAATATTTGTGCATCAAGCCGCATGCGAGGGCTTGGCGGAAGTATAAATAGTTATTCATACATTAAAGCTATTGCTGAGGAACTCCGAGGCTTAGCTGTGGAATTCAATGTTCCAATAGTCTCTGCAACGCAGACTACCAGATCAGGATATTCAAATACTGATTTAGGACTAGAGGATACATCTGAATCATTTGGTTTGCCAGCAACGGCCGATCTTATGTTTGCTCTTATTTCAACAGAGGAACTTGAAGAACTGGGTCAATTAATGGTAAAACAATTGAAAAATAGATATAACGATCCAACTAAATTTCGAAGGTTCGTAATTGGAGTTGATCGTTCCCGCATGAAATTATATGATGTAGAGGAGTCGGCACAATCTGATATCATGTCTGACATGACACCAGATAAACCGATTAATAAGTTCGGCGTTCGTGACAATCCAGACACATTCGCTGACTTCAAAATATAAAGGAGAAATATATGGATATTTTAAACGTAGCAAAAGATTGGGTACATGCAAGATGGGCTGAAAGAACATCTTGGGATGGTGGCGTTATCGTCGGTGTCTCTTTGTCTTACCTACTCTTGGGTGGCCTATTAGATTGGGTTGCTTGGCTTGCATTAGCCTATGGTATCTACACTTTTGTTAAGGCAGAAGTTCAATAAGAACCTTTTTATAATGAAATATCATGGGGGAGTTTCATACTCCCCTTTTTTTAAAGGCTAAAAAACATGCATGTTTTTTGCAAAAAACCCTGTACATTTATCTCATTCCATAGTATAATAGTACTATAATTAAATAAGGAGTTATAAATGTCACATCATATAAACGAACAAATCCTCGAAGGAATATTCGACGAGGTATCAGAAATGAATACAGGTTCTATCTTAAGAGAATTAGAAGGTGGAATGTTCTCAGGAATGTGTGAGTCATTCGATATGAGAGTAGCTTTTACTGATAGAGATAAAGTCATAGAGCTATTAGTTAATAAAAGATTTGAAGAATTACCGGAGGGACCACAGTAATGGATAAGTTTACAGTAAAATTCGAACATATTGCTACAACAATACCAGAAGAAATAGAGATCAATCAAAATGAATTTGATCTCTTAACAACTAAACCAGTCAATGATAGAAATACATCACTTGCTTGGACTAGCATGTGGTTAAGAAATACTGCATTGAATTCAAATACTGGTAAATTTGCTGATGAAGATATTGAAGATTGGTTTAATCAATTTTTCTTCGAAGGTGTATTTAAGAACGGACAATTAAGGAGTCACTAATGAGAGGATCTGCAAACTATGTAATGACAGCACATACTGAATGTGCAGGAGACATGCTTGAGCTGGAAACAGTTCGTAAAGTAGTTAAAGTAATTAACAGCGAAAATGCTGATATAGAAAAATGGTCTAGGTATAGATTTGAAAATGGCTATAGTAATATAGAACCTAAAAAGTTACCTAGATATCGGGTTAAATGCCAAGGTAGAGGACCAAGAGCTTCAATTGCAAGAGCTGAGGGTCGCCATCCAAGAGCATATGATCAATCAATACCACTCGGTAAATCAAAAAAATGGGATGTATATGTCTATCAAAGATAAAAAAGTAGCGTACGAAGTTAAAGCAAAACAACCACTGCCAACTAATTCAAGTTGGGTGGCAGAATATCTATTTGATTCGCTTAAAAGTGCAATAAAATTTGAAATAGGTATGAGAAAACAAGGTTTTAGAACTGAAATTACGCGTAAGTTTATATGATAGAATTTATCATATTTGCTCTTTGTATGGCTGGTGCTTCGTGGCAGGCCTGGCAGGCTGGTATCAAAGAAGGAGCAGAACGCGCAGTAGAACATTTGCATACTGCTAAAATTATTTCATACGACAATAAAGGAAACATTGTACCTAATAAGTTTTTTGATGTATAATACTTATAAATAGATATTTAGGAATCTGTTTATGAATTTTAGTCAATACTTAGAAGAAGATATTATTACCGAAGCGGTCGCCTTGACACCTGCACAATTAGATGCAAATAATTCTAAAACAGGTCAACCTCGTATTGATATACTCAAACAATTAATAGTACAGAAAAAACCATTAGAATTAGCAAAGGGTGGTTCTATTATTGTAACAGATATAGAGACTGCACTTATTCACATTGCTAACTTTAAAAAGAATCCTAATCATTACGGCACTAAAGGTTTTCCCTTAGAAACAGAAGCCGGTACCTATATGTCTAATCAACTTGCTAAATCAAAAGTATTTGGAGGAGGCGGTGGTGGTGCTGGTAGTGGTTCAAAAGACACAAAAAGAAATGAATCACATAATGCAGTAATGATACATGCTATGTTAGAGCATGGTCATAATCAACCTTTAGAGTTTTTTACGAATGATATATTAAAGAATGCACATAAACTCTCAAAGGTAGATGCTAAATGGGATGAAATATCCGATATGCCAGATGAATGGATGCTATCATCATATAACATTTCTAAAGAATTAATTAAAAAAGGATTCGTTAAAAAAGGAATGACTATACATCGTGGTAGTGCAGAGATGATTAGAATATATGCTAAGAAAAATGAAGCATATAAGAACATGGGACTAAGTTCGCTAAAAGATGATAAATGGAATCCAGGTGATGTATGGGCGATAGATAAAGGATTTAATATTGAAGATTTAGATAGCTCAAACATTGGAGCATTAAATGGATCAATATTAGAAAACTATTTAAATAGAAGATTAGTTGGTATATCACTAAAAGGACCAATGACAAAAGATGTTCCAATCAAAGAATTTAATATTGATAAATCATTAATTAAAAGTTATAAGTATCTTGGGTTTGAATTAGAAACAAAAGGTGGAAGTTATTGGTCAGCTAAGAATGGATCACTTAGATTTGATAGTGGTGTATTAATGTTCAAAGATAATAAACAATTTGGTAATATTAAAGCAGAAATCAAAGGTAAAAAAGCCAGAGGTGGCGGATTATCTTGGGGAATTATGCATGACTACTTAATTAGGAATGGTCGTAAATATGGATTGAAACCACATTCAGGATATATCGTAAAACAAGCCAAGAAAATGGCCAAGGGCGATGAAAGAGCAATAAAAGAATATTATATGTACTTCAATCATTTTTATAATAATGTATCTTATGATGACTTTAAAAATGAATTAAAGAACAAAGATGGACAATGGATATCATCTAAATTTGCTATTACAATGGTAGCATATCAGTTAGAAAAATTAGGTGGTAGAAAATTAAATGATACACTGACCAATTTTATTAACTATGCTGGATCTGAATTATCAGAATCTAGTGCATATGTAAAGGCAGGAAAATAATGAAATCATTAACTAATTACCTAACAGAAGCCGCAAGTAAGAATACTCATATGACTCATATTGAGGATCTTATTATTGACGGCGGAGTTAAGGGGGCTCGCCAGGCAATCCTCGCACTCAGATCTCTGCGGGATATGTTGAGCGGTAACACAAAAGCACCTATAGATGTTACTGTCAAGTGGGACGGAGCCCCCGCCGTATTTGCTGGAATTGATCCAAGAGATGGCAAATTCTTTGTTGCAAAAAAGGGTATATTCAATAAAGACCCTAAGGTATATAAATCACATGATGATATTAAAGCAGATACCTCTGGTGATTTAACTAAAAAACTTATACTAGCATTTGATCACTTAAAAAATTTAGGCATTAAAGAAGTTATTCAAGGTGATTTTATGTTTGATCAAAGCGATTTGAAATCGGAGAATATAAATGGAGTTAAACATATTACTTTCCATCCTAATACTATTGTTTATGCTATACCTGATGGTACGCCCCTAGCAAAAGAGATTAAAACTGCAAAGGTAGGAATAGTTTGGCATACAACATATAATGGTTCAGCCTTTGAAAATATGTCAGCATCTTTTGGCCAAGACATTGTATCAAAATTAAAACCATCAAAAGATGTATGGATGGTTGATGCAACATTAAGAGATTTATCAGGTACTGCAACATTAACAAAAGAAGATAGTTTAGTTATATCTAAAAAGTTATCAGATGCTGGAAAGATATTTCAAAAGATAGCTTCTAGTACATTAAAAGAAATTGAAAAGAATAAAGAACTAAACCTTATATTAAATGTATATAATAATTCAAAGGTACGACAGGGACAAAGAATAGTTGATACTAATAAACATGCAAAAGGTTTAATACAATTTGTCACAGATAGATATGCAAAAGAGATTGGAAAAAGAACATCTCAAAAAGGAAAGGATGTTCAAATACAAAAGCGTGATGAGTTACTTAAGTTTTTTGATCAAAAAAACCTTAAAAATTTAAAAAGTATATTTGATTTGCAGAATTTAGTCATTGATAGCAAATTAATTATTATAAATAAACTAAATAAACTCTCAAAAATTGGGACGTTCGTAAAAACGAAATCCGGATTTAGAGTCACCGGCGTTGAAGGCTTTGTGGCTATAGATCGTATGGAAGGTGGAGCTGTTAAATTAGTTGACCGTATGGAATTTTCAACTAATAACTTCAGCAAAGATATAATAAAAGGCTGGGACAATCCTGGCTAAAATGGGATACCGAGGATATAAATGTCAATTAAATCATTCAGTGATTTTTTAACTGAAGACACAAAAGAAGTAGCATTCGTATTTGGAAGATTCAATCCTCCGACGATTGGTCATGAAAAATTATTTGATAAGTTAAAAAATGTAGCTCGTTCCGGAGCTTATCGTATATATGCATCTAAATCAGTAGATAAAAATAAAAATCCATTATTATTCAAAGATAAAATAAAATTCCTTAGAAAAATGTTTCCAAAACACGCACGTAGTGTTATGGCAGATAAAGATGTTCGTAATGTACTCGATGTTGTAGTAAAACTTTACGATCAAGGCTTTACCAAAGTAACAATGGTAGCAGGTAGCGATAGAGTAAAAGAATTTGATATACTCTTAAACAAATACAATGGTCAAAAAGCAAAACACGGATTTTATAATTTCGAAGGTGCAATAAATGTAGTAAGTGCAGGGGAGAGAGATCCAGATGCTGAAGGAGCAACTGGAATGTCAGCTTCCAAGATGCGAGCCGCCGCTCAACAAAATGATTTAAATTTATTTTCAAAAGGGCTCCCATCGAATTTTAATTCAACCGATTTATTTAATGCAGTTCGCAAAGGTATAGGACTTAAAGAATCTCATAGCTTTCGTAAACATGTAGAACTTCCGCCTGTGTCTGAAACAAGAGAAGATTATATTGAAGGAAGTCTCTTTAAGGTTGGTGATATTGTAAGAATTAAAGAAACAAACGAGCTAGGAGAAATAATTGTTTGTGGAAGTAACTATGTCATGGTTGAGGCCGAGTCAGTCAAGAAAAGATTCTGGTTAGATGCCGTTGAATTATTTGAAGAAGGTGGTGCAGGAGACTGGGGAACAATTAAAGGTCTTATGCGATATCTAAAAGATACACCAGGTCAAAAACATTTTAACGAAAAAGAAGATCCAGATATTGGAAAGAAAAAAGGATCTCAACCAGCTAGTTATCATAAAGGTTTAGGTAAATCTACAAAGCAAAAGCGTGATGCACAGTTTAAAAAACAAGCTAAAATGGACGATGATAATCCAAAGGCTTATAAACCAGCACCAGGCGATGCTACAGCCAAAACGAAACCATCCAAACATACTAAAAAGTATAAGCAGATGTACGGTGAAATGGCAGAGCATTTAACATTTGAAGATTTTACTATTAATGAGCAGAACACAAAAGCAGCATTAATGAAGAAAGCTGATAAAAGTGGAATTGCTTATGGTATATTAAAGAAAGTATTTGATCGAGGCGTCGCTGCATGGAGAACGGGACACAGACCCGGAACTACTCCAGTTCAGTGGGGTCTCGCTAGAGTAAACTCATTTATAACAAAAGGAAAAACATGGTCTACTACTGATAGTGACCTAGCAAAAAAGGTATAACGATGAAAAATTTTAAAGAAATTAGAGAAAAATATCGCAGCAAATTTCCACCTGCATTAGTTGCTGCTGCTGTCAAGATTGCTCTTGATATGGGTGGTAATATGACCGGAGCTTATAAAAAGATCGAAAACATGAAGCGAGGATTAGCAGATGATCCTATTGTGAAAGATGCTTTAAGACAAGCTAACGAAGAAACTGTAAAAGAAGATGCATCACTAAATAAAGTAATGAAAGTTATTCAAAAAGATCTTAAGAAAGAAAAAATTAGATCCATGAAAGATTTAGAAAGATATTTAGATTACTCAGGTGGTGATATTATATTTGACATGGAGTCAGATGAAGATAAAGCTAACGATTTAATTAATAAAGTTCATGATAAACTTAAAAAACAATTTAAATTAAGATGAACTTAGAAGAAGCATATAGACAACGTATCGCTGAAGATGGTCATGTTGATTCTGCAAACGTAAAGAATCAATTAACATCTTTAAAAAGAAATGCAGAACAACTCTTAGCACAGATTAAACCTGATTCAGAATATCCATCATGGTGGGTAAACAAATTAGTAAAAGCTGCAGATTATTTAGATACTGCAACTGACTTTTTACAAAATAAAGTTGATCAAGGCAAACAATGAAAAAGTTTAAAGAGTTTAGACAAGTAGACGAAGCACCATATGTCGCTAATGATATGGAAATTATTCGTTCTATTCTTAAAAAATTAGAAGATGATTTTAGTAAATTATCTTCAAAAAAACAATTAGAAAAAGGTTGGCCTAAACTTCAAATGATTGCAAAAGCTGCTGGATATGGTATATCAAAAACAAAACAACAAGACGGACGTACATATAGATACGATTTAAAAAAATGATAGGATTTAAAGATTTTTTATTAACGAACCCAGGAATGGAAAAAGATGCACAAATAGCATACAGACGTATGAAAAGACGTAAGTCACAAGACTATGGTAACGATACAGCTGCAGTAGATTATGAAGAAGGAAAAAATAAAGGCGAATCTTGGGAAGATGGATTTAAAAGAAGAGTTGTAAAAACAACTAAACCAGAACATAAAGATAAAGGTTATAATTGGCGTATAAAGGGTAAAGATAAAGAAGAAGTTACAATTAAACTCTATAAAACTAAACCTGATTATAAAGAATTTGTTAAACAAATGAAGAGAGTTGCAGGACACGAATTCGGTGGATAGTTTTTTAGAACATGTTCAAGAAAGATTTGGTTTATACGAAGGTACATATGTGCCACTAGAACAGCCAATGATTGAACAACCTGAACTTAATAAACCAAAGAGATCTTCTGGTCCAAGTAAGTATGTAGTATATGTAAAGGACCCAAAGACAGGTAATGTAAAGAAGATTAACTTTGGAGATAAAAAGGGCGGATTAACTTCTAAAATAAATGATCGTGAAGCAGCTCGTAATTTTGCATCACGACATAATTGTGATACAAAAAACGATAAAACAAAAGCAGGCTATTGGGCATGCAGATTACCAAAATACGCTAAAGATTTAGGATTAAAAGGTGGCGGAAACTATTTTTGGTAAAAACTTTCCTTTTACACAAGAAGGAGAGATCCGTGAATTTCATGTTGATAAACATGATAGTGAGTATGTTTGGCATAGAGATCATGAAGATCGTGAGATTGAAATATTAGAGGGCGAGGGTTGGCAATTTCAGTATGAGAATGCACTGCCATACCATCTTCAGCCAGGTATGATCTTTGATATACCCCAAGGAGAATACCACAGATTAATAAAAGGGTATAATAATCTAAAATGTAGGATAATAAAAAAAGATGGCTAGGGAATCACAAACAGCTAGATTAGATCGAATTGAAGAAAAGATCGATAAATTGGCAGATGCTGTTGTTGCTCTTGCACGAGCTGAAGAAAAAATACATACTCTCACCGCATTTAGTAAACAACAATCGGAACAAATTCAATCAATTATAAATAGAATTGATAAATTAGAACTTGCAGTAAATAGTAATGCAAATACTGTGGGGATTATAAATAAAGTTTTTTGGGTAATTTTAGTTGGTTTAATATCAGCAATTACCTGGGAAGCTGTAGTTCATTTAGGAAGTTAGGAGAAAAAAATGAAATTTAATGACGATATTACCTTAAGCATTGCTTCCACTGTAAGCGACGTTTTAGAAGGTAAAGTAAAAAAAGAGGAAGTTAAATATCCTCATAAAATGTATCATCCCGAAAATGGTAAAGAAGTTGAAGTCAAAGATAAGGCTGAACACGAAGAATACGCCAAAAAGGGATACGTACACGAAAAGCCAGAAGTAAACGAGGTCGAAGAGCCAAGAGCTAAAGGCGAAAAAGATTTTAAAGACAAGCATGTTGTTAAAAAATCTGGCGAAAAGGAAGATGGTTCTGTAGTAAAAGAAGCTAAAAAAGATGAGAAGGTCGAAGTTGAAGTCGAAGTAGATGACGATGATGAAGACGAAGAGTCTCAAGAAGAGCAATCTGACAAACAAAAGAAATACCAAGCATTCTTTAATAAAGCACTTAAAAAGTTTGGTGTAAAATCACCATCTGAATTAAAAGGCGATAAGAAAAAAGAATTTTTTGATTATGTTGATGCCAACTACGAAGCTGACAAGGAAGAAGACTAATGAAAGACTATTTTGTATTTAGACAAGAACTTAATGAAGCTAAAGTCACAATAGCTAAATTAAAAGCTGGTTTAAAAGTTAATGTTATTCATAAAGGTCGTTCAGCTAAAAATTTTGGCATTGATGGTCAAAATGTTTATGGTGGTAAAGTACAAGTATTAGGAATAGGTATCGTACCATTCGGTAAACCAGTTGAAAAAAGACATGTTATTGGAAAAGATTGGAAAGATCTAGAAACTAAACATAAAGATATTTGGAAATCAGAAGATATTATGTATGGTCAATTTTGGAATGCAAATGATAGAAAAGATGCATTCTTAGAATTAGTAGCTAAAAAATTAAAAATGAAACCAGGCTGGACTTGCTGGGTATGGCAAGTTATTGAGGGTGAAAATAAAGGAAAATTAAGTTACTGCTATATTGATAGAGATGAAAAATGGTCTGTTACTTTCCTTAATAAGAGCACAGAATTTATTTTAGAATCTTAAATCTGTCATATATAATATATGATGAAAGTATTTGATGAGCTGAATAATAAAAATTTTAAACTTTTTGCAGCAAATAATTATAACAATCCGGAATGTACGGATGTTGAAGAGTTTAAACAAGATCTAAATAGATTTAAATATCTAAAAAGATTGCTTACTCGATATGAAGAACATAGTGAACTACAAGAGCGATTAATTTTAAATCATCTTATAGTTTTATATAATGTTTTTGGTATCGAAGCGTGTAATAAAATGATATGGTATAAGATAGATGAAAATCATTATCAGTATATCAAACCATTTTTAGTTTATCTTCACTACTTACCTGAGGATGAAAAAGTAGATGTTGCAATGGATCCAACAATAGTGGATATATTAAGAGAACTTTAATGGGAATTATATCAAGAGCAGGAGATTTATTTTACGCGTTTCGCTTTTTGAAACTTCTTGTCACTCCGTTCGAGAACACACCAGCATTTGAACTTGGAATCATCGATAAAGATGGTAAGATTCTAAAGAAAGCGGCTGAACGTCAATCTCCAGAAGAAAAATCAGCCTATACAGTTTTTCATAGACTTGTATTTAATATCAAAAGACTCTTAGCAAAAGTACCTGGTGGTAAATCAGTTATTGGTAGATATGGTGCAGCTCTATTTCTGATTAAAGAACATACTGGTATGTCTGAAAAAGCAATCATCAAAGCTTTAGAAAAATACTTAGAAACTGATTTATCAACAAATCAAATAGATGAAAACACTTGGTATCAGGATTATGAGGATCGTTTATTACCAGGTAATTATATACTACAAACTGATGTGGTATCGTTAGAAACAGGTGAACCAGTCGCGTATGCAAATCAAAAAGTGGTGGTAGAAGACTTTATAACCCCTGTTGGTAGCTTTAATAATATAAATATATACAGAGTAAAACATAAAAACACAAATCAATACATACATATAACAAATAGAGATATTAGTAGATGATAAAAACTAGAATGACATTCAAAGATTATAATGATATGTGGGAAGATGCTGCTGCTAATGCTGTAGCACACGGAGGTGTATCAATGCCTGCTGATATGATGCCACTAGATAAAATGAAAAAACATAAAAAAAGAGTCCAAAAATCAAGTTATGATGGGAGAACTAAAGAGGGTAGAAAGTTTGTAGAACGTATCCTTGCTAGGAGAAACGCACGTGAAGCATCTAAAAAGATTTCTTAGTTGGAAAATATCTATCTTAAAAAGATTATATTATTGGATTAAATCTTTTTTCACAACAACCTATACTATTCAAGTATCTTATGATAGTCAATGGGGAAACGCTGATGATAAAGTCTATACAGGCGTAAAATCAATTCAAAAACAAACATTTAAAGAATTAAAATTCATCACTGAAGATAAAAGACCTATACATATAAAGGCAAACAGTGGATTGAACTATAAAATCGAGGTAGAATAATGCAACAATTTTTTCTAGCAATTATCTTAGTACTGGGTTTAGGTACTTGGTGGTTATATGGCGAAAATCAAACACTCAAGGAAAATAATTTAAAACTTGAGCTAGCAGTCGAAGAACAAAAAGAAGCCATAGAGGCAATTAAAGAATCATACGAAAGGCAGGGTGCTGCTTTAAATAATTTATCACAAAAGAATGCTCAGATCGAAGCTGAAATGGCTGGATATCTGGATATCTTTCGTAGACACAATTTAAACATGTTAGCTGAAGCCAAACCTGGATTGATTGAAAAGAGAATCAATGATGGAACAGTGGCAGTATTTAAGGATATAGAAAATGATAGCAAAAAAATTAGCGATCTTAATAAGTAGTGTTTTATTAATTCAAGGGTGTAGTACTCTTGGACTTTTAAGTGGTACAAAGAAAATCGAAACGGTAAGTAAGCCCGTGAAAATCGATATTATACAACCAACACTACCAAGAGAAATTAACTTAACAGAACCAAAATGGTATGTTGTATCAGAAAAAGCAATTGCAAATCCATGCTTAAAAAATGAAGAAGGTAAAAGAGATTGTTCACTAGGTAAAGAGAACGATTGGCCTGAAGGATATACATATCTTGACAGATTTTTAGACGAAATGAAAAAACAGAATGGCGGTAAGGTAGTCTTTGTTGCTACAACCATAGGTGATTATGAAGCCATGTCTGTTAATATGCAAGAGCTTAGAAGATATATTCGCGAACTTGGTGAAGTCGTGGTATATTATCGCGATGTGACTATTGGTGATGAAAAAGGTGTTGGTGCTGCTATAAAGAAAAATGATTAGTATTCTTGTAGCAGTATTCAAAGCAATTCTCACAAAGCTGTTAACTACATCAGCATTATCTTTTCTACATCCTCATCTACTCAAACTTGACAAGTGGTGCGAGGATAAACTTGGAATTGATCTTATTAAACAAGATCAGAAATTCCATGAAAAATACCCACTTGTATCTGCTCGCCTAGAAGAAGTCGAAAGAAGATTAAAAATTAAAAAATAACAGTGTACAAATCTGCGGATTTGTGGTATAATATATAATATTATGAATGCAACAACAACTATTAATGTCACAAAAAGAGATGGTACAATACAACCATTTGATTTAGAAAAAGTACATAGAGTTTTAGAATGGGCAGTTGAAGATATATCAGGCGTATCAATGTCTGAGATAGAATTAAAGGCCAACATTCAATTGTTTGATAAAATAAATGCTTATGATATTCATGAGCTATTAATTAAATCAGCAGCAGAACTTATTTCAGATCACACACCTAACTATCAGTTTGTCGCAGCTCGTTTAATCTCATACAAAATGAGAAAGGAAGCTTATAATCAATTTGAGGTTCCACACCTTTTTGAAATTATTAATAAAAATGTAGAATTAGGTGTATATGATAATGAGGTGCTTAAGAATTATACTGAAGAAGAACTCAACGAATTAAATAATTATATTAAACACGATAGAGATGATTCTTTTACCTATGCAGGTATGGAACAATTTCGTGGTAAGTATTTAGTTCAGGACCGTAGAACAAAACAAATATATGAGACACCTCAGATCTTGTATATGATGATTGCAATTACACTATTTGCAAAGTATAAAGAAAATAGATTAAAATATGTCAAGGAGTATTACGATGCGATATCGCAATTTTATATATCGTTACCGACGCCGATTATGGCAGGAGTCAGAACACCAACCCGCCAATTTTCATCTTGCGTTCTTATTGAGTCTGGGGATAGCTTGGACTCTATCAATGCTACTAGTACTAGTATTGTTAAGTACATAAGTAAGAAAGCGGGTATAGGTATCGGTGCAGGTTCAATCAGAGCTCTAGGTGCCAAGATTGGTGATGGGTCAGTTGTTCATACAGGATTAATACCATTCCTAAAGTATTTTCAATCAGCTGTGAAGTCTTGCTCCCAAGGAGGTGTACGAGGAGGCGCGGCCACAGTTTACTTACCAGTTTGGCACTATGAGTTTGAAGATTTAGTTGTATTGAAAAATAATAAAGGTACTGAAGAGACAAGAGTTCGTCATATGGACTATGCTTTTCAGTTTAACAAACTTATGTACGAAAGATTATTAACAGGTGGTAATATTACTTTCTTCGATCCTAATGATACACCAGGATTATATGATGCTTTCTTTGCTGATCAAAATAAGTTTAAAGAACTTTATGAGAAGTATGAAAGAGCTCATAGTATTAGAAAGAAAACATTACCAGCTATTGAAGTCTTTTCATCTTTTTTAACAGAAAGAAAAGATACAGGTAGAATATATCTTATGAATGTAGACCATGCAAATGATCATGGTGCATTTGATCCTAAGGTTGCTCCAATTAAAATGAGTAATCTATGTTGTGAAATAGATCTACCAACCAAACCATTAAATAGTTACGATGATAGAGATGGAGAAATATCTCTTTGTACTCTTTCAGCAATTAATTGGGGACTTATAAATGAACCATCTGAATTTGAAAAATATTGCGATCTTACTGTGCGTGCTCTTGATGAGTTACTTGACTATCAAGGGTATCCAATTTCAGCTGCAGAACGAGGGACTCTTGGTAGACGTCCTCTCGGTGTGGGGATTATAAACCTTGCATATTTCCTTGCAAAACGAGGATTAAAATATGATGAATCAGCATATAATATTATTGATGAATATGCTGAAGCTTGGTCATATTATTTAATAAAAAGTTCTGCAAACCTTGCTGTTGAAAAAGGAAAAATAATATATAATAATGATACGAAATATTCTAAAGGAATACTTCCTATCGATACTTATAAAGAAGCGATAGATACACTAGTAGCTAGAAGAGAACGTTTACCGTGGAAAGCTTTGCGAAAGCAACTCAGAGATACAGGTATCAGAAACTCTACGTTAATGGCATTAATGCCTGCTGAAACATCCGCTCAAATAAGTAATAGTACGAATGGTATTGAACCACCAAGAGCTTTGGTATCGTACAAACAGAGTAAAGATGGTGTAATGGCACAGGTAGTACCTGGATATCATCATCTTAAAAATAAATATGATCTCTTATGGGATCAAAAATCACCAGAAGGATACTTGGCCATATGTGGCATCTTACAGAAATATATCGACCAAGGAATATCCGTCAATACATCTTATAATCCAGAACATTTTGAGGACCATAAGGTTCCAATGTCTGTAATGATTAAAGATTTGGTGACAGCTTATAAGTATGGATTAAAGCAATTATATTATTTTAATACATTCGACGGTGCTGGAGAAATGAAAGAAGACGAACATCATACATATGACAGTGGAACAACACAACAAATTGAAGAAGAAGACTGCGAAAGCTGCAAAATCTAGATATCCAGAAGATTGGCCTGGACAAGATGAATGGGATATGCTTCCAGATCCTGAGGATTTAAAAGTATTTAAGGAATTATATGGGAATACTGAAGAGAAATAAAAAATCACACTTAGAGCGTAATATGTTCTTTGATGAGAGTGTAGACATCGCAAGGTACGATCAAGTCAAATACCCTCAGATAGAAAAGATTACAGATAAACAACTTGGTTTCTTTTGGAGACCTGAAGAAGTTGATGTGTCTAAAGATAAAAAGGACTTTCATGAACTCACGCCACACGAACAACACATCTTTACCTCGAACCTCAAACGTCAAATTCTATTGGACTCTGTTCAAGGCAGGGCCCCGAACATTGCTTTCCTTCCTATATGTTCGTTACCTGAAATAGAAAACTGGATAGAAACATGGTCATTCTTTGAAACAATTCATAGTAGATCATATACACATATTATTCGAAATATCTATGCTGATCCAAGTAAAGTTTTTGATGAACTCTTAGATGTAAAAGAAATACTAGAATGTGGTAATGATATTGCATATTATTACGATGATCTCATAATTAATAATAATTCAGCAACAAACAAACGTGAACATAAAAGATCGTTATGGATGTGTTTGCTTTCGGCAAATGCTCTAGAGGGAATACGATTTTATGTTTCCTTCGCCTGCAGTTGGGCATTTGCCGAGCTTAAGAAGATGGAAGGTAACGCAAAGATTATTAAGTTTATTGCAAGAGATGAGAATACTCACCTTGCTGGTACAACTGTCATGATTAAAAATCTTCTCAAAGAAGATCCAGAGATTGCAAAGATTGCAAAAGAAATGGAACCAGAAGCAATTAAGTTATTTACAAATGTTATCGAACAAGAAAAAGAATGGGCTCATTATTTATTTAAAGATGGTTCTATGATAGGACTTAATGAAAGTATATTAAAAGATTATGTGGAATGGATTGGTTGTAAACGAATGAGAGCAATTGGTTTACATTGTCCCTATACAGTTCCACAAATGAATCCACTACCTTGGACAGAAAAATGGATATCAGGTGGTAATGTTCAAGTAGCACCACAAGAAACTGAAATAAGTAGTTATGTGGTGGGTGGAGTAAAACAAGATGTATCAGAAGATACATTTAAAGGATTAAGTCTATGAGTAAGAAAATTTTACAGGCTGTTAATCTGTCGCCAAGTGAGGCATGGATAGAAAGAATTGTAGATGTACATCCAATGAAACAAGTAGTTATTATGTCATTAGTTCAAATAGCAGTCTTTGGATTTATGTTATTATCATTTAAATTAATTGGAGTATTAGTATGATTGAAATATACGGTAAAACACAATGCCCTTATTGCGATATGGCCAAAGCATTATGCGAGCAAAAGGGACTCGATTTCGAATATAAACTTTTTGGTGAAGACTTTTCAAGAGAAGAGTTAATGGAAACATTTCCAGGAGCCAGAACATTTCCACAGATTATAGTAGATGGTCAAAAAATTGGTGGATATGTACAATTAAAAGAACATCTTTCATGATTTTAGAGTGCGAATATTGTTATAATAGAATAGTAATCAAACCAGACGAAAGAGACGTTAAAATAAACTTCTGCCCTCATTGTGGTGAACCTACAGATGATGATATGGAAGAACTAAATTTTGATGAATGATTGGATATACAAAGGCAGAAAATTTGAGCCACCAGAAGAGTTTACTCCAGATATTTGGTATGGTTTTGTCTATTGTATAACACATCGAGGTACTGGTAAAAAATATGTTGGTAAGAAATTCTTTTGGAGTTCTAAAACATTACCAATCACAAAGACTCGTAAACGCAGAAAAAAGCTTAAAGTAGAATCAGATTGGAGAGACTATTATGGCTCCAATAAACATCTGAATGAAGAAGTTAGTAAACACGGTAAAGACTTCTATCATCGAGAGATACTTCATCTCTGTAAAACAAAAGGTGAATGTGCCTATATGGAAACAAAAGAACAATTTGATAGAGAAGTATTATTATCAGACGAATATTATAACGGTATAATCAATTGTAGAATAGGTGCAAAAAGTTTAAAAAACATGTGTACAAATGACTAATTATATGGTATAATAATATATTATTATGGCAAAAATTTATAAATTCCCATCAAAAGAAGAGCTTCAAAAGCGTGAGATGTGGAAAGAATACGACGATGAAACCAATACATTAAATCATTATAGTGATGAATGTATTGAAGCTTCTCATTTTTTATTAGAGGTATTGGAAGAGTTTATTAATACAGGTGAAGTATCACCAGATTTTATGGATATGAATTTCAGAGATGAAACAATCCAGGAATCTCGTGATATGTTTGTAGTGGTAAACATGTTAAATGCAATGTTTAATAGATATTATGGTATGCCTCATGCTCTCCATAGAGAAATGGATAGAGTATATACAAAAATTAAACTCTTATCAACTCAAAACGATCAAGCCAAAATAGATTTACAAAAAGAATATGAGATAATATTTGAGCCGGAGGAGCCAGATGATACTGATTGATTATAGCCAAATTGCTATTAGTAATATTATTGTACAAAAATTAAATGACGAGAACATGATAAGGCATATGATACTGAATAGTATTCGTATGTATAATAAACGATATCGCGATGAATATGGAGAAATGGTTATTTGTGCTGATGGTATGAATACATGGAGAAAAGAATTCTATCCATTCTATAAAGCAAATCGTAAAAAGAATCGCGATGAATCATCTCAAGATTGGACTGAAATATTTAGAATTCTGCATCTTGTAAGAGATGAGATCAGAGATTATTTACCATATAAAGTAATTCATATGGAAGGTGTAGAAGCAGATGATATTATTGGAACTCTTACAATGCAAACACAAGAGTTTGGTATGGGTGAACCTGTTATGATTATATCGTCAGATAAAGATTTTATTCAATTACAAAAGTTTAATAATGTTAAACAATATAGTCCTATACAAAAGAAATTAGTTACAGATTCAAACCCAAGAATGTATCTATTTAATCATGTTATGAGAGGAGATAGTGGTGATGGTATACCTAATGTGCTTTCTCCTGATGATACATTTGTCACAGAAAGACAACAAACTCCTCTAAGAAAAACAAAAATAGCTGAATGGTTGGATCAATCAGATAATTTAAGAGAAGTGATGGACGAAGAGATATATCGTAATTATCAAAGAAATAAAAAGCTTATTGATTTAACAGATATTCCAGAAGATGTGCAACAAAACATTATAAATAATTTTAATGGGCAAACAAAAACGCCAAATATGAAAGTATTAAATTATTTAATAAAGAAAAGATGTAACAATTTGATTGAAGTCGTGGAGGAATTTTACAATGGCTAAAAAATTAATCTCAGAAGTTTTGGAACAAGCTTCCAAATTATCTAAAAAAGAGGAAAGAGTCGCTTTCCTTAGACAAAATAGATCACCAGCATTACTTGATATGTTAAGAATCGCATTTGATGACGATGTGGTTACAGTATTACCAAGTGGAGCTCCAACATATCGAAAAGACGATGCACCAGCTGGATATGAATATACTAGTTTACATAGAGCACATAGAAGATTTAAATATTTCTTTAAAGGACCAATTGCAAATAGCGTACAACCTTTAAGAAGAGAAGGAATGTTTTTAAGTTTATTAGAGTCACTACATGGAGACGAAGCCGAATTGCTTATAGCGGCGAAAGATAAGTCGCTAAAATACAAGGGCATCACGAAGAAATTAGTTCAGGATGCCTTTCCTAACTTGATTAAAAAATAAGGAGGTGATCATCATCTACACTTATATTATGATAGTATTAAATTTAATTAACAAAATTTGGAGAATGCCTATGAGTTTTATTCAAATTGAAAGACTGAAGAAAGATATTTCTGAAGCACAATATTATCAAAAAAGATTAATTAAAAAAGGGAAGCATGTATTAGCTTATAAGATGGGTAAAAAGATTGATTACATGTCTCACGCGTTGAATGACATAAAAGCAGTTTAGGAGGAACAGGCCGAGAGGCCGTAAGGCCTCTCATTTTACATTATGAATTTGTTTATATTAGATAATGATCCAGTGATAGCAGCACAAATGCAATGCGACAAACATGTGCCAAAAATGATTGTCGAATCAGCTCAAATGTTATCTACAGTACATCGTATGCTCGATGGAGCTATGGAAAGAAGACTGTCTAAGTCTGGTAAAGTAAAAGTACAATATTGGAAATTAAATGACGAAAGAGAAGATATTCTCTATAAGGCATGTCATTTCAATCATCCATGTACTATATGGACAAGAGAAAGCTGTGTAAATTATACATGGCATTATGAACATTTTATTGCTCTTTGTAATGAATATACATATCGTTATGGTAAAACTCATATGACAGATACTAAATTAAGAGATGTATTAAAGAACAAACCACATAATATACCACACGAAGATAAAATGACACCGTTTAAATTGGCAATGAAAAGTAATCCTGAATGTATGTTTGAAGATGCTGTAGAATCTTATCGTGCATTTTATCAAACAAAACAAAAACGATTTAATATGGTTTGGACAAAAAGAGAAAGACCGGAGTGGTTCCATGCAATTTAAATTTTACGAAAGAAGATATTCCTTTAAAGGTAATTTTGCTTATGCAGCTAACTGTATTCGTCATGCACTAGAAATGATGGGTCATACAGAATCAGAAACAGAAGAAGCAGATCTACATATTTACAATCATACATGTAGAGATCTTGAACCTTTTATGGAAGAGAATGCTATTATCTTTAAACCCACAGCACCAACAAGTAAACACTTTCAAATATGTGATTTAGGATATGCTAATAGTTCTCGTATTACATTTGAAGAACCAGTTGAATATGAATATCGTAAATATGATAATACTGAATGGAATGAAATTCAGGACATGGTTCAAAGAAGAGCAAATAAGTGGGATGATTCCATAATGCTTAAATGGCCAGATGCAAAAGATGTAAAGGATGATCATATACTTATTATTGGCCAAATGCCAGAAGATGAAACAGTCATGGGATTTGGATTTGGTGATCATTGGAAAAAGATGTATCAAATTATTGATAAGTTAGATGATTATAATCTTGTGATTAAATTACATCCACGTATTCGTAAAGCAAGTCATCGCATACGTGATATAAATAAATGTATAAAAGAATGGGAACTAAGAGGTCATCAGGTGTTTAGTGGTTACGAATCTATACACAGCATTTTACCTCATACGAAAGTAGCTATTACAGAAAATAGTACAGCGGGCATCGAATGTATGATGCATGATGTACCAATCATATCGTATGGTTATCCAGACTATCATTGGATAACAAAAGATTTAAGAATCCTCACAACACTTCGTAACTCAATAGATGACCTATCTTGGTTTAATAAGGAAAAGAGCCGAAGATTTCTATGTTGGTATGTGTTTGAATATCTGTGTAGTGATATACCAACAACAATGAATCGATTAGAGGAATTAATATAATGCCGTTGTACGATTTTGAAAATAAAAAAACAGGTGAGATCGAAGAACATATGGTCAAACTCGCAGAGTATGATCAATTTTTAATAGATAATCCAGACTTAAAAAGAATAATAAGTCCTGTAGGTATTGATTTTGATGGTGGTAAATCAATATTAAATAGAGCGGGCGATGGATGGAAAGAAGTACAAGATCGTATCAAAAGTGGAATGCCTCCTAGGCTCAGAGATAACATCAAAACAAAATAGGAGTACTATGAAAATAATATCAAAAGACTTTCACAAGATGATGAAACAAAGTAGAATTCAAAACGTGATTAAAAAGTTTATACCAAAACAAGATGCAAAAAGAAGAACTGATAGAACTAATAAACAATCTGCCGACTGAGGATACAAAAGGAGAACTAGTTGGAATATTCATTGGAAGACATGGTGAGGTGGTTACCACCGATAGTATCCGTATTGATATGGATGGCGGTCGAGTTATACTGGCTCAAAAGGGATCGGGTCAAGCCGAAGTAAACAAAAACAATTGGCAAAAAGAATTGGAATTTATACGTAATGCAAAAGCCAAGTAGACTCAGAATAGAGCATCTTAAAAAATTAGAACCTTTAACAAAGAATCAAGAGATTGTTTTTGATTCATATAATAAAGGTAATCATTTAATCTTATCAGGCTCTGCGGGGACGGGTAAAACTTTCCTCGCAACCTACCTAGGTTTACAATCAGTATTGGGAAAAGATCGTCAAGATAAAGTAGTGATTGTAAGATCAGCATTACCTACAAGAGATATGGGATTTCTTCCTGGTGAAAAAGCAGAAAAAGAAGCAGCATATATGGATCCATATATTGCTATTGTAAATGAACTATTCCAAGATAAAGAAGGTTGGAGAAAGATGATTCAATTTAAACATATTGAATTTTTAACAACTTCTTTTATCCGAGGTATTACAATAAATGATGCTGTAGTAATAGTTGATGAAGCACAAAATTGTACATTCCATGAATTATGTAGTATAATAACTAGATTAGGTGAAAATTGTCGCTTTATATTATGTGGAGACTATTATCAAAGCGACTTCGTTAAGCAAAGCGAAAAAAGTGGTTTATATTCATTTATAAATATTATTAATCATATGAAATACTTTGATCATATTGAATTTGAGTGGAATGATATTGTGCGAAGTGGATTGGTAAGAGACTTTATTATGACTAAAGAAATGTTAGAGAAAAAAGAATTATGAATTTTAAACATGAACCAGTAGATCTAGGATATTTTGATTTAACTGCAGAATCAACTGGAAAGGGTCGCTTATACACAGATCCAGATGGAAACAAATATCCTTCAATAACAACAGTCCTATCAATACTTTCTAGAAAAGCAATACAAGAATGGAGAGCTCGTGTTGGAGAAGAAGAAGCCAATCGCATATCTAGACAGGCTAGTTCTCGTGGAACAACTGTTCATAATATAATTGAAAAATATATTGCAAATGATCCCGATTATATTAAAGATGAAATGCCACATAATGTTCAAACATTTAAAGATGTACAACCTATATTAGATGAATCTGTGACAAAGGTATATCAACAAGAAGCTCCTCTTTATTCTAAACATCTTGGTGTAGCTGGAAGAGTAGACCTTGTAGGACAATGGAAAGGTATAGATTCTATTATTGATTGGAAGACATCACGTAAGCATAAAAAGAAAGAATGGATATCTAATTACTTTATGCAATGTGCAGCATATGCAATTATGTGGGAAGAAAGAACTGGTGTACCTATTAAACAATTAGTTGTATGTATTGCTGGTGATGAAGGACCACAAGTCTTTATTGAAGACCGAGATAATTGGACAACCGATTTAATAAATACAATCAACGAATATAAAAGAGAAAAATTCTGGGAGAAATAATATGAGTTTTTTATTAGAAGCATTAATTAAAAAACTAGAGGGTGAAATTGAAGTAGCAAAAGCTAACATTATAGTATATACAAAATCTGCTGTTGGTGTTGGTGAACATAGTGACATTGTTGAAACCATTGAAAAAGAAGTTACTAAAATAGCCGAAGCACAAGATAAAATCAACACTATTAAATCATTAAAGTTATAAATAGATATGTACATACTACACAAAATGTGGTATAATATCTATTATGATAAGGTTTAACGAGTTTTTAACAGAAGGAAATAAAGGTCTTACGATATTTGATATCGATGATACTATGTTTATTTCAAAAGCTCGTGTTATTGTAAAGAATAAAAACAATACTAAAGAGAAACCTTTAACACCACAAGACTTTAATAGTTATAAATTGAGTAAAGATGAATATTTTGATTTTGGTGAATTTAAATCATCAAAGATATTTTATCAGACAGCAACACCAATTGCACGAATGGTAGCAAAGGCAAAAGCTATTATTAAAAATGCTACGGCAAAAGGTTCAAAAGTAATTGTTGTGACTGCAAGATCTGATATGGACGATAAAGATTTATTTATTAAAACATTCGAGGCTCACGGTATACCAATGAAGAATGTGTATGTCGAAAGAGCTGGGAATATGAGTGGTAAAAATAGTGCTGCTAATAAATCAATCATCTTTAAAAAATATTTAAAGACTGATGAATATGCAAGAGTAAGACTCTTTGATGATCATAAAGAAAATTTGGATGCTTTATTAGATTTACAAAGAGAATTTCCAAATATTGAAATGTTTGCTTATTTAGCAAATAAAAATGGTAGCATAAAAAGAATTAAGTGATATATAATAGATTAAAAAGTGCAGCCTATGGTGAAGGTAAAAGATATTTTCGTTGGTGGTTGCAATGGACTGGGAGAGTATAGTATGGCAAAGTGGCCTAAGTCAGAGCCGTGGAATGGCGGTAAAAGAAAACATTGGTTATTTGATAATGGTTGGGAAATATCATTAGTTAAATTTCCAGGTTCGTATGGATATAAAAATGGTGAATGGGAATTAGCAATGATGTATGATGGTTTATTCATGGATCCACCCGCTGATAAAATGGAAAATATATTAAATGATTATCATAAAGCCGATGAAGGCATTTATGGTTATTTAAAAGATCCTGATGCAGATAGGATTATTGAAATGGTGAGGAGATTATAATGCCAATAAAAATAGGAAAATCAATGAGAAAGGTCGTGCGAGGAGCATCAAGACCTAGCTTTGAATATGAACATGATTACGTTAAGTGTCGAACAAAAGAAGAACTAATCGAAATGTATAATAGCCCTACAACAATTCCAAAGAAAAAACAAAAGATTAAAAATGAATTAGTTCGTAGAGGTGGTGTAGTATTTAAATGAGTAAGCAAGCGGAATATCGTAGAAAGACTTACGGTTTAAGTAATTATAGAAAAAGATTACAAAAGAAAGAACGCAATCGTAGATTAATAGGACTAGGAGTTGCAGTGATATTTTTAATTGTAGCAGGATTTTTATTTTTTAACAATGGGTAAATTAAGACAAATAATTAGAAAGTGGATTGATAGAATGATTGAAAAATCATTTCAGCGTCAAGCAGATAAGATTTTTATGAAACATCAAGTCAAATATAGGGATAGTGATAATACATGACAGCTAAGAACGACATTACAGGAGATTCTATAAAGTCTAAGATCACTAGTAAATCTTATTTGGATAACTATGATAAGATATTTGGTGTAAAAGCTCGTAAAAAAACACCTTCTCATGCTACTACACAAATACATATAGATAAGACAAAACAAATCCCTAGACATTATAAATATAATAATAATATAGAGGAACAACTATGAGTATAGATATAGACGCATTTGATTTTGGATTTACCGCTGTAGATGAAAGCGAATTAGAAGCGGTACAGAAATTATCAACAGAAGCTTCATCAGTAGCAGCAACATCAGCTGAAATGGAAGATAAGCTTAATAAACTATATAATGCAATATTACCTTTATTATCAAATTTAAAAGCAAACCCAGAAAAGGATTATATTTACTGGCCAAATAGGACAGAAAAAGTAGAAGCCTTTGAAGATTTAATATCAGGAATAGTTAAATAATGGCAATACCAACTACTGGACCAATTAAAATGGGAGGTGCTGGAACTAATAGTATCGCTCAAGTCAAAGCAGGTACCGATACAGGTACTCCATCGGCAGTTCAAAATGTATCATTAAGAGGATTATCTGTTGATGGTGTTAATGATTTTCAATACGTAGGTGGAGCAGCTGTAGATATTGCTGTAGCTGGAAGCTCTCCTGATCAAACTGCTCCACATAGAATGTCAGAGTTTCGTGGATACGTTCAAACACTAGCTACAACCTATAATAACAGTTTATCTGAAAGCGAATATTCACTTGATAGTAATATTATAGTACAACCACAACTTAGAATACAATATGCAAGTGGAAATATTAACGTTAACTGGTATCCCGATAGCGAAAATCCAAGCCCAGCTGATGGAACACTTGTATATCAAATTGTAAATCCAGCATCTGGATATACTGTAAGAGAAACACATACTGAAACTGGTGATGGACCAAACACTTGGATATATTCAAATATACAACCAAATGGTTCAGCAGTTTCGATTCCAACTTCGACTTCTTTTGTGGATTGGCAACCTGAATTTGAATCTGGAGGTGGATATGATGATCCAGGACAGAATAACTCTACGTTAACGGTAAGTCTTATTTTTGAAAAATCAGGTGAAACAACCTTTACATATAACTTTACACTAGACGTTTCTATAGAAACAGCCGGTGAAGGTGGACAATAATATGTATCATCACTTAAGGAACAAAGATATGAACATAAATCAATTAAAAGAAACATTAAAAGTTGACGAAGGAGTAGTTTATGAGATATATAATGATCATCTTGGCTATGCTACATTTGGTATTGGCCATCTCGTGCTTGAAACCGATCCCGAACATGGGCAAACAGTTGGTACCCCAGTCAGCGAGGAACGTGTTGATGAATGTTTCGAAAAAGATGTACAAACAGTAATAGAAGACTGTAAAAAATTACATGATGGTTGGGATGGCTATCCTGAAGAGGTGAAACAAGTCATCGCAAATATGATGTTTAATATGGGACTCACGCGCTTGAGCAAGTTTAAGAACCACAACGCAGCGCTGCAATGTGGTGATTGGAAGGAGGCTGCCAAAGAAGGCAGAGATTCAAGATGGTACAGTCAAGTGACGAACAGAGCCGAAAGGCTGATGAAAAGACTCGAGGAGATCTAAAAAAACCGAAACATAAAGGTAATTTTTGGTGTCATGAGAGAAAGGACTTTTTCAAATGGGAAGAGTTGATTAATTATAACTATAAGACCTAGGAGGTATATATTATGGATTTAGCATTCATAGTGATTGGTGGAATAATATTAGTAGCAGGAATTTATGCTGTTTATGATAATTCCAAACCTGCGTCAGGAGTTAGAGCAAGAAACGAGAAAGGACATTTTGTAAAAGATGATCCTGATACTCATCACAAAAACGAAGCTTATAAAGATGGTAAAACACCAGCTATAAAGAAAGCTCCAGTGAAGAGAAAACCAGCAGCTAAGAAGCCTGCTGCTAAGAAAGCTCCAACACAACGCAGAACCAGAAAAAAAGCAGCTAAAAAATAAGTTGTAACAGAACTATTTCTGTATAAATAAAATAGAAATGGTAAGACATTAATCTTACTATGTAATCTAATGGAGAATATAATGAAAAATTTATTTACTCTGTTCGCTGGATTAGTTCTTATTACGAACTGTGCTTCTATTGGAAGCGTCGTAGAAGGAACTAAGGAGTTTACAACTGGAGTTGTTGATGGTGCTGTAAAAGGTACTTCAACTATTGTTTCAGCTGTAGCTTCTGATGTGGTCTCCACAGGAGAATTCGTCGTTGAAACAGCTGTTGATGTAGGTAAAACTGCAGTCAATACTGGTACTGGAGTTGTTCAAAAAGCAGCTAACAGAATCGATGAAGAAACTGACAAATTACAAAACCCTCACCCTGAGGGAAAGTAGCTTGGTCTCTTTTTCCACAATATCCTAAAGAAAAAAAGGATATTCTGGAAAAGGAGAGAGTAGTTGAAGAAGCAAAAAATGATATAACTATTATCATTAAAATTGTGAAACGCTACTGTACGCAATATCCGGAAGAGTGCGAACAATAATATTAAAGGGTCCCGTTCAGGGACCTTTTTTTTATAAATAGTTACATGGAAGAAGTGTTTCAATTGATATCCGATCTAGGGTTACCTATTGCAGGAGCTCTAATTATGGGATTCTTTATATTTACAATCATCAAACAAATATTTGAAGGAATTGTAGATAGTATTAAAACACTGACAATGTTCTGTGCTTCATTAGAGAATAGAGCCAGAACAATGAGTAATGAAATGGTGAAAATCGATTTACTTGTAAGTAGTGCACTCGAGCTTAGACCAGATATTGAAAGAATTGCAAGGGCAGAAAATTTCATTGAAGATGGTAAGCTTGACGTGAGAAGAGATTAATATGGAAATTGCAGATTTAATAGCCCAGTATGGGTTTCCAACAGTTATGGTTGTTGGTTTAGGTTATTTTGTTTACTTTGTTTATAGTTTTATAAACGAACATATAGAACCAGTGATTGAAAAAATGCATTTTCAACTTATTCGAGTAATAGATCAAATGAGAATGTTAGATCAGGATATAATCCGTCTACAACAAAAAGTAGACACAGTACTAGAATATAAGGAAAATGAAAAGAAGAAGACTGAAAAAACTAAGAGAACAGAGTGAATTATTAGTACTCGTTACTCTTTTCGTAATGACTACAATGTCAATTACGCCAAATGTAAGTGCTTCTCCAATCGTACATGAATTTAAAAATCCATCATTTAGTGGTATAGGTACAGGAGCACATTACTTAACAATCGAAAACCAAGAGCATTCACGTAAGAAAGCAATTGAAGAAGCTCTTGAGTCTGCACGTAAAGCTGCTGAAAGAGAAGCAGAAAATACAACTCTTGCAAAGTTCATTCGTAATTTAGAGAGTAGAATATATGCACAGTTTGCTAAACAACTCGTTGAGTCAATGTTTAGTAATGATAATCCAGCATCATTTGGTTCTTTTGTATTAGAGGGAAATACTATTACATGGAATCTAGAAGTTGATGAATCTGGTGTTGAATTTATAAGACTCACGATTGTGGCATCTGATGGTACCACAACCGAAGTTGTTATCCCTGTTGGTACTGGTAATTTTGGACAAGATCCTGATTCAGGAACTGGGGATGGAACTGTTGGTTAAGTATCTTTTAGCAATAATATTAGTTTTACAAGGATGTGCTTCAGTTCCTCGATGGTCTGAAGAGCCACAAAACTGTAATCCTGATATGTGGGGTCCAGAATATAATCATGATTTATGGAACTATGCAAAAGCATCTGGTAGAATCTTTACTAAAGCAATGCCATATATTTGTGTAGAGAATCCAGAAGTTGTTAAACTACCTGCTTATATAGAATTATTAAAAATACCACCTGCTGAAAGTATGCCAGTGGTTGCAGTATATCAGTTTCAAGATAAAACAGGTCAAAGAAAAGCACGACCTGGTATTGCAGATTTTTCAACAGCCGTAACTCAAGGAGGAGTTGAAATGGTAGTTGATGCGTTAAAAACTGCAGGACAAGGAACATGGTTTCGTGTTGTTGAACGAAATGGAATTGATAATCTAATTCGCGAAAGACAAATTATCCGAAGTGCAAGGCAAGATGTTGCCAAGCAAGAAGGAGAAGAGAAATACCAAGAATTGAATCCACTCTTATTTGCTGGTATGATTATTGAGGGTGGAATAATTGGTTATGATACTGATATCAAAACAGGAGGACGAGGCGCACGAACTCTTGGTATTGGTGTGAGTAGACAATATCGTCAAGATGTTGTCACAATAAGTATGAGAGCCGTATCGGTTCTAACAGGTGAAGTATTACTTAATGTACAAACTCGAAAAACTATATTTAGTTATGGTACTGGAGGCGATGTATTTAAATTCATCGAGGAAGGTACTCAACTAGTAGAGTTTGAAGACGGAATTGGTAATAATGAATCAGTGACTTACTCAGTACGAACAGCGATTGAAGCTGCAGTACTGGAATTAATACAACAAGGCCACAGACGTGGTTATTGGAAAATAGAGGGTTATAACGAAAATGAAGAAACTAATTAGTTTATTTTTACTTATGTCGACATCATTCGTTTTCGCACAAGCCACTGATGATAACGAAATCAATATTACTCAATCTGGTGATACACTTAAGTTGTATATCGATCAGATAGGATTTGGTAACAAGATTGGCGGAGACAATGGTTCATCTGGATCATTATCTGGAATGTCAATTACTGGTACTACTCTTGAGTTTGATCTTGATTTTACAGGGAACCAAAACGTTTTGTTTGGTCCAGTTGTCGCAGATAGTTCTTACTATAAGCTAGACTTTACTGGGGATTCAAACTCAATTGATTGGAACATAGGTTATATCGGTAGTGCTGATAGTTCAAACATTAACTTTGATGTTACTGGTGACAGTAATACTTTTGATTTAGATCAAGGTTATGTTTACAGTGCTGAAAGACTAGATGCTGACCTTATATTAATCGGTAGTTCTAATGTTTTTGATGTAGATTGGGAAGCTGATGATGTTATATGGAACTTTGATATTACAGGGAGTTCTAATAACATTAACACACTACAGCAAGATGGAGCAAATGAGATGACAGTTACCTTAAATGGTGACAGTGCTGATATTGATATTAATCAAATATCTGGTACATGTGTTGGATCAAATGCTGCATGTGCTTCTCCAAATGCTTTATTAACATTAGATATTACAAGTGATAATGCAATCATTCAAATTAATCAAAAAGATTCGTCTAACGATTCTTAATTTGTTATTCATCGGTGGGGTCTTTGCTGACCCCATCGGCGAAATTATAGAGCAAACAGGCTCAACATCACTCATACGCGATAAAGAACAAATTACAGTCACTGCTGCATATCTGCCTGAGATTGAATTATACGATACAGCAGAAACTGCAAATGGTAAAATGAAAATTGAGTTTTTAGATAAAGCTCAATTAGATTTAAAAGAACATAGTGAGGTTTATATTGATGAGATCTATTACGATCCAGATCCTTCACTCTCAAAAATGTCTATGCGATTTACAATGGGAACAGCAAGATTTGCTTCAGGTTCTCTTGGATTAGTCAACAAAGCAAATATAGACATACAAACACCCACTGCCACAATTGGTATTCGTGGAACAGATTTTACAACCACCATTGATGAATTAGGTAGAAGTTTAATTGTACTTTTACCAGATGCAAATGGTGATCCATCTGGAGAAATAACAGTTTCAAATCTTGGTGGAACAATTACACTCAATCAAGCTTATCAAGCAACAATGGTAACTGCATTAGATAAAATACCAACACAACCAGTACAAATACTTGGTATTACTCCATCGATGATTGATAATATGTTTATTGTCAATCCACCACCTGCTATAAAACAAGCAGTACAAGAACAAGCACAAGACGATGCAAATTATGATCAAGGCGTATTAGATATAGACTTCTTAGAATATAATGAATTAGATAAAGATATTGATGATTATGCAGAAGGCGAAGAAGATTTTAATCGTATTGATATTGATTATTTGGCTGGAGACTTTTTACCAGATCTTTTAGATGTCGTAGAAGAATTAGTCAAAACAACTCAAAAACTTGCAGATGCTCAAGAAGATTCTGGTGGTGGAATGGGGAGTTGGAAAATAGATGGTCAACAATTTGGATTTAATAGTGATAGTAAATATAATATCTTTGAAGAAGACGGCAAATTAGTTGTGTTTCGAGATAGTAATGGTATTATAAATATAATTATAGCTAATGGAGGAAATGGCTTTATTAATACTCGTGTTGATGGATACGAAGGAATATTAACATTTGGAAGTGGAGAAGGAATAGAAATATATGTCAATCAATCAAACTAAAGATACACCACTATTAATTATAGGTTGGTTAGTATTATTATTATATGTTGGTTTAGCATTTGGTGACGATAATCAAATTACTATTGATCAAACGGGAGGAGATAACTTTTCTTTGAATATTGAACAATATGGTGCTAAGAACGAAATTAAAATGTATGATAATTATTCATATTTAAATGGTGCAAATATGTCATTACATTTATATCAAAACAATGATGGAACAAATCAAAACACAATTGATCTATGGCATTTAGATGGATCAAATAATAGTATTCGTTGGGGTCAGGGTGGTAAACTAGATGATGCATCTGATACAACATTCTATTATGATGGAAGCGAAAGCGGTGGTCATTATGCTAACTTAGACATACACGGAAGTAATAATAATGTTTCAGGCTGGCAAGCAAATTCAGGTAATGGAGGTCATACTTACAATCAATTAATCTTTAGTAGTTATAATGATGTGTATGTAGAACAACGAGGTGATGGTGCTAAAACATTAAATCTTACTATTAGCAATGATGGTAATGATGTAGAAGTAATTCAAAAGAATACAGGACATACGGCAACAATTAACTTATCAGGTAGCTATGGAACAACATTAAATCTTTTACAACAAGGATATACATCACAAACTTATTCACTTTCACAAAGCTGTGTAACTGTCGGTGGTTGTTCGGTATCAGTCACACAAGGTAATTAATGGCATATTCAAAAGAAGTAATAGAAAGATTTGAAGGAGTCTTAAATAGTCCACAACAATTTTCTGTTGGAAGATTTGATCCTAACGATCCAACAGTAGCAACAGGAATGACTGGAGCTCCAGCTTGTGGTGATGTAATGAAACTACAATTAAAGATCGATCCAGGTAATGATCGAATTGTAGATGTTAAATTTAAAACATATGGCTGTGGTTCTGCAATTGCAAGTTCTACAATGTTTGTAGAAATGCTTAAAGGTAATACAATAGAAGAAGCAAAACAAATAAAAGATAAAGATATTGCTGAAGCATTAAATCTACCAGCAATTAAATTACATTGTTCTGTATTAGCAGAAGATAGTATAAGAAAAGCAATCGAAGATTGGGAAGAAAAGAAAAATGGAAATAACAAATGAAGCAATTGAAAAACTTATTGAAAAAACTCAGGGAGAATATAATATCATACGCATTGGTGTCACTGGGGGGGGTTGTGCTGGGTATGAATATATTTTTGATTACGAATCCGAAGTACATGGCGATGACCACGTGTTCGACTACGGTTCCTTCACTGTCGTCATCGACAGCAACTCCTTGCCTTACTTATCTGAAGCAACCTTAGATTATATTATACTTGGAATTAATGAATCATTTAAAATCATTAATCCAAAAGAAACTGCATCATGTGGATGTGGTGTTTCAGTAGGATTTTAAAATGAAATATATATTAGTATTATATTTTTTAAGCGGAGAAACTGTATTAGATTCTCCAGCCGTCAAAGCATTTGAAACACAAAATCAATGCGAAGCTTTTATTGAGAAAGAAGGTATGAAAAAGATGGATATCTATATAAAATATTATAGAGAAAATAAAGATAAAATGAAAGGCGATGAATTACAATTAACTTTAAAATGCCATAGGATACTTCCTAAATATTTGGTATAACACAGTATAACACTTTATGAAATATTTAACATCAATTTGGACAACAATACTCTTAGGTATAACACTTTTAGGAGTGCGTATTGCCGATCCACAGATAGTAGAAGAATTAAGATTAAGTATATTTGATCAATATATTCAATCACTTCCAGTAGAACATTCAGAAGAAATAGTTCTTTTAAACATTGGTGAAAATTCACTAGAGAAATTTGGTCAATATCCTTGGCCAAGACAATACTATGCACAAATGATTGCTGATTTAAGAAATGCAAATGCTGGTATGATTGGATTTACAATTATGTTTCCAGAACCAGATAGGTTTGGTGGTGATGAAGTCTTTGCATCATGGGTAAAAGACAATGGTATTATATTAGCTCAAGATGCAGATGAGAATGGTAGATCAGAAAAAGCACCTTATGTTGGATATGCAACATTTGGATATGCTGGTGATCCATTAGATTTTACATATCGTTATAAAGGTTTAGTAACAAATATAGAATCTTTAGAATCAGGTGCATGGGGTGCAGGATTATTAAATGGAGCACCAGAAGTTGACAATGTAACACGTAGAATACCTTTAATGTCACAGGTCAATGGAGATCTTTATCCATCATTTGCTTTAGAAACAGTCAGAGCATTACAAAATAAAAAGAGTTATACAATTAAATTAAATGAAAGTGGTATTGAGGAAATTATACTTAGACCATTTCAAATACCTACAGATTCAAATGGCAGTATTTGGTTGAAATGGAATACACACTTTACAGAAATAGAATATGATGGTCAACCAATAGAAGATTTAAATGGTAAGACTGTTATTGTTGGTGTAACTGCTAAAGGGATTGTACCTCAGACCTCAACTCCAGCTGGATTGCTTTATCCTCATCAATTACAGGCATCGGCTCTTCAGTCAATAATGTCTGATTCTCCGATATCTCGTCCTCAGTGGACTTTTCAAGCGGAAATAGGTCTAATTCTAATTGGATCTCTTTTGATTGTATTGAGTATATATTATCTACCGATTTGGATATCATTTGTACTCTTCTTCTTGACTTCGACTGCCGCAACAACTTTATCCTATTACGCTTGGTACGAATTTTCTATACTCCTCGATTTATCAGCTTCTCTAATAATATATATAATTTTACTGTCCTCAGCGAGCTTTAATAATTTCTATAAACAATTTGTTTTACGACAACAGATAAAGAAACAATTTGGTACATATGTATCTCCAGACCTAGTCAAACAATTACAGAAAGACCCATCACTTTTAAAGCTTGGTGGAGAAAGAAAAGAAATGACATTTATGTTTATGGATATATGTGGCTTTACTCCAATATCAGAACATTATAAGAACAATGATGACCCAGAAGGATTAGTGATTCTTATAAATAATTATTTAGATACCATGACTAAAATTGTTCTTAAGAATGGTGGAACAATCGATAAATTCATGGGTGATTGTATCATGGCTTTTTGGAATGCTCCCTTAGATTGTGAGGACCATGCTGATAAAGCTGTACAAACATCTATTGAAATATGCGAAGCAGCAGATGAACTTATACAACAACTTGAGGACCAAGGTTTACCTAGGATTGATATTGGTATTGGCATCAATACCGGCACCTGTATCGTCGGAAACATGGGATCAGAATCTCGATTTGACTATTCCGTTATTGGAGATGCCGTCAACCTTGGGGCTCGACTCGAAGGACAAACACGCAATTATGATGGGGTTCGAGTGTTGTTGGGACCAGAAACTTATCAAAGCTGTCCATCAAGAAAATTTTCTGAAGTCGATAGAATCCTCGTTAAGGGAAAATCCGAAAAAGTTACAATATACACACCAATTTAAATTTAATTTAAGCGACCCAATTCACCCATATGCTTGGTATGCATTTTTAGCTCTACAAGCAGCAGATGTTTGGACAACAAATAGAGGTATGGATTTTGATTGTGTATATGAAGCAAATCCTTTATTACCTAGTGTACCACACAGAGATAGAATAATATTACATAAGCTCTTATTTTTAAGTCCTATTGATATAATGTATAATTATGATTTATTAACCTATCAAGAAATGATTTTACCTTTTATTTTATCAAATTATGTTGTTTATAATAATCTAGGAGTTATAGATAGAGCAAAAAAACGCTGTCAAAAAAGATAATCCATCCATTAAAGGTCAAAAAACATGCATGTTTTTTGCAAAAAACACTGTACATATTCCTAGAAGTATAGTATAATATAACTATATTTTCGATAAGGAGTCAAAATGGAAAATTTATATAGAGTTTACTTGGACACAGAATCAGAGTCCAAGCTTATTGGTGCATTTCCTAATTTAGGAGATAAAACTACTTTAGATCTTTGCGCTCAAATTGCCAAAGATACTGATTATGAGATCTGGGCTGCAACACCTTTATCATATGTTGATGCTTGGGGTTTTGCTCGACTCAACATATTTACTAATGGTCACTTTGAACCATTCAATGGTTGTAGTAGATCAAAATTAGCAACTGACGTACAATTTTAATAGCGAGGGGTTTACATACCCCTCATTTTGTTGTATAATAATAGTATGAATATAATTTTTGACATAGATGGAACCATAGCAAATTGCGATCATAGAAGGCATTTTGTTACTGATGGGAATAAAGATTGGAAGTCATTTAGATCTCATACAAAATTCGATACACCAATACAGCATGTTTGCGATATGGCAAAACAGCATGTGGCTGATGGAGATACAGTCATGTTCGTATCAGCAAGAAATAATTCAGAAAGAGATATTACAATAAAACAAATACAAGATTGGATTGGTATAGACTCACCTATATTGTTTATGCGTCCAGATGACGACTACAGGCCTGACGATGAATTTAAAAAAGATGTCCTTATTATTATAAGAGATATTATCGACGGTAATCCAGACGTCGTCTACGATGATCGAAATAGGGTTGTTGATATGTGGAGAGCAAATGGAGTTAATTGTGTTCAAGTAGTATCAAGAGCAGATGGAGATTTTTAATTGAATAAAAAAGTACGACAAAGACATAAAGAAACAGCAACCACAGTAGGAACAGGTTTATTAATTAATTATCCTTTAAACCTTTTCCTCTTATGGTTGTTTATAGATCATTTTAATATCACGGATCCTATTTTATTAGGTACTCTCGTCACACTATTAATGACTTTTGTTGCCTATACGAGGATATATTTAATCAGAAAATATTATGAGAAGGACTAGCAAAGGTCAAAAAACATGCATGTTTTTGCAAAAAAACTATGTACAAATTCTCGCTAGATGGTATAATAGTAATATAAATTGATGATAAGGAGAAATATGGAATCAATACAATATATACCCTGCACCGATAGCTACTCAGCAAACGGTACCTCACTCAAAGGTTACATTGAGAATATTACAACTAATCAACTAATTGAGATGTTTGGTGATCCACTAGGTGGAACAACAGACGGCAAATGCTCAGTTGATTGGGTTATTGAAACTCAAACTATTACTGAAAATGGAGATACTGATTATGGTATCTTTACTCTTTATGATTGGAAAGGTTCAAGACCTTCCGATAATGATACACCTTGGACAGTAAATGTAGGTGGTAATAAACTACAAGATTTATGGGACGCTCAAAGAGCATTTGAGCTATTTGAAACAACGGACATTCGCTATTCTGCTGATAAAGCATGTATGGCACAAGGTGTCTATCACGAAGCGGAGGTTGCATAATGACTATGAATTTTGAACACATCGCAACAAGAACTCCATGTAATTGTCAGATGCTTTTATCTGATAAAATATTATGGACACTTGGATTTGAAAACTATGTCACAACAAGAATCATGAATAGATTTGAAATGACATGGATTGATTTTGATTATATAGGAGTAAAACATGGGTAAATCATTCGATGAAGTAATGGCTGTACTTAAAGCCGAAAAAGAAAATTACGAGTTTAAACAAACTGTAAGAAAGGTTTATAATAGACCTAAATTAACAAAACAAGTTAAAAAGGCTAGAAGTCAAGCACCAGGCCGACTTGATTGTTTTAAAGATGAAAATAGAACATATTCAGATAAAGAAGTAAGAACCTATTTAGATGGTACATCTTATTTTGAAACTTACAATGCAATGAAAGGATATGATAGTTATGAATAATATTACAAGAAGAGTTATTGCTTTGAGAGAAGCTCGTGATAGAGCTCAAGACCCAGACTTTAAATTGCTCTGGGATCAAAAGTTAAGAGAATTAATTAAACTTGCAGAAACAGGAGGAGTTAAAAGTGGGTCAATTCAATGATAAAGTAGAAAGACAAAGGCTTTTATTAGAAGCTGAAGAATGGGCAAGAGATATAAAATCTATGCAAGCTCATAGTTTAAGTTCAATGTGGTATGATAATAGACCACAAGACACTGCTGATGGTAAGGGTGTTATTGATATTGTTTACAATAATGGTCTTATTAAAAGAGAATTAGCAGATGGCACAAAGGTTTACTTTGGAGAGAAATTGAAAGGTGATGCGTTAATTGATGCTTATGTAAGAGAAGTTAAACCATCAATAGAACAATATATTTTGAAATAACACTGTACAATGATTTGTATATATGGTATAATAGACTAATTATGGGAATGACTAATTTTTACATGGGATCTTTACGATACGGTCCAACCGGCAAACGAAGAAAAAACCATTTTGCAGGTAGTTCTAAATCTAAACCAATCGAGTTTAAAAAGCATAAGTCTTCTAGGACACAATTAGATATTATGCGAGAGCTACAAGCCAGTCAATATAAATCAATTATGGAAGAAGCTGTAGCAAATGGTACATGGGTTAAAATGGACTCTAATGCTACTGCTAAAAAAGAAAATCCAATTTATACAGGGACGTTAGTAAAAGGTATTGCTACTATGCATAAATCAAATGCAGTACCTATAATTAGTAAAGAAGAAGCAACTGATATATCTAGAATGAGGAGAGGATAGTGGATAAGTTCTTTAGTTTTTTAGAAACAGTTGCTATAGGATTATTTAAATTATTTTGTACAGTTATTATTTGTAGTACATTATTAGTAATTGTGCTTTCATGGATATAATAATATGGAAACATTTTTAATATTAACAATTTTAATCTTCTTAGCAGATTCACAAATAGAATCAAAAGAAGAAGTAATACCACCAGTAGAAAAAGTGGTAGAAAAAGAAATATCTGAAAATGCAGTAAACGTTACAGAAGTAATGGCATTAAAAGAGGTATTAGAAAAAGTTGTAGATTTACAGAAAAAGGAAGGTGAAGAGTAATGGCAACAATTGTAGGATATATATTTGGAACATTGGTGATAATCATTATGGCTTTAGGAGTTTATATTCAGTCAGTAATGATATCAGAAGAGAAACAAGGTAAAAGAATACCTTTATTTTGGGAAAAGGAGTAATTATGAGTTATTATGATACAGACGAGATCTATAATCAAGTTGGTGATCTCACAAAAGAAGTAATGGCAAAATTTGATGTCATTGAAAGAAAATTAGACGATTTGATTGCGTTAAAAGATGAAGAGAATAATGAAGAGATTCATTCATTTCAGCTAAATAATCGTTTTTGTACAGTATTTAGAACACCAGGTGGAACATTTGGTATTAAAATGAAAGTAGATGGAAAGACAGTTGGTAAGGAACTCTTTCCAGGTAAAAGCGAATCATATGCAGAAGATGCTGCAGAAAATTTCGTACACGGTATAAAGAATTAATTATGACCAGACTGCAATCACTACTCCTTATCTTAATTAATATGTGGTCTGGTCGCTCTAACATTGTACATTCACTAAAAACTATGGTATAATATAATTATGGAAAAATTTATAAATGATAATATTTTAAAGATTACAATAATAGTCACACTACCATTGTGGGTG
>Ga0208427_1000086_pt1 | contig 36368 bp, 42 predicted proteins | sample DEB08_DNA_FD_184532 | JGI IMG/M metagenome (GOLD analysis project Ga0208427, IMG submission 184532) | Aqueous microbial communities from the Delaware River and Bay under freshwater to marine salinity gradient to study organic matter... | ecosystem: Environmental > Aquatic > Marine > Coastal ...
AAGCTGGACCTCATCGGCGATGAGGACAACGCCGCCGGGTGCCCGGCCGGGTTTATCGGTTAGAATATCATAGTTGAGAATCACCAACTCGCCGGGCTCGGGCCACCGGAATGACCCGCCGCCGCTTAGGATGACAGGTGACAAGTCAGGCCGCCACCGGTTGCACTCGGCAGCCCAGTTGTACTTAAGCGACGCGGGGACAACGACTAGGGCGCGGGCGTTGTCAGGCAATGCCAATAGGGCCTGAATGGTTTTACCTAGCCCCATTTCATCCCGCAGCAATGCACACTTGCGGCCGCGTAGATACTCGATGCCAGCCGCCTGGTGAGGGTATAGCTTTGACGCGTCGAACGCGTGCCAGGTGACCGAATCGGCCTCGACCATTGCGGCTTGATTCTCCTCAATCAACTTGCGGGCGCAAGGCATCACCTCGAAATTGAACGGCGCTAGGAGGCCGAGGTCAGCCGTTGTCGGGATGATGTTCAGCTTGGCGGCACCGTCCCAACGGCGACCCTTGATAAGACGCATGGTGTCGACAACGGCGCGGTCGAACGGGCTGATAACCGCGAGGGAATCCCCGCGGGCCTCGATGCGATAGGCGGGCAGGGGCTCGGTCTCGAACAACTCGCGGGCCTCGCCTGTCAGCCCGAATAGGTGCTGGGTTGTCAGGGTACGAACGGCCGCAATCGACGCCGCCGCGTGGGGAAGCTGCCAGACCTTGTCATAGGGCTGCCACCGGCCCCCCGCCGATTTAATGGTAGACTTGAACGTCTCGAACCCCTCGCACCCGTACGGAAAAGAAACAAGGAACGCGTCACCACGGGCCGCGACCTTGAGCCGCTCAGCCGCGCGACAACGGGCGGCGATAACTCGAACAGCGCGCGGGTCGGCATCCTCAGCCGCGAGGGCCTTGAGGCGCTTGTGAGAGGCGGCGGGCATTTGGCCGTGATACTTGAGAAGATTCGCCGCCGCGCTCGCGACATCGGCCGCGGTCCAGCGCTCGCGGGGATAGCGCCTGACTAAGTCGACAAATATCTGGTCCGGTTTGTTGAATCCGACGCCGTCTGGTCGGATTGCGCCGTCGCATACCTCGCCGATATCCTCGACGATTGAGCAAATGAAATCGACGTCTTGAGCTGGGGCTAGGTTGGTTGGGTTGGTTTTGTTGTTGCTTGTCATGGTTTGGTTTCCTTTTCTTTCAAGTTTCAAGTTAAACGGGCGGGGGAGCGCCCCCCGCGGGCGGTTAGGGTTTGGGTTACTTGGTTTTGAGGCAGGCAACGGCCCGGTCGATGAGAACGCGGGCGCGCTTAGTTGGCATCTGTAGGCCCGTGTGGGCAGAACGGCGGCCCTGGAAGCCGCGACCCTTGCCGAGGTAGTACGGCGGCTGTAGACCGTGCGCGGTGTATTGCTCGCGGGTCGGGTCGAGGATTATCCAGGTGTATTGGGCCTGCTTAGGCGAGCTAAGGACATACCAGTGGGTACGCCGGTCCTCGGGCGCGTGCTGGCCCTTGAGCCACGGCTGGGGGCCGGTTGGGGTCTCGCGGTAGGTTGCGCAAACTGGCTTGGCTGCCAGGTCGGTGCGGTATCGGCGGACCAAGTGCAGCAGGGCCTCGGCCGCTACGGCGCAATGGCCAGTGGTGAAGTGGTCAAAGGGCTCAAGGCGGGCGCGCTCCTGAGGGCTTAGCAGGTCGGGCGTTAGGTTGGCCTGTACGGCGTCAATCAGGTCTTGGGTGTCGATAGTCATGTTAAATCCTTTCGTCGAATGAGGGGCCCGCTAGGGCCCCTGTGGGTTGGGTTTGGGTGGTGTTAGTAGGCATAGGCCCACGGGTGCGAATCCGAGTCGATTAGCTGGGTTTCCCGCATGATTAGGTCAGCCATGGCCTGGCAGCACGCCGCATGAGTCTTGGGACCCCAATTGGCGCGTCGCGGGCGATTTGGGGCCGCGGCCTGGTACATACCGGCCGCGAATATCAAGGCGTCACGACCCGAAAGCTTGGCGGTGGCCTGGTTAAGAATTGAGCGCAGGTAATCGGCTAGGCCGTCGATACCAGTGAAGTCGGTGTACCTGTGGTCATCAATAGACTGGTTTTCAATACAGCCAAATACCCACGGCAAGCCGTATGTCGCAAACGCGTCATAGGGCTGGTCTCTTAGCCCTGGGTTACCCCAGCCGTACCGGCCGCAAGGTGTGAGGTATTCAAGAATTGATTTGGTGTCGGTGCTATTCCACATGTTAGTTTCCTTTCAGGTTTCAGGTTGCGCCCCGTATCGCCGGGGCCACGCGGTTGGTTGGTTGACTATGCGTAGATTGGGAACCATCCGCCATCTGGGCCGTATCCATGGCCAATGAGACAGTTGATGCCCTTGATGTGTGACTGCATGACGATAAAGTCGGCGGCCTCTCTGAGGGTCTTGAACTCGCCGCCCCCAGTCCATGACCAGTCTGCGATCTTCCAGGTGGTCTCACCATCCCGGCGGGTCACTGCCACGCTCATGAGACCGCCCTCTTGATTCCTACAGTCCGACCACCAGTAGCCCGGGGCGTTTTGCTTTAGTACGTTGCGCCATTGTTGCTTGCTCATTGTTGTCATTTCAGTTCTCCGTCAAATTTCAGAGGGGGCCCCGTTGCCCCAGGGTGGCTTGAACCGCTCAAGACACCCAGGTTCTATGGTAACATGTGTTGCATACCTAGGCAACATATAGGCGCTGATTTATTACCAAGGTTTTGGCGATAAATGAAGTCAATGATTTCAAGGGGTTAGGTCATGATTTGGCATTTATTGACTTCTGGCCAGGGGGTCTTGTCATTATGTCAGGGTAGGGGCGTCCTAGGTCCTCTCAGGAGGTGAGAGGTAGGGGTAGATATATATATATAATATATACTTAATATATAACATAACTACCTGTAACCATTGGGGTTTATTTCTGGCCAAGGGGCTTGGCGATAAATGGGCGATAAGTCAGGAAGTCCGACCTCTCGCCCTGGCTGGCTTGGCGCGTGGTGGGCGCCTGAGGCACCGTGGGAGCGTTAACACAGTGGGTCGGGGCGGTGGGCATATGCGACCTACACTGCCACCGCTTCGCCCTTTCTGGCCCCAACCTATTGACAACAATGTTTGCAGGTCAGGCAACAATAAATGTCGAATTTGCCGAGGTTGGACGTTCGGGTGTTGCCGAATATGGTAACGTCAATAAGCCCTTGAGCGCCTTAGAGGGCAACCTCGCAAGCCTCAGGGCGTCAAGTCTTTTGTTAACTATTTAATCAACACAATGCGTCAAACGTACATCGGGCACTCGGTCTACTCACGAGTAGATTGTGAATGAGCCTGTGTTGCGTTATGCGACAACACCGCCTGTCATCACCTGTCAACCCTGTGTTGCACACTGCGACAACACCAACCATGTTGCATAGTGAGACGACATAGGAACGTGTTGCGTACTGCGACAACAGGAACGCGTGTTGCATTCAGCGACAACATCTCAATGTGACACAGTTTAGCAACATGAGAATGCTGTTAGCAAATTGCGAAACATCAAGACGAACGCAGTGTCATTCTCGGACTGGGACGGGCCGGGGGGTACCCCCGGTTTTAGAAAAAGATTTAGTATTAGAATACCCTCACACGCACTATTCACATTTTCCAATAACGCAGTGCGTTAATCATACTTAATCTACCCCTGTTTTTGGGGGTTTCGACACGTTCCTCGAATTCTCTTTTGTTTTCAACAGGTTAAATCTCCCCCTGAAAAGGGGGGTGTTCCTATAAATTAACTAGTTTCCGCGTAACCCTTTGATATTGCTTAGGAATAAATGTCCCCATTTAATGTCCCGCCCTTGGCGATAAATCGGGAAGTTAATTTCGGTGTCGCAGATGTCGCAGGATTTCACTTCGCAGAATTCGCAACTTTGCAGGCAATTAGATTTTAGTTATGCTTTTGGTATGAGTGACAAAATGATGGACATGAAGAAATTGGTAGCCCGTTACGATACCAATGCGTTTGGAGCACTGAGCAAGCAGGACAAGTCAGATCTTGTAGAGGATACCGACAAGGCCCTGGCGTATGAGGCCGACAAGTCTGTCCGTATGAACGCAACCCCGGTCGAAGCCCGATACCTGCCCAGACTGGCAGATATCCAGCAGAATATTTATGCGGTGCTGGAGAGCGAGAGTCGAAAGCTTGCAGATGCCAGCACCAGAAGATACCACGAGACTTTATCAGCGGAAGAAGTTAAGTTACTTGGCGTGGTGACAAGAAGCCTTTGTCAGCTCGGAGACCTTGAGCGGGGCTTGCGACAGAATGATCAGTTGAGTAGCATGAGCGATGAAGATCTCCAAAGGTTGGCTGGGGAAGCCTTCAAGCAGTTGGAGACCAAAGGGGGCAAATAATGGCGCTGGCACAAGAAAGGCGCATACCGATCAGGCTTCGCATGGCCGATGCGTCCGATGCGCCGATGATTTACTCGAACTGGCTTAAGTCATACGCGGGCCAGAATAAGCACATTCCGAAAACGGTGGTGGATAAAATTCACCGCCAGGTTGTGGGCAGACTTCTGAGCGAAGCCCATACAGTCGTTGCAGTGGTGGACCTGCCAGACCTAGATGATGAAATCTGCGGTTGGGTCTGCGCGCAAAGGTCAGAAAAATTTTTTATTACCCACTGGGGCTATGTCAAACGCGAGTACCGGATGTTTGGCATCATGACCGCCATGCTGGAGATGTTCGAGTACAGCAAGGGTGAGCCAACAATGGCTAGTCACGACTTTCCGCTGCGCAAAGATTTGCGCAATCACAACATTATGTATGTTCCGCATCTCTGCCACGAGGGTGGCTTGGAACAGATAGACAAACTCTATGGAGGCCACCTCAATGCAGTCAGTGAAGCTTAAATGTATTATGATCAGTGACAACGCCCGTCCGGTGTTCAATCAGCGCTTTATCGATGTCGTCACCAACCCAAACTTTACTCTTGAGCTTATGGGTAACTGGATTTCAGTTAAATTAGGCGACTCAGACCCTCGATTTGTGCCCGTGAACAACATTTCATGGATGGGACCACTGGATTCTGCCGATATGGGGGTAAAAGAGACCCCAAAACGGGGTCGAAAACCAAAAATCAAGGCGGTAGCCGATGAACAACAGCAACAAGCAGTATGATGCGCGTCAGGTACTAAAAGAGTACCTAAAGCGGCATGGTGACCTGTCCGAGCTACGGGATGAGAACCCAGATGCCGAAAACCGCTCATTTGCTTGGCATAAACACCTCTTACCGCAGCAAATGGAGTACATTACCGACGAATCACGCCTAAAAACGGCCCTTTGTAGTCGTCGAGCCGGTAAGACTTATGCATCTTGCTATTATCTCATTGAAACATGCATGAAATTTGCGGAATCGACGTGCGCATACATCGCATTGACCCGTGCAAGCGCAAAAAAGCTTATGTGGTCAGAATTACAGCGTGCAAACCGCAAATATTACCTAAATATCCACTTTAACAACTCAGAATTGACCGCGACCTTCCCAAATCACAGTCAAATCATCCTCACGGGTGCCAATGACGAGGCGGATATCGATAAACTTCGTGGTCTAAAGTATCAGCTTGTTATTCTTGATGAGGCTGGTTCTTTTGGTCGGCATATTGATGCACTGGTCGAAGAAGTCTTGGAGCCGGCGCTAATTGACTGCGATGGCACCTTGGCAATGATTGGTACGCCTACCGCAAGTTGCTCAGGATTTTTCTATGAAGCATCGACAGGACTTCGGCCCGGATTCAGTCAGCATCACTGGACCATTCTTGAAAACAAGTACATCCCACACGCTGGAGAGTATCTCGACAAGAAGCGCGAGTCCAAAGGCTGGGGAGATGACAATCCAGTATACCTGCGAGAGTGGTGCGGACGTTGGGTTAGGTCAGACGATTCGCTTGTGTACCGCTATCACTCCCACAACATTGTTGACGGCCTCCCCGACGACCATGATTTCGAATACATCCTTGGGGTCGACCTTGGATACCACGATGCAACTGCCTTCGTCGTCATGGCTTATAGTCGAGACCTACCGTATGTCTTCATCGTCGACTGCCAAAAGCAATCCAAGATGCTGCCCACCGACATTGCAGAGCGAATCGGTGATCTTGCCGACGAGTACGACTTCACCAGAATCGTCGCCGACACAGGTGGATTGGGTAAATCTATTGTGGAGGAGTTTAAGGTTCGCTACGGGCTGCCTATTTACCCGGCGGAAAAAACCAAGAAGATGAGCTACATCGATATGATGAACTCTGACCTAGCCGATGGCATCCTCAAGGTAACACGAGACTCTGACATTTTAGACGAGTGGCAGAATCTTCAGTGGGATGAAGACCATCGCAAAGAAGATGGACGCTTTGAGAACCACCTCGCTGATGCTGCGCTTTACGCCTGGCGAGAGTGCAGGCACTATAGATACGAGGCCCCGATAGAGCCACCGAAATACGGAACCCCGGAGTACTGGGAGATGATTGAGGATGAGCACTGGGGTAATGCAGCGAAGAACTTAGACCGCAAAGACTCCGAGAGATGGTGGGCTGCGGGAACATCGATTGAGAGGCTACAATGAAGGGTGCAAGTGCATATATAAGTCAAAAGTTTTGGTGGGATTCCGGCGAGGAGAATCCTCACGATCTGCTTTACTCTTTGCTTGAGGACTTGAAAGATCGAATCGAGACCAGGACCGACTACGATGTCTTGCATTTGTCCCTATTTGAGAACTATTACAACAACGCTCTCAACCCCGCAGCATACACAACACGGTCACTCTCTGAGGATGAGCGCGTTACCTTTAACGTCATTGCATCTTGCTGTAATACGGTCACAGCTAAAATTGGCAAAACGAGACCGCGCCCTATCTTCCTGACAAGCGGCGGTGACTTCAGCCTTAAGCGTAAGGCTAAGCTACTGACCAAGTTTGTTGATGGTATGTTCTACCAAACCGACCTTTACAATGTAATGCAGCGCGTGTTCCTCGATAGCTGCGTCTTTGGCACTGGCGTGCTAAAAGTCTTTGTAGAGGACAATCAGGTCAAGGTAGACCGAGTGTTTCCTAGTGAAATCATCGTCGATGAGTATGAGGCTCGATATGGCGACCCGCGTCAAATGTTTCAGCGCAAGGTCATGCCTCGTGAAGTAGTGGCGGGATTATTCCCGAACCACAAAGCCGAGGTCGCGGCAGCAAGCCCATGCGACCCGGAAGACCGAAGCTACAACACAGGCGATATGATTGAGGTGATTGAGGCGTGGCACATCCCGTCTTCTCAGGATTCAGACGATGGCCGTCACCTTATCTGCATTGATGGCGCTACGCTCTTTGATGAGAAATACACCAAAAGTTATTTTCCGTTTGTGACCCTGCGTTGGTCGCGCCGTATGCTCGGCTATTATGGCCAAGGTCTGGCTGAGCAACTCCGCGGCATCCAAGCAGAAATTAACCAGCTTCTCCTCAACATTCAGGAGCAGATGAACTTGGCGACTCCGAAGGTGTTTTTGGAGCGTGGTTCACAGGTAGCGAAAGAGCAGATTAACAACCAGACCTGGGGCATCATCGAATACGAAGGTCAGCCACCGCGTTTCTTCGTACCGCAGACTGTAGCGGGTGAGGTGTTTAGCCACCTCGACCGACTCTACAACCGAGCCTATGAGATCTCTGGTATCAGTCAGTTGTCCGCGACAAGTCTCAAGCCTGCGGGTCTAGAGTCTGGTGTTGCTCTGCGTGAGTACAGCGACATTGAAACCGAGCGCTTTGTAATTGTTGGTCAGGCGTATGAGTCAGCATTCCTAGAGATTGCACGTCAGATGATTGACCTAGCTAAAGATGTATCTGAGCAGGGTAAAACCTACGAAGTCATCTCTTACGGCGACAAAGAGATTGAGAAGATTAAGTGGTCTGATATTAATCTGCGTGAAGACCAGTACCGAATGAAGGTATACCCAGCGAGTCTTCTCCCGACCACGCCAGCCGCACGTTTGCAGACAGTCATTGAAATGTCGCAGGCAGGGCTGCTTGATAAGGCGGAGACTCGCAGTCTTCTAGATTTCCCAGACATTGAGCAATACAACAAGTTGGCTACAGCTCCACTTGATGAGGCCGAGATGTTGGTTGAAGAGATCTTGGAAAAGGGCAAGTACCACCCACCAGAGCCTTTCAGTAACCTGCAACTTCACCTACAGTTCTTTCAGCGGGCTTATATCGAAGCGAAGATTAACGGTGCCCCTGAAGACCGGCTAAACTTGATGCGTCGATATATGCAGGAGTGCTTTAAGCTACTCCAGCCACCGGCACCCCCAGTCGCTGCCATGCCTGGAGGGCCAACCCCAGTTGCTGGTGGCCCCGCACCTACCGAACTAACGCCTACGGCGACTCCGCCGAAGGAAGCCATTGACGTGCTGGCAGAAGCAGAATTGCCAGCCCCACAAGCAACTGGTGCCGCGCTAGAAGGTGTGCCAGTTTAAGGAGAGAACATGACTGAAGAGGGTCAAGTTGGAGAAGAGGTTCAATCAGTTCCTGATATGGGAGAATCTTCTGGAGGAGATGCTGGAGAAGCCCCTGGAGGAGGAGACGTTCCACATGAAACAACTGGAGCGGATGATAATAACGATGGAGTGGAGAGCAGCGATGCAGGAACTCCGCCCGAACCAGCGCCCGACCCGTTCTCTCGAAGATTTGCCCAACTAGCTCGCGAGCAGAAGAAGTTGCGCCAAGAGCGTGACGAAATGAAGCGTGTTCAGCAAGAGCTTGATGCTCGCAAAGGTACGGTCTCATCGTTTGATGACCTACAGAAACTTGCACGTGAGAACCCTTACGAGGTCATGCAGAAGTTAGGGCTAGACTACGAAGCCCTTAGCCGACAAGTCTTGCAAGATGGCGAGATTACCCCTGAGCAGAAGATGGCGGGGGAGATGAAGCGCCTTCGGGACGAGATTGACGCCATGAAAGCGGAGCGGGCTGAGCTGCAAAAGCAACAAGAGGCAAAGAAGTACCAAGACACTTATTCGACATTTGTTGACGAGATCAAAACTTTCGTGGACAATACAAGTGAGTTCGACTTCGTTAAAGCTAACAATGCTTACCACGTCGTCGCTGAGGTTATGCAAGAGCACTACAACAGCACGCAGGAAGTGATGAGCTATGACGATGCTACCAAGATGGTTGAGGACTACTACGAGGCTGAAGCAGAAAAGTACCTCGCAGTACCGAAACTAGAGCAACGACTCAAAGAGCGTTACGCTCCAGCGAAGACAGAGCCCGAGGCGGGGCAAGCACAAGAGGAAGCTAAGGCTTCTGAGAAAACGCCACCCAAAACTTTGACAAACACCCAGGTGCAGCGTGCGCCGGGGGATAAGCCCAAGAAGCTTAGCCGCCAGCAGTCTATTGATTTGTTGGTGAACAAGTATGGGAAAAATCTGTTTCGCTAGGGGTAAGAGATAGCTTGCCCCTATAAGGAGTGAGTTATGCCAGTACCAACTAAATCGGCATTGGACCTGGATCAGGTCACAGAAGCCCTCAAAGAACATTATAAAGCACTAACCATTAAAGACATGGTTTATCGCGACAACCCTCTACTTGCGATGATGCCTAAGTATGAGCGATTCGGCGGTGAGAATATGCCGATTCCTCTACAGTACGGAATCACCAACCGTCGATCAGCAGACTTTGCAACTGGTCAAGGTCTTATCTCAGGCACCCGTCTTGAGAGATTCGTTATTGAGCGTGTGAAAGATTACTCTTTCGCGCGAATCACCGGTGAAACCATCAAGGCTACCGAAGGCAATGCAGATGCGTTCCTTAAGTATGCTACCATGGAAATTGACGGCGCTATCAAGTCGCTTAGTCGATCACTTGCTGTAGCAATGTATGGCGACGGCTCTGGTCAAATTGGCCTCGGGCCATTCGCGACTGTTGACAACTCCATTACTTTGGCTAAGCCTGAGCAAGTGACCAACTTTGAAGTTGGTATGAAGTGCCAGTTCTCTACGGCTGCAACCACCGCAGTTGTTGGTCTCACTGATTTGACCATTACAGCAGTAAATCGTGACACCGGAAAGCTTACTTTTGACGGTGCTGGTGCTTTGGTTAACGGAACTAGTTACTACATCTTTCAAATTGGGGATGCTCAAAATGGAGCTTCTTCTGGCGTGAAGATCTCTGGTCTTGAAGCTTGGATTCCCGGTGGAACCCCACCGGCAAACTTCTTTGGCGTTCTTGATAGAACTGTAGACCGTACCCGTCTTGCAGGTGTTCCTTTTGACGGCTCTTCAATGCCTCTTGAAGAAGCACTTATTAGCGCAGCAAGTCGTCTTGCTCGTGAAGGTGGTTCACCAAACTACTGCTTCCTGGATTACACTCAGTTCGCAAACCTTGAGAAAGCTCTTGGTTCAAAGGTTGTTTACGACAAAGTAAGCAGCGACGACGCTGATGTTGGCTTCCAGGCTCTTAGCATCATTGGGCCAAAAGGTCCTATCAAGATCATTGCTGACCAGAACTGTACTCCTGACGTTGCATACTTGCTCCAGATGGATACCTGGACTCTTAACAGTCTTGGGCCTGCTCCGCATATTCTTGACCTTGATGGCAATCGTATGCTTCGAATCCACAACGATGACTCTTATGAGCTTCGGGTTGGTTTCTATGGTAACGTTGCTTGCACCGCGCCTGGATACAACTGTCGAATCGCTCTAGCATAAGGAGAGTGAAAGATGGCTAACAGAACTTTTTTTGATGTTCAGTCTTCCAATCGGGAAGTGAAGATCATTGCGACCAAGGTGAAGCTCACCACTGAGACTGACCCTGTAAATGCTACAGCAGTTTTGACTGATGCGGATGGCAACGATATTGCCACCAACGGCATTGAGTCAGTTGAATGGGGATCTGAATCAGGGGCAAGTTTAACTGACAAAATGTTCAGAATTAAACTTGCCGACAAGTATGAAGCTGCACTTGCTATTCAAGTGACGAAAGCCACAGATGGCGGCGGCACAGCAGCCTTTATTGAGGCGGTTTCTGAAAACGTTTCAGGTGGCTCTGCGACTGATCCAGTCCTTGAGACACCAAGTGTTGTCGTCACAGCGAGTCAGGACTTGGTTGCCGGTGATGCTTTCTTTGTTACTATGTTTCTCTTGAACACAAGCGTGACTAAGTAATGAAGGGCAAGGGCAAAGGTCTTGCGGTCATGATTCTGGATAAAGCCAAAGGCAAAGATGCTGAAGGCTCTCCGGAAGATGATTACAGCAAGGCAAAAGAAGATGCGGGAAGACGCATGGCTATGGCTATCAAGGAAGAAGACGGCAGCGCGTTCGTCGATGCCCTTGATGACTACCTAGACATGCGTGCATAAGGAGGGGGCATGGCGACGTACACTGAAAGTAGCTTAATCGCTCGTGCGCGTCGCCGCGCCGATATGGTGAATAGTAACTTCGTGACAGACGAAGAGATTAGGGACTACCTAAACTCTAGTATGTCAGAGCTTCATGATTTTATGGTCAAAAGCTACGAAGACTATTTTGTTTCAACTCACACGTATACGATTCCACTCGCTTCTGGCGGTGAAGATCTACCTACGGAAGTTGTTGCAACCTATCCAAATGGTGCATTCTACAAGGCTCTGGGCGTTGATTATAATTCCGGTGGGATTACTTCGACGCTCAGAGCTTACTCCTTCTCTGATCGCAACCTCTACAATACGCCCTACGCTGTTATCGATCAGTTGGCTGAGCCAATGTATAAGATCGAAGGGAATAAGATTAAGCTTATTCCGGAAAACTCACAGTCAGGCACGATTACGCTTTACTATGTCCCTGTAGCTACAAAGTTCAAAGACTCGGACTCTAATGGTCCAGCAGTGACATCGGTAACAAACGTAATTCCAGGCTATGAAGAATACGTGGTTGTAGCGACTGCAATCCGTATGCTTATGAAAGAGGAGTCTGACGTTTCTGCTTTAGAGCGTGAGCGTCAGCAACTCGCTAGTCGTATTATTCGAGCCATTAGCCCACGTGATGCCAGTGGTTCGTTTGCTATCCGCGATGTTCGCAAGGGTCGATTCAGAGACGACTTTATTCTTCGCTACTAGGGGGTGATACATGGCTAAGTTTTCCAGCCAGTCTCAATTAGGCGAAGATTCGCGATCACTTCAGAGAGAAGTCGAAGACTTTGCTGATTTTGTCTCTACGTGCCCACTTCTAGATGGTCAGCTTATAGAAGATGTAACCGTTACCAAGCCGCCAGGGTCTTTTGAAGATACAGTTATAGGCCACTCCCTTGGAAGAGATTATCAAGGCTACTTGATTGTCCGCAAAAGCAGCGCAGCGGCAGTCTTTGAGTCGCAGACAATAAACGCTAAGAAGTCCAGCACAATTATTCTATCGACCAACGTTTCTTGCAAAGTAAGTATTTGGATTTTCTGATGGCGCTAAAGAAGCAAACAGTATCGCTACCATTTTCTCTTGGACTAGATGAAAAGTCTTCAAGTGAAACTGCTAAGCCAGGCAGTCTAGATCTTGCTGAAAATGCAGTTTTTAACAAAGAAGGCCAAATTGAGAAAAGGCACGGGTACAGAACCAAGAACCAGACAATATCCAAAACGTCAGGATACGTGTTGGATAGAGCCTCTAGGATAGATGAGTACAATAGAGAGCTTTTAGTTGCTGACGGACTAAGCTTAGCGACTATTACGGAAACATCTACAGGTGCAGAGTATTGTTCTAAAGTAGGCACTTTGCACGATATTAGATTTTTCAAAACTGATGAACGATCAAGCGCTCTTAACAATATCTCGAATGTGAAGCACCTGACGTATTCAACAGGTAGCAATGTATTCGTTGATATCTATGCGTATGTTGTGGGTAGCAGCACGGCGTCTACTCTTGAAGTGGCAATTAAAGACAGAAACACAGGCTCTTTAATGCAGGTTTTAAGCCTCTATGCAGGAGCCTCAATATCTCATAGCGCTTCTGGCCGAAACAACGGTACTCCAAGCCTGCATCTTGTTAACATTGGGTCCAATATTTTTGCTGTCTACAATGTGTTTAACACAACGTCAGGGTCTTCGGTTTATTATCAGAAGATAACATACTCTTCGTCTACAGATAGTTTTCTCGTTTCGGGAGTGTACAGGTTAAGAACATCGACCTCAGCCAACATTACTACTGATGCAGATTTCTCTGCTATGGGCGTAACGACTAGCAACAGTCAACTTTATTTGGCCTATTACGAGCATAGCAGCGGCAGCACTATTGATTCTGCTTTGCTGCAAAAGTTCTCATTATCGTCTTTAACTGGAGCAGGAAACGCAGACGCAAACTCAACAGCTTTGACTCTTTTCACTGCATCCACAGGCACTGGAATAAGCCGAGGTATCTCTCAGAATACGTTAAGATTGTCCCCAGGGTTTTTGTGCAAATATCATTTAAGCGACCCTGGCTCTGAGACTGTTGTAGTTGGCTTGACGATTGGGACTAGTTCGTCAAAATCTCCCTGCTCTGTGAAGATATTTACTGTAGATCCAAGCAACTTTACCATTAACTCAGATGACATAATCCCTGACTCTGGCGAAGGTCGCATTTTGATATGCGGAACTCAGGCTCCACTTACCTTTGACGGAAGCAGTTATCCGTCCCAGGTAGACAAGAGAAAGCTAGTATTAACTTCAGCGATACCCTTCCCTAACACTGATAGAGCTTTTCCGTTTTCGCGACAAACCACAGGCACTACATATTTTCCGTTAAAGAGCGCTACTGCTATCCACGGAACAGGCGGTGGCCCTAATTCTTCTGGAATTATAGCGATTGATCCATTGGCGGCTTCAAACAACTTTGAGTCAAGCGCCAAGATTTATTACAACTATACGAACTCGCCGCACGATTTGACCATTACCGTCCTAGAGGGCGGTACTATGTTTAACCCTGGGGCCGCTGAGACTACAAATATTCAAAATCAGATAAACGCTGCCCTAGGTGGAGCTGTTTTTAATATTACCCCTGGGTATGAAGATTTAGCCGCATCTCCAGTTTTTGAAAATGTATGTTACCACTACAAGACGGAAACATTTGATGCGACTCTTTCCGGGGGTTCACTGACCGTCTCAGCGGCAGAACAAACATTTGCAAATGCCACTGTTTTGACAGACCCGTATCTTGGGTTTCCTGTAAACGTCTATGGTGAGTCTTATTCTGGCTCTATGCCTGCGCCTATGTATGTCGCCATGAATATGAGCAACGGAAACGGCAAGACCGATAACTCCTATGATTGCATCATGGCATGGAGCCCAGATACATCTTTTAACGGAGCGTGGACCCCTGTAGCTTATCTCCCGACAGGAAATCAAAGCGTTAGTCCTGCTTTGGATTTCAACAACAAAAACGGAAGCGGTGGGGGAAGGCTATTTACTGCTGTCACAAACTTAGAAGCTGATAACGTGCCTATAAGCAAAGATCCTGAAGCCGGGTTCTTTCATTTGGCTTATGGCACTACGTCCGTTGTTTCTGATGGCTACAATGCAGCGAAGTCAGTTGTTGATCTTCTGCCCAAAAGAAAGCTACCAGCAGTGTCAGCAGGCACTCAGATGCTTTATGGCGGCGGCGCTTTGTTTTCTTACGATGGCGTTGAAGTTGTTGAGAATGGTTTTTACGATTACCCGGCAGTAAGAAATATCTACGCTATACCTAACGGCGATGGAGCATTTGAAAGCACCGGGTCTTATTCTTATATCTTCACTTACGAGTTCGTAGATGCCAAAGGCAACATTCATAGATCTCCCACGTCTCCAGCCGTAGAGCTTTCAGTATCAACCACTGATACTGTTGAGGCATTGATCTATAATGACCAGATTTCTAGAAAATATGCTAAGTACAACTTAGTCGCATATCGAGCCAATCCTGGATCGACTATATTTAGAAAAGTTAAGACAACAGGCTATACAACGAACAGGTATATTCGATTTCAAGACAGCGGTGGATCAGACCGCACTTACGAAGATAGTGAGGCTGTTTACACAACGGGCGGCGTTTTAACAGACCAACAACCGGGGTCTGTGACTGACATGGTTCTGCATAAAGGAAGACTTGTTGTCGCTGCTGCTTCAGAGTTTGTAAGGTTCTCTAAGCCGTTGTCTCAACTAACTGCCCCAGGGTTTCCTGCTCCTCAGTTTATCATTGATATACCTGGCGACATTCAAAACATATCAGGTGTAGAAACTGGTCAAAATTTCTTTGCGATATTTACGCCTGACAATGTGTTTGCGGTTTACGGCGAGGGTCCTAATGCAATTGGTCAAGGCGCATTCTCTCAGCCTATGTCAATAGGCGAGGGTCAGGGTCTCAGCCTCGCGTCACCTCATTTAAATCACGCATTTGGCATCTTCTACATATCATCTCGTGGGTTGTACCTAATTACTCCAAACGGGCAGATTCAATATGTAGGAGCACAGGTCGAAGATATTCTGTCTAATGCCAACAAGATTTTAGACATTGCTCTTTTTGATCACGACAATGAAATTAGAGTTCTTTACTCTAATGATATCTCTTCTGAGTTTAGATGCTGCGTGTTCAACACTTTTTTCAAGCAGTGGTCGGACTGGGATGTGACGTCAACAGCAAAGCCAGTCTCTCAGATTCAATCTAAAACTGCGATTAAAGATAGGTCGCATGTTGTGCTTGGGTTGGATGGAACAATATCTAGGCAGGTTGAGAGATTTCAAGACCAGGCAGGATCTACTTTCTCAGACATAACGCTTAGTGTCATTCTCAACAAGATGCACATGGCGGGTCTTCAGTCAGCCCAGCGTGTTTATAGGGCCATGCTGCTTTATGATTTAGATGTAGGCGTGGGCTCTGCGGCTCTTCAAATGAATTTTGCGTTTGATAACGACGACACATTTACAGAGACACATACGATTAGCACCCTTCCGTCTGATCCAGAAAATGTGCGCGTTCATTTGACGAAGCAAAAATGCAAATCAGTAAAGCTGCAAATAGTGGTTCAGCATGGAGGTGTAACCTCGCAAGGGGCTATACTTAACGGAATCGCTTTTGAAGTTGGTGCGCGTGCGGGAACCTTCAAACTGCCAGCGGCAAATACATTTTAGGAGCAGTCATGGAACCAGAAGCAAAATTGATTGCATCACAAGCAATGCAAGAACTAGCAAGGCAGCAAGCAACTGGTCAGGTAGATGAGGTGCTGCGAGGTCAGATAGCTCAGCAAGTTCTAGGTGGAGCAGCGCAACAAGCTATGCAGCGTGAAGCGCAGCAGCAAGCGCAAGACTTTGAGCGCCTGGGCCGCCTTGGAGAAGTGGTGTCATCAGGCGAGCGAGAAGGCAGACTTAGAGACTTTGGGCGTAACACCGAGAAAATGTCGGGGGCATTGCAAGCCTTGACTGGTGGGCTCAGTGCAGGTGTAGGTGCTTATGCGGACTATCAAGCGCAACAAGAACTCTTGGCTAAAGGGCTGCAAGATGCCGAAGCAAAGGGCGGCATTGCGGGTGCTCTAAAGTTTCTTGAGCAGAACCCTGATTATGACCCTGGTCAGGAGACGCTTCAACGGTTGTATCTCGGCTCTGAAATGGGACAGCAAGATGCCGTAATTGACGCTACTGAAAGAGAACTTCTTCAGGAGCAAACTCTTGCAGATATAGAATCACGCAGGAGAAATGAGCGAGCAGTCGAAGCTCTGAACAGAAAGGCTGATGATTTTATCGCAACGCAGGCTCTTAAAAACTTAGAGCAAGATGTTGCTCGCGATATGGCAGCGGCAGAAATGAGACGAGAGCAAAAAGCTTTAGATGCTATGAATGAAGCCTTGCTGAACCGAGCGGCTGCCCCTGAAGACGTGGAAGTTTATCAACAAACTGACTTAAACCCAATGGGGTTACCTTCAATGAGATTGTCTCCGGTTGATAGTGCTTTTGGAATAGGTGAGGATAACCCTGGATTTCAAGCCGCTTTAGATGATTCTTTTGGCGCTCGAATTGGCGGAATAGATCCTATGCTAGCTGAAAAAATAAGACTCAAGCGTTTTAACAGGGCAATCAATCAGGATTTGCTGCCTGGCGAGCCCACACTGGAAGATCAACTAAGACTCTTACAAGCATTGGGGTTATAAGATGGCAAGACCAGGCGAAAAACAGTCCATGGAAGAGCGCCGAGAGAGCATGGAAAAGGCGCGAGTACAAAGAGCGGAAGACAAGTTTCAGAAACGATACGAAGGCTTTAACGAAGGCGAGCTTGCTCAGGCGCGTAGCGCCGAAGAAATGGGTCTAGAAGGGCCACAGGTCGGTCAGTATCTTTCTCTTGGTATGGAGGCAGATAGACTGCGCAGAGGCACTGGTGAGCGCAGCTTAGCCGCTGAAGATATCCTTCGACAGCAACGCGAACTAGCCGCTGCTCAAACAGGTGTCGCTGCTGGTGCCCGTGGTAGATTTTCAGGGGCAGCTAGGACTCAAGCTCAGCGAGGCGTTGGACAGTCAATGGCTCAAGCTCAGGCTCAAGCGGCTATGGCAGATCAAGCCAGACTTCGCCAAATTCAAGATATGCGGAATCAGCTTCAAACCACTGGCCAGATACAACAGTACCAGGAAGAAAAGGCGCGTGAGCAGCTTCAGCAAGAAAGAAGCTCTATGCTCGGTGGTGGCTTTGGTGCCCTAGCAGGAGCAGCGCTTCCCTTAGCCCTTATGGGTCCGTTAGGTCTCTCGTTGCCTGTAGCTGCTGGCCTTATGGCAGCAGGCGGTCAGTTTGGTGGGGGTCTTGGCAGGATGATTTCTGATGAAGACATGAAGTCTAACATCAAAGATGGAAACGCAAAGACTCGCAAGATGCTAGACGGTCTCTCTGCTAAGGAATACGATATTGGTGGGGAGCGCGACTACGGCGTGATGGCGCAAGACATGCCGAAAGATATGGTTAAAGAAGTCGGTGGCGTGAAGACGATCCCTGAAGGTTTTGGTAAGTTGCTCGCGGGCATGGCGAACCTTAACGACCGCATCAAGAAGCTGGAGGGTAAGTGATGGCTGATAGCGAACCGCAAAGCCAGGTTATAAAGGCGCGTGATCCTGAAAAGACTTCGGGAGGCACACTTACCTATAGGCCAAAAGATGTGCCTATGCCGCAACCTATAGAAGAAGAGAGTAATTTTTTTCTAGATTTTCTTGAAGGCGTTGGCAACGTTTTTACCCCTGACGACAGAGCAAGCAAAATGATCGGGGATATGCCAGAGGGCGTAACTCCTAAAGCTCTTCAAAGAGACGAGAGTAAGTTTTACAATCGTCGAGACGTGCCTATGAAGCCAACCGTGGTTGAGTTTGGCGAAGTAGATCCGGATGTTGCCAAGGCAGCGAATCAGCAACTCGCAGCAGAATTAGCAAACCTTCGGATGCCTGGTGGCTACAAACTGGAAACTCCTAGAAGGTTTGATCTTGAAAGACCGTCCAGAGAATTACAAGCTCGCCTAAAAGAAATTGACGAGCGAAGAGAATCTGAGGCGATGGCCGCCGCTAGGCAATCTTTTCAAGAAAGCCAGACTCGATTTAACGAAGCACTGCAAGCGGTTGAAGAATACAAGCCAGACAATCAAGGGCCCTTTAAGACCTTTGGCTCTAAGATTATGGCAGGCATCTCAATCGCCCTGGGCGAAGCCGCACGAGGATTTCGCGGTGGCCAAGGCGAGAACATTGGCCTGACCCTGGTCAATCAGACTATTGACCGAGAAGTTCAGCGTCAGCGAGATGAATACAATCGATTAAAAGACCGCGTAAACTTCGCCGATAACCTTTACGCAAAAACCTTTGGCATTCTCAAAAACGAGGAGCTTGCCGAAAAGACCGTGAAAGAAGCTCTTGAGCGCAGGGCTATGAACTTGTTCGATTCTGCGACAGCAAACATGCAGGGTAACGTATCTCAAGAGCAGTTTAGGGTTCAGCTAGTTAATCAATACCGAGCGAACAACGCTAATCTTAAGGCTCAAGGCGTTAAGGTTGCCCGTGAGGAAGCTATTGCTCGAAGAGATGCAGCAATCGCTGAATCTAAAGCTAGAGACCTGGCAGAAAAGAAAGCCATGGCGGGGCAACAGCTTAGCGAAACCGCAAAAGGTGACGCGGGTGCTGAAGCCGCAAGACTTCAGGGCGCTCAACAAAATGTTTTGGAAGCTGTTGGCTCATTGGACGAATACAGAAAGGCGCTTCAAGCCGAAGGGCTTGATACGGCTGCCGTGCCTGGAATTATGGAGGCCGTAGAAAGAGCTGTTGCAAGCGGAGATGTTGGCGGCATTATGGGAGTCCTAAAAACTAAATTGTTTGTTGGGGATAACCCAGAGCTAATTACATTTGCTAACAAAGTTAACCAAATTGCTTTTGGCTTGGCGTCACAGAATCAATCATCAAGCTCTATCTCGAACAAAGATGTTGGTATCTTTATTCAGCTTTTAGCTAACCCGAATGTGCCGATTGATGAAGTTCAATCATTCTTGGTGTTTATGGCTGATAAGCTGGCGGCTGATGCTGTTTACAATCAGGCGATTGCTAACGGATTCAAGCCAAAAGAAGCCACTATTGAGTCCGATAGAGCCATGACTTCACGAGGGTACAAGCTAAACAAACAAGGCGTATATGAGCCAAAGGGAACCTTTAGTCCTAGAACCAAGCAAATGATGCAAAATCGTGGACTCGGCGGCGGTAACTGACAATGGCTAAAAGCGGATTAGAATTTAGATATTTCTCCGTAGGCGGAAAGCCGATCAAGATCCCGGTCAATGCCGAGGGTATGAGCGACTTAAATTACGCCTACGGCAATCCTGATGTATTTCAGCCGATAAGTGAATTTGATTACGAGGTTGAAAGAGAAAGAAAAGACATCCGCGACAACCCTACTATTTCCGCCATAAAAGCCTTCGGTAAAGGCGTTGCGTCCGATCAAGCGTTTGCTTTAACTGAGTTTGTCGAAGCTGGCCTTGATAGTCCTCGTTACCTAGCTGAGCTTCAAGAGCTTGGCGGAGCACGTATGGCTGGAGAGCTGACCTCTGGGGTTGGTACTGCTGCTTTGGCATTTTTTGCAAACCCGGTTCTTGGCGCTGGAGTTGCGGCAAAAGAAGGTGGAGAATTTGTAGCTAGGCAGGCAGTTAAAAAATCATTCCTTAGAGATAACCTGCAAAGATTTGCTGATGCTAAAGTAGGGAAATCAACCGTTGGTGAAATAGCTCAGAGCCTTCCAACAAATTGGACCAGCTCAGTCGGCACCCTGGTAGACAAGGGTGTAACAAAAGTTCTCAGTGAAGAAGTAAAGGGTCAGGGTCTTCGCAATATTGCGCGAATGATTACGAAGTCCACTCTTCCCGTAGCAACAGAGGCAGGTGTCGATTCTGCAATTCGGAATTTGGTACAGGCAGGCGTTCAGGAATATCACCTAAATCCAGATGCAACGACACAGAGTGTCCTGGCCGCTGTGGGCTCTGGCGCTGTATCGGGCTTCAAAGAGGGCTTTGAGTTTGGTGGTTATTTAGGTGGCGGCATTGGCACAGCTACTCAAGTTTTCCGTGGAGCCTCCGCTGCTCGTCAAAAATTTAGAGAGTCTCGCCTTGGTAAGCTACCATCTCAAGCACTGGCTAGAATTGGTGTAGCTGACGAAGCTATTCGACCAGCCGTTGCCGAGGAGCTTTACAATCAGGGTGGCGATGGATTGACGGCTGCTCAGAACAAAGCTGAGATTGATACCGCTGTAGACGCGATTGATCAAAAGCTGGCAGAAATCGCTGGTGAAGAGAGAGTTCTTAGAGCTGAGAGAGCAGTCGCTACTGCGGGCAAAAGGGTTGCAGCTAGAGAGGCCGAGCAAGCAAAGGCAGCAAGAAGAGCCAGTGTGACTACAGCTAGAACTCTTACGCCTGATGAGGTTGCTAGGCTTGAGGGGCTGGATACAGCCATAAAAGAAGCTGAGGATAACCTCGCTAATGTTCGGGCCAATGGTGATGCCGATGCGGTCGCTGAGCAAGAGAGAATCGTAGGTGAGCTTACCAAAGAAAAGGCTAATCTTGAGAGAAGCAGCGGCGACTTAAAAACACAGCGTCAGAACAGGGCGCAGTCGTTGCAGTCAAAGCAGGCAGAGCTTAGGGGTTTTCGGTCAGAGCTTGCGGCTGTGCGTCGAGCGCAAACTCAAGATGTGGCCGCCGAGAAAAAGTCTTTGCAGCAAAAGGTTGCTAAGACTCAGGCAGCCCTGGAGACAGCAAATGCCGCAAGGCGTGACGTTATCGACAGCGGCGACAAAGGCAAAGAAGCGGCTGGTCTGTTGGCGGACCAACAAATTGAAGAGCTTCGAGAAACCCTGGCAAACGATAAAGCAGTGCTCGCTGCGCTTGAGGAAGCTGCTGCTGGTGTCAGTCCAAAAGAGTATATCGCTCGTAAGACTGAGCAAAAGATGGCTGAGATAGAGCAGCTTGCGAAAGATCCCGCCAGACAAGCAGAGCTTGACGAAAAGGTTGAGGAGCTGGTCGCTATTCGAGACAGCCTCAAGCGAGAGTCAGATGCCGAGGCTCTAAGAATACAGCAAACAATTACAAGTTCTTCAGAGTTCTTAGCCAGTGCAGCGGTTGCTCAAAAGCAAGGCCGAAACGACCTAAAAGAAGCAATCAATCAATTTACTAAAAAAGCAACTACGTCGCTAAAGAACTCCCTGGTGTCTTTAACGGGTAAATTTAGAATAGGCGACGAAGGTTACAGTGAGATATTTGAAGGCTCGACTCCTAATTTTATTAATGGCAAGTTTCAATTTAGGAATTTAGCTGGCGATAAGAGAGACCTGAGCGCAGCATCAAGGGCTATGATTACAGCGGTCAAAAAGGAAAACATTGATCCTAAGAAAGCCGCCTTATACGTAAGCAAACAACTTGATGATCTCATCTTGAGTATAAGAAATTTGGGCGATCCAAATTCTGCCGACATTCTTAAACAGCTAGAACGCTTTCAGGAATCAGTCGGTAATATAAGAAGTGCCGAGGATTTATTTGCTGGAATCTCAGCGATTAGATCTGCAAAGTCAGCATTTGGTCAGCTATACAGCAAGGCTTTTACTGCAAAAACCGGTACCACGGGAATTACAAAAAACGAATACGCAGACATCTACGACAGATTTAACAATGATATTCTCAACAATGAGCAAATCTTTGGCGGGGCAGCGTACATCCAGAGAGCCTTGGATAAGATCAATCAGATGTATGTGGACCCCACTTTCTTAAAGGGTCTTGATGGAGCCAATAAATTACCAGAGGTTCATCAAAGAGGCGTTGCTGTAAAAGAGCAGCTTGAAGAAGTTATTGCGGAGCTTGAAAGTTACTCTAACACGTCAGGTATTTTCGCCAGTAAACCAAACGATGCAACTCTTGGTAATGAGATCAAGGAGTTCACCTTAGAAGCGGCGAGATACGTTGAAGAAGCCCTAGGACCAATCAACAAAGAGCTTACTTTCATTGGCGATGAAGTCATGGCTGCAATGGATGCGTCGTCTGCCCTTAACATGAACCCAAGGGCTCTTCTAACAATCGAGACTCTTGAGGATGTTGCACGTCGTCAGCCTGATGCGCTTGGCGAAATGGTTGGCCAGTATGCTGCGCTTCTTCGGGCTGTGCGCAGGGCAGAGATTGAGTCTGGTGTCGCCAAGGGCGAGAAAGCTGCGCAAGCTCAAAGCTCTTCAGAGCTTAACAAGGAAGCATCTCAAGCTGTAAAAGACGCGGTTACGCTTTCTAATGATAGCGTTAAGGCGGTCAATCAAGCGGTTGAGGCTCTTAGAAAAGCATCCAAAGCAGAGGCAGCGGAAGAAGCGGCTGACCTATTTGGAGAGACCGAAGAGCTGGTATCTCAGCTAAGAGAACTTGTTGACACCGGCACTGCCAATGTAGCTGCAATGTCCAAGGGCAGAAAAGCTGCAATCTCTGACATATCGCAGACAACCAAGACCGCTGTCGGTACGATTGATAAAGCGAGACAAGCTCTTGTCGCAGCAATCAGAGGTGATCGCATATCAAGCGCAGCCGCTATTGATAAGATCGTTCAAGGTAATCAAAAGAAAATCACTGAGCTTGAAGGAAATATTCAGACAACTCAATCAAGCATTGAGCAGATTAAGGCTGACCCTCAAAACGCAAAAATCATCAAAGACCTTGAAGAAGACGTTATCAGAAAGAGGGCCAGGGTTGCGGAGCTGAAAAAGGAGCTTGCCGACAACAAAGAGCTTCAGCGTCAGATTAAAGACGATGCTCAAGCAGGCGTGGGTAAGGCCAGAAAAGATAAGCAAGCGGCTAAGAAAAAAATCAAAGACGACGTTATTAAGCGTGTTGAAGTCGCAATGCAGAGCCAGGCTGACGAGATAACCGCAGCAACGAAAAAGGTCGCAGAAGATCAAGCAGAGATTGCCAGGATAGATAAAGACCTTCTTGAGAAATCAGAGCAGAGACTTAAGAAGCTAAGAGAGAGACAAATAGCAGCAGGCAAAACCCCCTCTGATAAGCCTTTTGCTGATTTATACAAAACTCGGCAGGTGCTTGGATCTTCGCCGTTTACCTCGTCAAACCCATTGGTAATTGGCCTTTTGCTGGCTCAACAATACAAACTAGCTACCGCAATTCATGCAGCCAGTGTCTTCAGGTCTGCCCCTGGCAACATCTTGCGACTCAATGGCTTTTACAATCGCTCCGTTAAGGGCGTTCAAAGAGGCATCGAAGACATCAATAAAAGATTGATGAGCAACGTGCAGGGCAAAGACGGCTCTCGGGGTCAGTATGTTCTTGGTCGTTCACCGATTGCGCAAGCTATTGGGATTATCTCTGAGAGAGATATGCCGACTGCTGGTGAAGTTCTTAAGGAGGCGCAAGCTGCGGAGATTGAGCGCAGAGTCCAAGCCCTACAGTCCACAGAGAACCGAACCGCAGTTTTGGATAGAGTAGCAGATGAGGCCCCGTCCTCAGAGCTTTCTGACGCTTATAGGACTAGGGCCTTGGCCGCTATCAACCTAATCGAGTCTGCACTGCCTCAACGTCCACCAAAAGGGCCTTTTGATAAGACGCCTGATAGCTATACCCCGGAGCAGCTAGAGCGCCTCTCTGGTGCAGTGGCTATGATTAAAGACCCGCTGACTCGCCTAAATTATTTGATCTCTAACAATCTGCTAACTTCAGAAGATGTTGCACAGGCAAGTGCATTTGTTCCGGATGTTACTGCGCAGGTTATAGATTCAATGATGGAGACACTGAGCGACTATGACGGAGTAATCCCGTTTGACGTGCAGAGCATGTTTGGATTGGCTCTTGGCAGAGGCCTTGTAGCCTCGATGAGCCCTGAAGAAGTTGCAGGATTTCAAGCAAACATTTCACAACCACTCGCTGGCCAAGAGCAGCCTAGTGAGGTTAAATTTAGACAAGGAGCGGGCAAGGTTTTGGCTGATGCGCATATGACTCAGACCGATAGCTTGCTTACCGTATAAAGGGGGCCTGACATGGCAACAATTGAAGGACAGTCAATCTATGTAGGGCAAATCGTTAAGAAGGTGACTTCTACTACTAACGTCGGTGCTGACGGCCCTATTTTCGAGCTTAACCACAAGGACAAAGTAACCGTAGCTGTACGCAATGTTAGCGGTCCTAACATTAGCGGCGTTAAGCTAATGCGTATCTTCAGCGATGGTGTTGCCTCCGAAGAAGCTTCTTCAGCGGGGTCTTTCGCATCTTCCCCAACCAGCGATGGCCCGACCTTCGCGGTGACCTACAACATTCCTAAGTTTCAGGTTCAATATAACCTTGATTCTCCGGGAACCAGCGTAGTTCTCATCGAAGTCGAAGGAGGGGTAGGAGCATGACCCAGACTATCATCAATGTACCCGCCGCTGGCGCATTCGACCCTAGCGATATTACGATCACCGATGACACGTCTGGAGCGCTTCTCATCAAAGAAGGCTCCAACGAGTACATGCGGATCAATACAACCAACTCCGCAGAACAGACCATTTTCGCAAATGGCAGCTCCAACGAGTACATTAAGATTGATGCAACTTCAGGGCAGCCCGGCGTAACCATTAAAATGCCGACGGGAGTACCTTTGCGTTTTCAAGCGGATAACTATCAGGGGTTAAACGCATCCGGTTCAGTCTATCGAGCCTTTAGTATCGGCTCAGCAAATAACTGGGCTTTTGGTGACCTGACTGCAGGTTCCCCCGGTCATTTACGAGCTTTCGCTAATGATATTCGGATCATCCATTCAGCTACTGGCGGATCAAACTCAGGCGTGCAGATGCGAGCGCGTGGCGCTGGTACGGGTGACACATTTAAGATTCAAAGTGACACTGAAACCAACTTTGAAATTGATCAAGACTCCAACACTACCTTCACGCTAGACTCATCTAGTACTGTCAACTTCAAGGTTGTGGACGATGCGGGGTCACCTACCACTTATCTTGATATTGAGCGAGGCAGCACCGAGAAAGTAAAGATTCCCGTTGTGGGACTTCAGACAGTCAGAGCAATCGGCGGGACGTACGTGCTCGGCGTAGGTAATACAAACGGCCTCACGTTTCATACTTATGCACCAAACTTTCAAAACCATGTCCCGGCAGATCTTGATCAAACGGATGACGGCACGACTGTTGCGTTAGGCTACAGAACCGGTGCTACGGTCACATACGGGGCTTCTGCCACGGCTGCGGCAACCACAGGCATAACGTTAACAATGCAATCAGGACTCGTCGCTGATGGCGCTACATCAACCCAGCATCTCGTTTTGCACAATCAGAATTCAACTCACTCCGCCAAGTTTATCTTAGATGGTAGTGCGCAATACGCCGGTAATGCGGTAGCAACAGCGGGTACCGACGCGGCTGACTTGATTGGCTCAGGCTTTACGTTAGCCGCTGGCAAACTTGCGGTATTCTCAATTATCGGATGTAGGGTGGAAAACCCTTCGCATTATTTCTATTGTGTGAGTCTTCACACCAAAACTTAAGGGGACAAATCATGTCTGGACATTCTGCAATTATCACATCATGGCAAATCAACTTCGCTGGAGCGTATGACGCCGACAGCAACTTCGTCGTATCTCAAAATCAACTACGGGCACGATACGTCAACTCTGAAAACTCGCTTTTCAGTGGTGGCGTGGGTCTTGAGCTTCCAAAACTTGACGATGAGGGTCAAGTTGTTGTTGCGACTGTTCAGCTTACTGCTGAGCAAGTGTCTCAAATTGAGGCTATCTTAGAAGCAGCCATGCAGGCTACTCCCTTCCATGGAGCGGACTTCGGCCCAGCTCCACAGCCACCAGCGGCTGAGTAAGTCTCAAATGGAAGCAGTTGACCATGCCACGATGGCCGCTCTTGTCGGGGCGGTCGTTCTATTCATTAACAAAGCGTCATCGGCTCTCGACCAATGGTCGGCTAAGAAGAATGGGGGCACGGTCTACGATAACGTCAAGCGTATGCAAGACCAGGCTGACCGGATTGAAGATGAAGTGAAAGACTTGCGGGATAAGATGCAGCGGACCCATCGGGACCTGTGCGAGTTTCGCGAGCAGTTCAATACATACACCGCGTATCGCAGGGGGCTTGATGATGCGCGTAAGGAGGGTACAAATGCTTAAGGGTAAGACTAACGGGAAGGCCAGCTCAGAGTATGTACTAGCACTGGTCGGTATGGTTGGCGGTATGATCATTGCGAGCATCGAAGGGTTTCAGGGCGAATCATCGTGGCTAACGCTTGCAGGTACGCTTCTGAGTGCGATTTGTGGGGCGAGCTATACTGCGAGTCGGGCTAAGGTAAAGGCGGCTCTAGCGGGCGCTGAGGCGGTTGCTGCGGTGGGAAAGCAGGAAGCCAACTCACCCAAGGATTGACGCGTGCGTTGGCAGCAGTTCCAGACCGTGGTGGACGCATCGATCTTGGCATCAGCGCTAACAGCGTCAGTGGCATTGTCGGGACTCTTGATGCTGCCGCTCGCATCAATAAGCATGTGGAGGCGATTGCGCAGGGGCACGTCGGAGCGAAGGACTGGGCCGCTATGGCCGGGTTAAGAGTGAGGTGGTGAGATGTTAAAAGCTGGACCTAAGAAATCAACAAAGCGTAAATCAAAGGCTAAAGACGGCATGCAGGGCATGTCTGTTAAAAGTGGCCACCTCAGAGAAGAAGGCGGCATGTCAGAGAAAGGCCGCAGAGAATACAACAGAAGAACCGGTGGCAATCTAAAACCACCAGCGCCTAACCCCAAAAAGGGCAGTAAGGACGCCAAGAGGCGAAAGTCTTTCTGCGCTCGCAGTGCTGGTCAGATGAAAAAGTTCCCTAAGGCTGCGAAGAATCCTAACTCAAGACTGCGCAAGGCGCGTCGAGAGTGGAATTGCTAATGAAGCTCACAGACCATTTCACTTGGGACGAGATGACTCGCACGAGCCATGAAGACTTGTTCCTGACGAATAAAAAAGAAGCCAAGAACTACGCCTGCGCTATCTACCTGACTGCCAACTTGATGGAGCGGGTTCGAGCTATCGTGGGCTCACCCATCCGTGTAACCAGTGGCTTTCGTGGCCCTACTCTCAACGCTCGCGTTGGTGGCTCTGAGCGCAGCCAGCATATGCGTGGGGAAGCCTGTGACTTCAAGCCGTACAAGGGCACCATTGAAGAGGCTTTCGAGAAGCTTGCCACTGAGGTGCGGGAGAAGCGTCTCAATGTTGGTCAGTTGCTTCTAGAGCGCGGCTGGATTCACATCAGCCTTGGGCATCCAACAGCACGGTCACCGGAGCGTTGTAATGAGATTGGGCACCAAGAGCCAGATGGCCGGGTGGTTATTGATGAAAGGATTAAGTGATGGCTGCGAAGAAAACACCAGCGAAAAAAAGCAGATTTAAGAGTGAAGCGCAGAAGCAGCGGCTCAGAGATAAGATGACCAAAGGAAAAGAGGCATCTCAAAAAAAAAGGCTTCGCGAGATTTTGAAAGGAAATTTCAGCACGCTTCCGGCGCTAGAGCCAATTGTCCCAAAACAAAAATCTTCCGGTCCTTCATCAACGCAGCGCAAGGCTCCTAAATCCCTTAAGGCAGCGTCTAAAGCGACAGGCAAAGAAATTAAAAATGCTGTCAAAAAAGTTCGAGCAAAAAAAGCTCGCTCTGCAAAGCCAAAAACAAAAGCAAGAAAAGTCCGATAGGGGTGAGGCGATGACTGCGAAGAAGAAGAAGGGCCTGTGGGCAAACATCCACGCAAAGCGCAAACGCATTAAAGCCGGAAGCAACGAGAAGATGCGTAAGCCAGGAAGCAAGGGTGCACCGACTGCAAAAGCGCTGAAGCAATCAGCGAAGAAAGGAAAGAAGTGATGCCACAAGGAAAAGGTACATACGGTAGCAAGGTAGGAAGACCACCCAAGAAGCGCAAAGGCGGCAAAAAGGGTGGCTGCAAAAACGGGTCTAAGAAGCCAATGCAATCAAAACGGTAGAACTGTCAAAAAATATTTGACAGTTGTCTCCGGTGCACCTCAAAACGGTAGAGCCATTTGATTGCGTGCTTTGTTTAGCTTCTTGAGGTTCACAGGGAACTGACAGACGCTAGTGCCGTCAAAGCGTCCCCTCAGGACAGTGCCGATATAGCGCCCACAACTGAGTGCCATCCTCGGTCTTTCCATTTTTCTGGAAGCTGATTGAGTCATTGTCTTCAATTAGCTCTGCAAACTCCCATTTCCTAAACAAGCCGGGGATCCTCTTCCATTCACTTAGGTCTTCAGGTTTTGCAAACGGGTCATCCTTACTTTTCAACAGGTCTTTGATTGGCATATCTGCGCCTCCTATTTCCCAAACGCGGGTTTTGGACCCGAAGTGGGACACGAAGTTAGCAACTTTTGTTAACCTCCTTCACTTCTTCTTCCCCATGAAAATCTCACGATACTCCAGCCGCCATAGATGCTCTTTCAAGTCAGCCAGGCGGTCTGGGTCCGTGCATTGCTCTATCCATCGTTTGGCCAGGGTAATCTTGTGACGCAGTTCTTTTTTCTGCTCGCGTAAGTACCAGCCTCTAGGTCTATCTTTTATCTTGCTCATGGTCCCTCCACTTTCGCCGTATGCGCTTCTCTATCTGACGGACTGCCAGATATTCAGAGATGGCGACCCCCATCGCCAGGGCGCATACAACGCCCAATAACCACCACATTAGATCTCCTTAACCCAATCCTCCATGGGTATTCCGTAATTAGTTTTCATCTTAAAAGCTGTGTGAATGTTTGGCAGCGTCACGCCAGTCATGTAGCGGTGCAGGGCTGCGTAGCTAATCTTCTGCTCCTCGCCCCACTCCCTCAAGCTCTTGCCGCTTTGCTTCCAGGCTTCTCTCAGCTTCTTGCCGCCCTCATTGGCGACCTTTGTCCTTGTGTCATGTTTCAGCATCTATGCACTCCTCGATAAACTTAATGGCTTCCTCATGGCCCTTTGCCACGACACACCTGAAGCCAATGTCTTCGAGTGTCTGAAGCCAGGATGTTTGTTCTGGGCTGACCCTGCCACCCTTGGTCTTCTTCATCTCTATCGCGCCTAGAAATGGGTGAAGAACCAGGAGATCAGGAAAACCCTTTTGAACGCCCTCAGCTTTCAGACGTGCCCCCTCTATCGGCCCACGGCTACCGCCGTTGGGCACTGCAACGAAAACCATTTTGTTTTGCTGCATATATTTAACAACCTGCACCTGTTCCCAGTGCTCGGTTGGAATCTTTTCTTTCTTCTTGCCGCGCTTCTTAGGCGCTCGCTCGACCTTGAATTTCAGAGGTGGTGAGTCCACTCTTTGCATCCCTCCTTCTGAGCCTCGACAGAAAGCTCATCCGAAGTTAGCGAACAAGTAAACACGCCGTCAACTGTCGGAGTAACATAGCGGCAACTTCTGCAATGACGCAGTGGGTCAGCCCCCTCATAGCAGTGCGACGAGAAATCGCAGAAGCTACACGGAAAGTTAGACTTGCCGCCAAGCACAGAGGGCGGCTCCATTGCGACTGCAATGGCTTTAGCTTTGCGAATCGCTTCATAGGCAAAGGTATCATCGTATGGCGTGCGAAAGCCCATGATGTCGCGTGTACCGGCCGAGGCAACCGTAATGAAATGCCAGTCCACTTTCTTATAGTGCATATAGATTTGCGCCTGGCTGTAATAATTGAAGTTCCAGTCTAAGAGCAGGCGATCAACGCACCGCATCATTTTGTACTCACCGAGTTTTCTGTTGAGCGACTTCCACTTGTCCGCGCCAATGCACTTGTGTTCCCAAATCATGGGCTCTTCAAAGCCAGGCACGCCGTCTGGCAGGAAGCCGTCGATGCTGCCGCCTAGGTGTCCATCTTTGAAAGACCACTGGCGGTCAGTAATCTTTACGACTCGCTCAAGGTCCTCGGCGAATATGTCCTCGCTTGCATGGCCGTCGGCGAATCGTCGCAGGGTATCGGCTGAGAACTTCTTGCTGGCTATCCAGCGGAACTCGTTCCATATCTTACGCTTGCACTCATTGCCCGCCAGACTAGCCCCAAGGTGAGGTCGCTTGTCCTGCGACTGAGCGGCTTCCTTGGCTGCGTTGATGGCGTCGAATAACTGCATGGTCGTTACGTCTAGTAAATCAGTTGATGACATTTAGCTCTCCGGTTAAACTAGGGGCCTGTTCTCCCCCTCAAGGAATATGGGGACAGAAAAGGAATGGGGGGACGCGCATCCCCCCACTCTGAACCCTTCAATTAGAAGGGCAGTACCTCGCCGCCGAGAGTCTGCTTCGCCTGCTCGATTCCCGCTTGAGGTGCTGGTGTTTCATGTTTGATGTAATGAGTGATTTTATTGCTCTTCTTAGTCTCACCGTTGTACTCGTACTCATCGACCTTGACCTTGATGTTAAGCTCGCGGTTAATGAACTCGTTGATGTCGGTAATCTCGCGATTGATACCAACCGCAAGACAGAGCTTCTTCATTTCCTTGCGAGCAATCTGAACAGCCTTCTCGTTTGGATTTACGAAGTTGTAGTTACTGAAGATAAGCCGACCATGGCTCTTCATTGATACGATGCGGAAAGCCAAAGCCAGGTACCTACCGTCGCCCTTGCGGGTCTCTTTGATTTCTGCGGTATCAATGATGACGCTGTACTCGCCCTCTGGCACGGGCTGGAACCCGCCTTCACGACGATCATCTTCTACTTCATTAGGGTTAAATCTGAATCCTTGCATTACTTTGTTCCTTTCATCTTTTCGGCAATCTTGCCGAGGTGTGGGATTTCGTAGCGGTCTAATACACCGCTTCGATCTTTGGCCTGATAAACACCGTCAGGCTGAGTTTGTAAGAATCGCTGAGTTTCACCTTCTTCGTTCTGGTTCACTCTGAGACAGAAGACCTCATCGAAGAAGTAAGGCAACTGCTGCGACAACTTGGTGCCTGGCATACTTGGACCGAACCCAACTACGCCTGACTCGTCAGCTACACGCTCCTGCTTACAAGACATGTACACGTTCTTGGGTAGGTCGCGAAATGCCCGAATCAAGCTGGTCATGCGGTCTTGCATCTCACCGTATGCACGACGAGGATCTTTCGCATTTCGCTTCTCAGTTGCAAGCACAACTTCTGCAATCTCTGAGATAGAGTCGATGCACACCCACTCGATGTCTTTCATCTCGTCACTCTCAGCAATGAACTTGTATGCCTCTTGAACGTCGGCAAGTGTCGCAACTTGAATCGCTGGTAAGTCATAGTCACGCAACGAAAGAAGCCCCGCCTCAGCACTGACAACCACGGGGTTGGGTGCAGTAGCACAGAGCCTGGTCTTGCCACCGGCTGACTGAGCATAGGTAAGAATCTTGAGGTACTGATGTTCGACCTGACTGGTCCTGATAATCTTCATGCTTTCTCCAAAATCATAGCGTGCCGCGAGAAAGCTGAGTCCTATTACTTCGTTCTCTCCCGACACATGGGATTGCAATGATATTGTTACAGCCTTATAAAAGTTATATCAAGGGCCAATTACAAAATAACAAAGGAGTTGTTATGCGCCAGGTAGCTTTTCAGTGTTCAGAGGAGTTTATTGAAATGATTGATGAAATGGCAGGAGCGGTTAAAAAACTACAGCCGGACCTGATTACGGTTAAGCGTAGTGACATACTGCGTCTAGCCGTCAGGAAAGGACTGAAGGCAATCGAGAAAGAAGCCGTGAAGCAAGAAGCCGGTTACGTTAAGTGATCTTTGGTGAGGGGGAATAAGTGACTTCCATGAAAGAAAATGCGCTAGATCTATGGGAGCGAGGCTTCAACCTGGTACAGCTTGGTAAGTGCTCCAAGTCAGCAATCAGGAAGTGGGCCGACCTGCGGGATAATCCCGCAACGGATGACACCATTGACGCATGGTGGGACGAACAGCCGGATGGTAACATTGGTCTGCTTACTGGGAACGGCCTGGTTGTCGTAGATTGCGACAGTCCTGAAGCCGTGGCCATTGTCGAGAGCCGTCTACCTAAGACACCTTGGCGGGTCAAAACGAGACGCGGCTGCCACTTCTACTATCGAGGCAACTACCGCTGCTCGAAGATTGAACACCACTCAATCGACATCAAAGGAGCGGGCGGTTACGTCGTGGCTCCGCCGAGTATCCATGAGACAGGGTTCGTGTACGAATGGATGCGGGACGGCGGAACGGAGGAATGGGAAGTCGGTGACCTGCCTGAACTCATGAAGTCAGACCTCGCTGCTCTCAATGCGAGAACGATGAGAGCCATGCCAGACAATGTGTTTCAATTTGACCCGAACTCAGTCAAATCTTCTTACGAGGAAAGACCGGTTGAGAAAGGGGAACGCAATAGCGCGTGTACTAGCCTGGTTGGTAAGTGGGTAGCGGCTGGTTATGACCGAAAGACCGTTCAACTCAAGGCCAAGGAATGGAACGCCAAGAACCCTAACCCCTTGCCAACGCTTGAGGTTATGAAGGTGGTGGACTCCGTGATTAAAACCCATCAGCGCAACCATGAAGCAGGCGTGCCCATGGGTGAACCTCGTAAGGTTTCAGAGAATCCATTCAGGGCACGGGTCAAGACCAAGATGGAGCTTGAGCTTGATGCGATGGAGGAAAGCCAGCAGCGGCTATCTAAGCTTAGGATGCCGGGTGTTCTTGGGGACGTGTTTGATTACTACATGAGGACCGCGCCTCAACCGAACGACTTGCTGGCTGCTCAAGCAACGATTGCTTTCGGGTCGGTGGTATTGGGACGGCGGTACGTTACAACGCAAGGGAACTACACCAGTCTGTATCTGCTCAGCATTGCCAAGAGTACAACGGGCAAGGAGCACGGACGGAAAGTGATCCACAATATCTTGGAGGAAGCAGAACGAACGGAACTTCTCAGTGGTAGCGGTTACACCTCGCCGGGTGCGGTGTTCTCTGAGCTGAAAGAAAAGCCAACCCATATATGCGTCATCGATGAGTTTGGACGATACCTCGAAGCAACGAAGGCCCACGGGAACAGCGCCCTCAAGGAAGCCACAACGCTGCTAGTTGAGACCTTCGGGTTGCTTGATGGAACGCTGAGACCAAAAGCCTATTCCTCTATGAGTAATCAAACAAGGGAAGACATCAGGATAGTCAGGCCAGCAGTGACGCTGCTAGGTCTTACAACGCCTAAACAGTTTTACGGGGCGATAGCTGCGCAAGATATCGAGGCGGGATTTTTGGGACGACTGCTCATAATCGAGAGCAAGGCGGAACGAACGAAGCGACAGAAGGTGCGCTATGGAACGAAGGCACCAGGAACGGTCATTGCATGGACGAGGAAGGCTAGAGGAACGGGCGGACTAATTGAGAACGATTTTGAGTTACCACCCGAGCCAATCATGATTGACTTCGACGAGGAAGCGGAACGGTTATTCGATGAGTTCGAGGACAAGATAATCTCAAAACAAAACAGAATGGACGAGGAAGGCTTGGACGTTTTGTTTGGTCGAACGGTCGAGATAGCTATGCGACTGAGCGCAATCGTTGCGGCCTCGCTTAACCTGGAACGGCCGGTGATAAATCGAACGGCGGCGCAATGGGCGATTGATTACGTATTCGACGCGACAATCAAAATGGTTGAGGCGGTGAGGGTTAACGTCAATGATTCGAACTATGGCAAACTGCGGGCGCGGGTTCTTGAGCTTATAGAGGCCAGGGGAGAACGCGGAATCACTGAGGCCGAACTCAACCGAGCCTTGCGCAGTATTGAGCCACGCTATCGCCGTGAGGCGCTCTCAGATGTAAGTGAAACGGGCGAGGCTGAGCTAGTAGAGATTGCACATAAGGGCGGGAAAGGCCGCCCGCGAATCGCTTGGATTGCAACGGGCGGCGCAACGGTGAACGGCTAGGGGTCAACCCCAATAGTCAGCGGGGAACATCCCCGGAAACCTCTCAGGGTTGGCGTGAGCGTATCCCTCAGCCTGGTCAACCAGGTCATGGATATCACTGAAACGAATCACGCCCCCCTCAGGGGGTTCCATCCAAACAGTACAAGAACGCCGGGACTTGCTAAAGCGGTCGGGGTCCAAGGTCAGGTCATAGTACCTAAATCGAACCTCCGAGGCGTGTTGACTCAGAAGCCCGCACTCGCAATCAACAAGCGGGCACGCGGGGAAGGTGTCAACGTAAAGGGTCCAGTGCTCTAAGCTAATCTCAATGGTGATGGGGTCGGTATAACAGACGCATTTCATGGCTTTGACTCCAAAGAAAAGGCGGGGCCTAAGCCCCGGATAGTTTGGGTTTCTTACTCTATGCCATACTCAGATGCGTCTGCTATGGCGCTTACCATATAGCGTGCGCCATCTTCCTCGGCACAATTTCCGCGGATTTCTAAGTGTCGCATCTTATCAATTAATACCCTTGCGATATCGTCATGACTCAGGGACTTGATTAGCCGTGTTAACTCTTGTGCCGTTGCTTCATTCATGAATTCAAACGCCTCATCCGTAGAGGGATTGATTTCGCTTTGATGCCGGAGATTTATCTTTTCTCGTCTGAAGATATTGAAGTTATTCATGGGTTGCACTCCTTTGGTTTTGGTTTAGTTTTGACGGTAGATGTAAATCCAATGGTCGCCGAATTTGTATTCATGCTCGACGCCATCGTAGTGCGACAGGCAATGCCCGGCCCCATCATATCGAGCGTCGCGTTTCCACTTCTCATAGTCGAAATACTGTTGGGCTATCTCAGGCAACTCGGGCAAGACGCATTCATCAATGTAATTCTCTAGGCTTTCATTCCATCGCTCATCCCGCTCTGACTCTGTAACGACTAAAACTTCGCCACCTTCCACTTCGTAGACGCAAGCATCATAAAACTCAGGGTCTAGGCTTGAGCACACGAGCCAAGGATTGTTTTCTAGTGGGTTGCAAATACCGTGCTCATCTTTGAGATATTGCTTGATTGCTGCGTACTTTGCTTGCCTTTCCGTGAATGTCCTCATTGCTCGCCGCCTTTCTTGGTTCGGAGGTCTGAGACGCCTAGGTCGGTGACCGGGCCATCCTCAATCTCAAGGGTTAATCGGTCGAGCTTTTGGACTAGCTCAGCCGCCAACGCTCGGACATTGCGGGCGCGATAAACAGCCGCGGTCCGCAGGATTTCAGCCCGGCGGAGATCGATTTCATCCTCGACCTTTGAGCCGCTAAGCCCGCATAGGTCGTCTTCAAGTTTGTGTAATAGGTGCCCAAGGATCTCATGCGTGCCCCATGCATCGCCGCAAGCGGGTGCCTGATATTCCTCGCACGGTGAACGATGGGCCATTACATACGGTAGAGTCTTATCTTCAAGTTTCATGTTAAACCCCCTCAAGGTTTTCTGGTTTCTTTGTTGTTATTCAGGGGCGGCGGACCGCCCCCGGTTATTGGCACGTTAAGACATGTTACTTGATTAAGCAACGCCTTCAGCATGTTTCATCATTTCTGCCTTGCGTGCGATGCTCGCCGCGATTAGGCGGTCAACACCACGGGCCGCCACTATTGTGGTATAGTCGCAGGTGCGGTCTTGACCGATTCGGTTAATTCGGTCTTCAGCTTGGCGGTTAACAGCGGGCGACCAGTCGCGGTCGATGAAAAGCATCCGGCATGACTTGGTTAGGGTTAACCCCACTTGCCCGACGCCGATGGTAAGGGCGAGAATATCAATCTTGCCAGCCTGGAAAGCCTCTACAACCTCAGCCCGTCGCTCTGCACTGTCAGAGCCTTGGAGGGTTTCGATGCGGATATCGTGGGCCACAAAGTAGGCCGTTTCCATTGCCTTGAATGAATCCAACGCCGTAGCGTGGGCGCTAAAGACAATGATAGGGCCGCCGCCACCCTCGACCGTTTCACGGGCCAGGTCGAGCGCAAGCGGTGCCTTGAACTGAGCCAGCTTG
>Ga0208427_1000089_pt1 | contig 35954 bp, 48 predicted proteins | sample DEB08_DNA_FD_184532 | JGI IMG/M metagenome (GOLD analysis project Ga0208427, IMG submission 184532) | Aqueous microbial communities from the Delaware River and Bay under freshwater to marine salinity gradient to study organic matter... | ecosystem: Environmental > Aquatic > Marine > Coastal ...
CTCGTTTCCCTTATCGTCGTAGCAGATTGCCTTGGCCGCTCGGTGCGATTGCCAGCCACCCCGGGACTCATAGCTTGATCGGGCTGCCAATGTCGGGTGGCGTTCGACCAATGCGCCAGGCAGTTCGATGACCGATTGCGAGTGCAGGTGTCCCGTGTGGATGTACGTCCGTTTTGCCTGTCCCCACATTTCACGGAATGCAGGATCAGACGCAAACAGCCCACCCAGATCCTTCTCCTTGCGCTTGTGACCGTGATGCCAAGCCAACATCGTCTGCCCGTGGAGGTGGGCGTAGTAAGGAGCAGGCGAATCGTCCACTGTCACTCTTGGGTTGTTGCGATAAACGTGCGCCATCATCACCCGCAACCAAGCAGATCCAGCCTCGTCGTGATTGCCCTCGGCATTGATGACTTTGACCCGCTTGTGCTTCTGTAATGCCCGCTCGATCATCCACGACTGTACGCCTACCGCTACCTCCGCCAGCTTCTGGTATCGGCTGTCCGTATCCAGCACGTTGTGGCTTGCCGTCGTCATGGATAACAGACCGTCGTAATGTATCCAATCGCCCAAGTTACAAATGATTGCATCGTCCGCATCCGGCATCCGATCCATCATGTCGCTGAAGCACGTCCACAGAATCTTGCGTGCGTCTGCGGTACTGTAACTCTCTCCGCCTTCACGTCCCCATGCGTACAAACCGATGTGAAGGTCTGCAATCGTGTACAGATTGATCAACCCGTCGGCCTTGGCTTTTGGCGTGGCAACCCTTGGCGCAGTTGGAAGCCCTGCACAAGCGGACTCGATTGCGTCCATGACCGCTTTCTGAGCGTCCTCCTTGTCCTGCGTGACCCGATCCCAACGCTGGATCATCTCGCCGTCTTTGATGTGGACTGTACTCTTGTCCAACTGGAACCCAGCAGGAACAGACTCGCCACGCATCCCCATTTTAAAGTCCACACCATGTTTAGCAGCGTGTTGCTTGACGCGGTTGATGGACTCCTGCACGGTTGTCCTGCCCTTGCCAAGCCTCCGAGCAATGCCACGGATTGAGTTTTCCTCACCGCTGGCGATCAGTGTCAGATACTGCACCGCATTTTCACTGCGGGCATACGGGATCAATGCTTCTGCTTCTTGCTTCGTCATGTTTCTCTCCTTTGTTTTTTAGTCAGTCCCATTGAGGGCCGAAAAGATAGACGGCATAGAACATGGCTTTGCGTCGCCACCGAGGAACGCCGTCGAGTTCCATCGCCTCTAAAAAGATTCTGGCTGCCAGCTTGCCGGTAGACCAATCGGGTTGGTACACGCACAAGGCATCGTGTACAATCGAAGCCCGCTTGCCATATCCACCCTTCGGTAGGATGCGTCTAAAAAACCACGGGATTGAAAGAAGATCTGACCTGAATCCGGCCGGCACAAGGATGGTTTTATTGGCTACCTTGCTGTAGTAAATCACATCATCGTGCAGTTCGTATGGAGAACTTGCAAAAGGGCCAGGCAACAAACGTACAATAGGATCGGACATAAGCCCGGCCTGTTGCACGTCAGTGCCTTGGTAAACTTCTCTCACGGCGTAGGTGTAGGTGTGGGTGCTGGTGCGTTATTGATTTCGGTAAACGTATTTCCGTCACCGATGATCTGCGTCGCCCCCTCGCTCGCGTAGAACTTCTGATCCTCTTGGTCGTCCTCCCCAAACAGCAGTGCGCCAGCACGATCGGAACAACCAACCAACCCAACACCAGCACTAAATACAATGACAAGTGCAAACAAACGTTTCATCATTCAACTCCTTCTTCTCTGGCTTGTTCTTGCCAGTATTCTTTTCGTTTTCGGATGAGTTCAAGTTTGGCCTCGGTGTAGGACTCATATTTGCCGTAATAGTCCGCCTTTGTTTGAGCGGATTGCGGAATGGCGTCTCGGATGGTTGAACATCCTGGTGCGATATTAAGCACCACCACTGCGATCAGTATCTTCTTCATTCTGCTCTCTGGGTTTGGGTTTGCCAGCTCCTATGACTGGTATAATCCGTATGATTGGAAAGTGCCTCGCGATTTGCAACCACTTTTTTAGAATTATTTTTTGTAAGTTCACCGGATCGTTCCGCCCTCTGGGAACGCACGCCGGTCGTGAGAATCATTTACATCCTGGTATCCGCCCCATCCGAGGAGCAGGTGTTTAACTTCGTGATCAAACATCTCCGGCGTAGCTGGGCGGGCGTATTCAATCCAGAATCCCTTGGCCCTGCCAGCAATCTTGCGCCCGTCAGTCCCGTTAAAGTAGCCCTGCACCCGACCCGATTTCAGTCGCACCTGACCATCGGCTGCCCGTGGGTGTAGACGCACCTGATCCCGCCGGTCTGGTACATTGAATCCTCTCGCACGCAGGAAAGGGATCTGGCTGTTGAATGCGCCGTGAACCATCGCCCGCTCTTGTTCACTGCCTCCCTCCATCCTGCGCTTTTGAAAAGTAGCACAGGCAGGCAGAAACAAAGCCAGAATAATAAGCAGTGTTTTCATCGTGTTTTGAGTTCTTCTTTTATTTCCAACAAAGTTTCTTTGATCCACCGAATGTCAGAATCATATCCAGCCTGCTTTGTCTCCAGTGTGGAAATGCGGTTGCGGTTTTCATACGTTCTCTCTGTGTTCACATGGACTTGAGCGGTGACAGTTCCGTATGCGATTAAGCCTATTCCGAGCGGTATAAGCAACGCAAGAGCAATTTCAATGATTTTGTAAATTGGCTGAGTCATCAGATGTCCGATTCTGGTGTTAGCGATTGAAGTTGTGCCGGCGTCAAAATCTCGGCTTGAATTTCACCATCTTCCCACGCCTGTTTGAGTGCCAGGCTCCAATGACCTGCAACCGCATATCGCCCGTCGGTGAGTAGCCGAGCGGATACGGATGTAGGACTTATCCCGGCTCGCAACACGCCATCTCCTTTGTCGTCGTGACCCAGAAGCGTCTTGACCGTTTCGGCAGACGCCCGGCGGTGATTTGGAGCCAGTGGCAACTCTGCACCGTATTGTTCACGATGGGATTCCAGTTGTGCCAGCTCACTGGCAGGAAATGCAACAATAAGGGATTGGGTGTCAAAGCTCATTTTCTTTTGTTCCAAATTTTTATTGCTTCACTTTTATCCTTAAACCGATTCACCCATTCACAACGGCATTTGTGATTTGTGCAACCAACCGACCAATAAGATGACGGTGATGCAATCCCGATGTACGCATCCGACCCGCAAAACGGGCATGGTTTGAGATTAGAGCTCATTGATCATGTCCGTGATAGTTTCTCTTTGCGCGGTGGTGACTGTGCCGGTGATGAAGGCTAGGGCGTGGACGGTTTGATCTGCAAATGATAAAGGTGTACCAGATGACTGCAATGCATTTAAAAGAAAATTTGTTGCAGAATCATATCTGGATGTTTGAGCAGATCCAAATTGTAAAGACATGGATTGTAAAGATTTATTAAGATAATAAGAAATGTCACCATCTGAGCCATACTGGACAACATGAGAAATATCAATCCCGGCACTTTGATCCCCACCACTATAACGTCCAAATACTTCCCCATCCTCAGAGATGATAGTAAACATCTCGTCGGCAACTGTACTTTTGTAATACATAAATGAGCGTTCGTTAGAGGAAGGCTCCCATTGTGAAAAAACTGCAGAAAAGTTTGATAGTTCTGCTAATGTTGCTCGGTGGAATACAGTAATTGTACCAGATGATATAGGATCAGAAATGCTCCCATGCTGACTGCTAGAACTCGCAAACGCAATCCCGCTCGCGCCCCACGTCGGCCCATTGACCAGCGTCATGTCGTTGCTGGTCAAACCGCCAAGCACTTTTACAGAACTGCCAGAACCGTAGTTCGTCCCGTCCGTCATGCTGTACAGGGCGAAGTTGTCCCACAGCCCCTCGTCGGATATATAGCGGGTCAGGCGGTCAAGCGTCAGTGTGTTTGTCGCACCCGTCTCTGCCACATACTCACGCAACGCTTCCAACGGTGGTGGCTTGCCGATCATGTTGATCAAGTCCGTGATGGTTTCGCGTTGCTCGGTGGTTAGTGTGCCGGTGAGGAAGCATAGGGTTTTATAAACGCCTCCGCTTCGGAGAAGCCCACTAAGAGATCCACTTGCAAAACCTAATGCAGATGGCGAAAGATCAGAACTACCATTTATCAATGGGGAAACCCCGGCATATTCAAAGCTAGTAGCCTCCATTTTGTTTTTCCACACTTTAAGACCCGAATTTGTCAGTGATGACCAACAGGCTAAGTCCTCCCCAGCAGTCCAACTAAAAGGAGATGCACTAACCCTTTGCGAAGCTCCGAAAGAAGTCCCTTCAATGTATGCCGTCCACGTCTCTCCAGAAAATGCTCCTGTAAATCGTGGTGCCAAATAACGTCCGTCACCGTTAACCCAACTAACCCACCCCTCGTCTACCGCATCTGGTACAGACGCCACATCTGAGGCTACCCTAGATACCATGTGTACAGCATCTGATGTGTCCTGCAAACCAGTTATAGTTACGTCTACGCTTTGAGTTGAGTTTGTGAAAATCAACCCACCCGCGCCCCACGTCGGGCCGTTGACCAGCGTCATTTCGTTGCTGGTCAACCCACCCAATCCAAACGCAGTAGATCCCGAATCCGCATTGGTGCGTGGCATGAACGGATAAAGGCGGAAGTTGTTGTACAATCCCTGTGAGCGTACATACTTGACCAGCTCATTGATCCAATACGTATCACGCGCACCAGAGCGGTGGCGATACTCCTGCACGGCACGATCAGAATGTGGTGCGAGTATTGCCATTAGCCCATGACCTGCCAAGCAGATCCGTCCCAGCGGAAAGTCAAAGTCACGCCGTTGTCCACTTCGTCAATCGTCACATCAGACGCATCACGCACTGTGATAACCTCGCCACCGTCGCCGGTATTCTTCACCACAAACATCGTGGCGTTTGGCAAGTCCAGGTTGCGGTCGCTTCCGTCTGGATCGAGGAACTGATAAACCGCCGATGTGGTGGTGAGCGTCTCGTCCCCGGACATGGTTGCAGTGCGGGTGTCGTGAATGTTATAGGTGGCGGCTTGTGCTGTGCTGGCTCCCGTCCCGCCTTCGGTCACTGCAAGGTCTGTGGTCAGCGCAAGACCACTGCTGTCAATGGTGGCCTGCGTTGTGCCGGTGCTGTCTTTAAACGCAATCCCTGAAGCGGATGCGGCTTTGACAATGGGAGACACAAGCCCCGTGACAGCGTGAACCATTTTGTCAACGAGCGACACCCAGAATGGAATGGATGCGTCCTGCGTGTCAATAACGCAGAAAGCGTTGGATTCTGGTGCTGGGTTTGGCGTGTTGCCAGGGTCACGCCGTAGTCCTACCTGCCAAGTTCCCAACCCTTCATCTTGAAAGTTAAACACCGCCTCCGTATCCGCTGCGGTTCGGTTTAGCACCATAAATGCCCCATCGGCAGAAAGGCGAAGCGCGGTAAAGCCAGATGCGGGTGAGACGTCCTGCGTTGTGTCGGCATCAGGCGTCAGCAAAACGACTTCGGAGTTCGATGGCACGTCCAAAGTCGTCCGCACACCGCTCGCACTTGTAGCCGCAAAGAAGTTAGCACCATACACAGTGCCTCGGAACTGCGGAGCTACTAGTAGTTTGCCATTGTTTTGGGCAGTTTCTGCATAGCCAATGCGGTATGACCAGTCTGCATCTCCTGCCGGTGGTGTGTTTGCAATTCCGCCTGGGGTCTCGGACAGATACAGTTCGTCCCCGTCCTCAAAATCAGAAAGATCGATTCCGGTCAATTCTCCGAGGACTACGACGTCACCATCGCTGTTGTGCGAAATATTTGCGAACGCCACACCGATGGTTTTTTGAGCGGTGTTGCCATCAGTTGCAGTTGCCAAAGCGATGGTTGATCGGTTGCCTGTTGACCCGCTGATATATACGACTGATCCCTTGTCGATCTGCACGCCAGTCTCGTTGCGGGCGGTGATCGTGATTGTGCCCTCGATCTGGTCAATCGCAGCGTCCAGCTCGTCAATGGCAGCCTGAACGTCGGTCGCGGTCAGCTCGCTGGTGGTGTTGTCGTAGGTGATGTCAGCAGCCACCGGATACGTGGTAGTGCCTACGTAGTCCACGGCATCGGAGTCTGGGCTGTACGCCACCGTGAGCGTGCCCTTGGCGATGATGCCCATGTCGGCACCAGCAGAATCAAACACCTTGACCGTGTAAAGGTAGTTGCCGGTGGTGGTGATGTTGCTTTCGGCTGGCTCCAGCTCCACTGTGGCCTTGCTTGTGGTCGTGTTGACCGTGCCCACCTTGTTGATGTACAGGGTGTCTGGATCCGCGCTTGCCCAAGCCTCCATCTTGCACGTGCCGTCGGTTGGCATTGCGACCAGACCGCCGTGCTGATCCGTGGTGAGAAATTCCAGAATCACGTTCTCCGCCTGGTAGATTGTGAATGTCTCCAGAGCGTTGGCGGATCCGCGTTCGGTCGTGAAAGTGAGTGTGCGTGTGGATGCGGTCATGGTTTAATTTTAGGCAACTTTTAGGGATTGGTCAATTTATGAAACTTCTGTCCATGTATAAGCTGTCTCGATGGCATTGTAGTCAGACGCCCATTTTTGATCTATGTTTGTAACGGAACCGCCGGCCGCGGTAACGGTTGCCAAGTCGATGTATCTGTATCCGGTTGACTTATCGCTGGCAGACCATGTGTCTGTAAAGGCGCTGGTCTGCGTGACCACCGATGCGGACAGGAGAAAGTGGAAGTATTCGGATAAAGTATCAGACCCTATTAAAAAATCATCCCGGAGATCGTAGCTAATCTCCAGCCTGATCCCTATGTAGTTTGTGCCGTTGCTTAAGGTTTGCTCTGATTCTGCAATATAAAATTCCCCATTATCATACAAACCTTTTACAGACCCAGCCGCCACGGTTACATTAAGTCCCACGGCAGTTTTGACCTGAAACGGGTGAGAAAAGTCTACTTCATCCGGAACCAAAATGTACTTGTCCGAATACCTTTCAACATGGCCGTTGAACAATTCCAAATTGGAAAGCACCTCGTCCACCTTATTAAAGAAAGACGCGGGCACCTTGTTCGGCCAGTCGCCGGGCTTTACTTTGTTTTTTAGAAAGTCGCCCATGATAACCTTTATGATGTTGGATAAGGACTTGTTACATCCCACGATCCAAGCTGCATGGATTCGTAATTGGCGGTGAAGGATCCCAACTGCATGCTTTCCAGCGACATGTTAAATGTCTCTCCAGGAAGATTGTATCTTGCAAGCTTCAACTGATTCTCGATGTCCTCTACTGCCTGCTCGCTGAGAGCCAAGAACTGCCATGTGTTTTTGACGTTTGTTCTTTTTAAAACATTTGAGCCGGCAACGATGACATCCGTTCCTGCGTTAGATGTCATTTTTACCGCATTCTCTACTTTGATCGGGGTGCCGTAATCCTCTGTTACGCTTGCGGCGGTATTGACCGTGTTGGGCGATGATATTTCTACAGTCCAAGTTGCGACCAAATCTGGAGAATCAACCGCTCCCACACCGTCAAAGACTAGGGTGACGCCTTCGTAGATTTCCCAAGAATTAGACCCATCCCAAGTGATATTGAAATCATTATCGAACCCTTTTTCCCAGCCGCTTGTTATCGTTTCGGTTTTTGTCCACTTTGTTTTCCCATTTACGACTCCATTCGGCTTGTACAGCCCGGACACGTCGTATGTAACGGCAGTGGTGTCATCGGTGACGGATCCCTCCACCAGCATATTTTGGGTAAGCACCCATGTTTTATCTCGCAGTGCCATTATGCAAACCCTCCAGCGTCTTTGATGGTTTTAGCAATCGAACGGGTGTTCTTTTCGTTCTGCACAATTGCTTTTGTGATGTTTTCTTTAAATGCCAGTTCCGCCTTCATGCCATTGATGCCCTTTAGCGCAACCGCCATGTTCTTGATGGCGTCGGCCTGTGCGATATCCATGTTTAGCTGCAAACTTAGATCCGGGAGATTTACAAACCGCAATTCTTTGTCCATCTTTAGGATTTGCCGTATAAGCATATCCACTTCTCTAGCGTCCAGCTTTGGGATCTCAAGGTCTTTAAGCGATGACAAATCTGGCAAATCAATAAACGGTATATCACCCAAACCCTCGGCAATGCGCTTAACATTGTTTACAAATTTGGCCGCCTTTGTTCCGCTCAAATTGCCTACATCAATTTTGCGTATATCGTCCAGCCATGCAAGGTCAATGTCTGTTGCGTCAATTTGGGACAGCCCTTTTGCCAGCTTCTCCAAGTTGCTCACAAACTTTTTGACGTCAAACCCGCTCGACTCTTTATTAAATTCGTTTACCTTTTGGCTGGTTTTGTCTACTGCATCATAAATGACTTCATAATGACGTTTCTGCACCTCAAGCGCATTTGTAAGTTCCTCTACAGTTGACTTTGTAGATTCAAGCTGGTTTTCAGTTTCTTCTAATTGTTGCTCTGCAGCGTCGGACTCTTTTTTGTTTCTCTCTGCTGCTTTCTTGGCCTTTTCGTCTAACGCCTTTTGTAGGTCGTCCTCCGCCGCCTTGATTGAAGCGTTCTTTTCTTTCTGTATATCAACCAACTGTTCACCAGTTACCTTGTAATAATCTTCAATGCCCCGCAGGTTGTTAATGGTTGCGGATTTTATCTCATCGAACCCATGATCCCATGTGCGGTAAAGGTCTTGAATGTCTTTGCGGGAAATGTTTGGATCTAATGCCGCGCTGATTTCCAACCCTATATTGTAAGACCAGTTTTCTACTACCGCCTTTGCCTTGTGCAGCTTCTCCCTTGCTACGTCCACAAGGTTTTGGAACATTGCAGAGATGTTTGACCCGAGCCACTCTCCGAACGAGCCAACAACCGCACCCACTTCCGCAAATTTTGCCTTTGTTTCTGCAGCCCATACTTTTATATCACGAATGGTTTTTGCTATGCCACCAGATTCTGCCCAGGATTCAAATTTCTGGGTAAGGTCTTTTACCTTCCCAGAGATTTTTCCCACAATATCGGCAAGCGGGGCTGAGTCCATTATCTGCGCACCGATTGCGATTGTCGCCTCGGATACTGCAGCCTTTAGGCCCTTCATTTGATTGGCCATTGAGCCTGCCGTCTTTTCCGCGTCCCCGTGCGCGTCGGTCGTGCCTTCCAAGATGATCTGGTATCTTGCCTGCGCCTTTGCTACTTCGCTGACCTCTTTAGTCGTTTTTGCCAACCCCATTTCCACGGCTTTTTGCTTGATGCTGTTTTCAGTCATCACTACGCCGTATTTTTTCATGACTTCGTTACTGCCCGTCATGGCAGATGCAAAGTCTTCAATCACTTTCTGGTCGCTGGCATTGTTAAAACTGGCGACGTCAATTGCCAGTTGCGTCATCTTCTTTGAGTAATCTGCTGCCTCACCGCGTGCCATTCCCATAGGCACAAACAGATCCTGCAACGACGCCATCATCCCTTTGATTTCTGTCTTGCTCCTGTTCGTCGCGCTTCCAAGATTTTCTGCAAATTGTTCTGCGTCTGCCGTGAATCCCCGGAACACGGTGTCAAATTTTGACTGCATTTCGGCAGCGTCTGATGCAGCTTTAACCGCAATACCGCCCAAAGTTGCCAATGTCCCACCAACTGCGCCAACGCCGACTGCTACTTTCTTAAATACGCTTACAATCCCAGCGCCCATCTTTTTGACGCCATCTCCAAACTTAGCCAGAGACGCTTGCGCCTCCCCGAGTCCGGCGGCAATCTTGTTTTTTGCGCTTACTACGATCGAAACTTCACGCGCCATCTTTATGCTCCTTTCGGATTTCCATTAGTGCAAGCCCCACGTCTCGCTCGGCCTGAATGTAATCGTTCGCCGGCTTTTTGTCGCCGTTCATTTCATTAAGCGCCTGTGCCTGTCGGGCAATGTAAGACAGGCTCACCCTGGCACGCCACACGTCTGGGGGAATGTTAGTCTGCGCCACCAACCGGGTGACCGCGCTTTCAAAGTCAGTCGGCTCTTCCGAAGCCACTTCTCCAGCCTCGGCTGGATTAAGCAATTCAAGCACCAGCTCAACCTCTTCCGCGGTGGCGTCAATTGTTCGCGCCATTTTTAACGCTTCGTCTTTTGCGGCTTGCGTGTGGTACAGGGGCAGGAAGTAATCCAAATCCCGCGCGTGTTCATGCGCAATAATCAAACATGCAGCGTGGTATTCGGACGGAAGTTCAGCAATCGCCCATACATACCACTCCGCTGCCTGCAATGTCAGGGGAAAGAGTAGCCTACTCCCCAGCTTCCGCGGTGTCCCCGTCGCTGTCGCTTCCCGGATCGTCGGTGAGTCCGTCCGCTTGCAAAGCTCGTGGATCATCGCCAATTGGTTCGGCGTACAGCTTATGCCCTCCCTCGTCAGGGCATTGATCTCCGCCTCCGCCAGCGGATGCAACCATGTCCGCTCGGATAACTTCGGTTTGGCCGTTTCGGTTGACTCGTTCAATGTAGCTCATTAGCTGGCGGAGATGTTCTTGAAGACCATTGCGGATCCAGTGCCGTACTCGGTGTTGCTTTCGCTCTCACCCGGGCCGGTCAACAGGGTAAACCCAGTATCAGCCGCCCCACCTGGAGCAGCGGTAACTCCGACAAGATCGTGTGTCACTTCAAGACGGCCACCGTACACGTCAAGAGCCAACTCTTCGTTGGTGCTGTCCATTGCGCGGGATGTCTGTACGCTAAAGGATGCAGACGATCCGGTCAGGCGGGTATTGGTGTCGGTGCTGTATCCAATGGACTGGGCACCTTTCCCGCCGGTGAATGTAAATCCGGGGTCGTACTTGGCAACTTCGGAATCGGCGGCAATGGTTTTCTGCCCGCTGATGGTCACCGTGGCCTGCTCGGTGTTGGACGTGCTGACGGAAATAGATGTGATGACATATCCGTTGATGACTTTGCCGCCACGGAAATCTTTAGAAGTCGCAGTGTCGTAGAAGTCAATGCTGGATGCCTTGCCGCAAACGTAGTCAACGCTTACCGCTTGACCATATCCAGTGTCGTGGATGGTGCTTGCAACGACGTCTCCGTTGCTGTCCATTGCCTGCGCTTCAGAAGCCTGCAACCCTGCGTTTGATGCGCTGTTGGCTGCAATACCAAGGGATGTGTCTGCGAATCCAAAATAATCAGTTGTGATGCCAAATGCCATATAAATCTCCGGTGGTTATGTTTTAAGTTTGGGAAACATCTGCGGTCTTGTCAATCCTTTGGCTTTCGTGGATTTGCTTGCCAATCTCTTCCCGCAGTCCCTGCAGCCCCTCGTCTTTTTCCGGCTCGGCCAAGCAGTCCAGCGCCGTGCCGGTCAAATCGATCCCGCGGTCAATTGCTTTGGACAGCCAAAACGTCCAGCTTTGTCGCTGTTGGGCATGGCTGGGGTCGGATGTGTCCACGCCAAAGACTCGGATCTCGTCTACAGTATCGCCCATATCATGCTCGTATAATGCCAGCGCCAACATGAGCGATGGACTGCCGAGAAAATAATTTGTGCCGAAATGCGTAAACAAATCAATGTGCGGGTAAAGGCGCTGATCCGGTACAACCGGGATGTGTTCGGTAACATATACTGGGCATCCTATTTTTGCCAGTTCTTGGAAGTGGTCGCCATTGTGCCCAGGGTTCCACCGCTTCAGATACTGCCACTTGTGAAGCTCAAAGAAGCGGTCAAATCGCAAACCTTCGGAAGGGGCGTAATAGGCGTAAGCGTTATTCAAACTCCAGACTTCGCCTATGACGTGTCGCGCCATGTCGATTTTCCGCTCGTAAGCGGTCGGCCCCATTCCGAGAATGGTAATCTTGCGTGACATGATTACACTTCCACGGTCAGGCGGAACGGAATATCAACCGCCCACAAGCGTTCTTCTCCGCCGCCGTGCGCCTGGTCGTTTGCACGTTCCCAGATTGTGCGTGTGATTGACGGGCCGGAGCCAAAGTCCAGACGCTGGATACCGGTAATGTCTGCCGATCCGTAAGGCAATGCGCCAAGCAGTGCAGATACGTCATCAAGTGCTTCTTCGCGGGATCCGTACAGTCCACGGAAATCCATTTGCATTGTCACTGCGTAGTAGTTTTCGTCCGACGGCACTTGCCCAGGTTCATCTCCAAGGCCGAACCCAAGAGAAAACAAACGGGGCGTGACGCCTGTGGTGGCCTTTGGCAGTTCGCCCTGGCTTCCGGTGGTGTTGCTTAATAACGTGTCGATCTTGTTAAAGACCGCGGTTTCGATTGCGTAAAGATCCATCACCTATCCTTTGTTATATCGCTCAACAACTTGATCCATGCGTTTTGCCATAGATCCGAATATGTCTTTTTGCCTTGTTCGGCCTAAGGTGTCAAGGTCGGTTTGTTTGATTGTCCGGCCTGCGTATTTAACGCGATTATCCGCGCGCAATTCTATGTTCCCGCCTGATCCGCGTTTTATCAGCCCGCTTTGTTGCGCTCTATTTTGCAAGCTTCGGATATAATCAGGTACACCGCTTACTCGTCCATTTGTTTTTGCTTCTAAAGATTCAAGTGCTTTTACCCATCCGGCTTTTAGTGTAAAAACATGTGCTTGAACTTCCCGCTTGTATTGATTGAATGCGGCGGTTTTTACCACATACTTTTCCGGGTTTTTTAATCCATTATGAAATGACGTTGCGGGCGCTCTTGTTCTGCCCTTGCGGTCTCTGCTGTCTCTATGTATCCGACCAATAGCTTCTTTTGATGCAGATCTCAAATCTTGGTCAGATCGAATGGCCATCACTCCGCCGGATGTAAAGTTGACAATATACCCGTCGTCCAACGGCTCCATGGTTCCGCTTATTTTGTTTTTTGGAATAAAGATGTTGTTTAGGTCTTTTTCAATAGCAGCTTTACCTGCTTTCTTTTGACCGCCTAATGTCAGGCTGGGATTGCCACCTGTTTTTTTTATGACATCACGGCAAAAAAGCTTCATCTGCTCTAGCGCCACAAATTCTATGCTGACGTCAAATTCTCCGGCAAGTTCGCCTATGCGCTTGGCGACTTTTTTATCCCCCATGATGTCATAAGTGATAGACATTAGATCCGCTTTAGCGTGAGCCGAAAAGTATCCGTGCCGGCGTCCGTTTCTCGCTCCGCAACATAATAGTTGACGCCGTCCAGTTGAACCGTAGCGCGATCTGGCGGGATCGTTCCCTGCCAGTCTGACAGGCTCGTCAGCACGTCTTTGCTTGTGGGGTCATAGTCCCCACGCTCGTCAATGATGATGTCTTCACGGACGTCTGATGCAGTGCAGGAGATGGTCAGCGAGCCATACACAAGCGAGCTGGGGAAGTCCCCAGCCAGCTCTTGTAAATCATTGCTCCAGTTGGCGAGGGGCATCATTTAAAAACGCGGGTTTTGAGCACGCCCTTTTTGCTGTGAATGATGCAGGCACGCTCGGCCTGTTTGATCGTCTTGCCTTTTCCAAACTGTCCGCCGGCGTCGGTGATTTCTTTCAGCAATTCGATTTTGCCGTCTACATCGGAATCAATTTTCCCATGCACCTGCCACTCGCCGTTGGCTTTTATAAATAGTCCTGTGAATTTGTCCATTGGTTACTCCTTTTTTAAAGAGAAAGCCCCACCCGCCCGGAGACGAGTGGGGCAATTGTTATTTATGCGCTGATGATACGGACAGCGGAGTTGCGGAGGAAGCTCACGCCGGTCATCACGTACACGGAACCCCAGTAGGCGCCCGTGGCGGTGTTCTTCCAGGTGCGCCACACGAACTGCAGTCCGGTGTCGGGATCGGTCACCAACTGGCGACGCTCGCCTGCAACTCCGTCCAGACCGTCAACGTCGCTGGGTACGCCCAGAGCGATGGCGGCGGTTTCTTTTCCGGTGAAGATCACGCCGGTGTTCTCAGACGAGACAGTGGTCGGGAACGCATCGGTGTAGAACTGGCGAGCGCCGAAGATCGGCGGAAGCTCACCCGTGCGGAGGAGCTGGTCGGATCCGTAAGCGGATGCGTCCTGCAGTCCGGCGTCCTTCATCAAGGCGGCTGCGTAGGGGATGTTGTGAATGACAGAGTAGTTGTCAGCCACGCCCTTGGCGGCCAGAAGCGCCCACATATCGGCCTGGTCGTCCAGATCGTAGTTGGCGGCGGTGATCACCTTGGTGTCCGTGTCGGCCACGTCGCCGATGTTGGCGTCCACAAACTTGGCCAACACCAGCTGAACCACGTCCTTGGCCAGCGCATAAGCGGCTTCGCGTCCTTGTGCAAGGAATCGCTCGGTCGTGGCGGCGGCTTCAAGATTGGGATTGACGTACCAGCTTGAGAAGCGGGGAGCCGTCATGGTCACGGATGTGCCCACGGTGGTGCTGTCGCCAGACTCGAAGGTGGTGGAATATGCACCGGCGGTCTTTGCAGACACGATGGGCACGGTTACGCTGTCGCCGACGCTCACGGGAGATTCGGCGATCTGCAGGGACATCGCGTTGAGCGGAGACAGTCCCAGTTTCAATGCCGGCAGAACTTCGTCCTGCAGCATGGATTCGGTTACGGTGGTAAGGGTATTAGCCATGTTTAGTTTTTCCTATGTTGGGTTTGTACTCCGGGAAATTAGTCGCGGGAGTTGATCTGTTTAATGATCAGTCGTTTGTGTTCGTTCCAGAATGCTTGCCGGGCAGGGCCTGCTTCCATTGCTTCCCACTGCTCCGCTTCGTTTTTAGGCTCGGCGATTTCTTCGGCGGGATTGGCTTCCTGTGCGTCTGCTTCGGCATCTTCCACAGCCTGGTCGACTTCGACCTTAACCACGGTGGCGTCCACAAATGCGGGATCTGCAAGAGCAGCTTTATGGCGCTCGATTTCTTTCTCGAACTCAGAATTGGCTTCGATCAGCTTTTCATTGAACTCGACCAGCTGGGCGTTTTCTTTTTCGCTTTCGGCAAACTGCAGTTCAGCCTCTTCTTTTTCGGCCAGCAGTTCGGCGTATTTGGCGTCTGCGTCCAGCAAGGCCTGTTCGGCTTGCGCAATGGTTTCCTGCAACGCTTTGACATCTTCCGCGTGTGAAACATGGGAAGCTTCAAGCTGGGCGTTGACTTCATCCAGCTCTTCTTTGATCTCTTTGCGTGTTTTTACTCTGCTCATAGTTCGGTTCCCATTTCGCGGGCTTCGGTTAGTGCTTGGTTGATATCTCCGATCTCGTCGATTAGATTTTCAGACAGTGCATATTTTCCAAAAAGTGTTTGGCCTTCCATTACATCTTTGGAAACATTTCCACGATTGTCAATTACCCAACTTTTGAACTCATCCGCGAGCATATCGACTTCGTCCTGTAACAGCTCGCGTTGCTCATCGGTCAATGGAATGCCTGGGAACATCATTCCCTTGTATTTGCCGCTGGCGATCATTTCGCGTTCCAGCCCTTCGCGCTCCATTGCCTTGGTCACGTCGATCCAAGTCATGAGCGTGCCAATGCATCCCACCTGACTGGATGCGGTGGCAAAGATACTGTCCGCTGCGCTGGCCAGATAATATCCCGCAGACGCCACCAGGTTGTCGGTAAATGAGACGACGGGCTTCTCAATGCTTTTGATATATTCGGCAGTTTCTTCCAGCCCGGTTACCATTCCACCCGGCGAATTAATCACCATCAAGATCGATGTGATGTCTGGGTCGGCTTCGGCTTTTGCAAATGCTTTCCGAATATCAACGTAATCCACGCCGCCCATGCAGGCTTTTTCGATTTCGTCCAGCCGGTATCCCAGTGCGCCTTCAATTTCAATCACCGCCACGCCATCGATCACATCGTATTCGTCCGGCGTTTTGTATTCTACTTTTACACCCATGACCTCGATGGTCTTATCCATTGGGATGCCTTGCAGGTGACGCTGGAACACGTCGTGGAACGCTTGGTATGCGCTGGCGGTAATTGCCCACGGCTTGGCGTACAACTCTCTGCTTACTCGTTCAAATCTCATCGGATGCAGTCTCCTGTTTGTTGCTGGTGACGCTTGTGCTGTTGGCCAGTAGGTTGCCAACATAGATTTCAAATGGAATCCCGGCTTCTTCCGCGTCAGCTTTTAGCGCCATCATTTCTTGCTTGTGCTGCTGGCGTAGGCTGGCGGATGTCGTGCCTTGCTCTTCCGCAAAGTCTTCCAGCGATGCGGTAAAGTTCTGGAATGCGGCTCTGCGTCCTTTTTCTTCCTTCTCTTGGTCAAGTTGCGGGAAGTAGGGTTTCGTCCAGTCGCATTTGTTGAACAGGCTGATCCCGCGGGAGTTGACGGGTGCGGGATCCAAGGTTCCTGCACGGATGGCGTCAGCGATTTCGATGTTGTAAACGCGCTGCAGGAAGGTGTCTCGCCGGTTCTGCCAGATCTCGCCCACAAATGTTTTAAGTGCGGTCTGGGCGGCTTTGTTGCTGCTCCAGCTTCCGTCGTACATGGAAAGCAGGATCTTGTAAGGAATGCCGGCGCCGGTGGAGATGATCTTGGTGTCGTACTCCATCAGTCCCACATACTGGGCGTTGGGTGCGTCACCCTTGGCGAACATGAAGTCTTCCCCGGGCTTGCCGGTAGTGCGGAACCGCATTCCATAGCCGGCTTCTTCGTAGGTGGTTGTCGTGCCGTCTTCGTTTGTGATGGTAGAACCCGGGGCCTTCCGACGTGCGCCGGCCCGTTCAATGGATAGCAAAGCGGCTTCGTTTTTGACCTTTTGCTTTACGCGGTCGTGGATCTCTTCTTGGTCACGCAGATTGTCAATGATGCCGTGCAGGCGAGGAACGCCACGCAATTGGGCAGCCCGCCAGTGCCAGGGGCAAAACACTACCGCGTTGATTGGATACCGTCTGAAATTGTTACCATCTACGTTCCCGTAGTTGCCAAACTCACAAACGTAAATATGGGTGATCCGCCCTTTTTCATTAAACCGGAATCCGTTTTTGATGTTAGATTCTTTTGCCAGTTTGTAAGGCGTGCGGATCTGGATGCCCTCCGCAGTCAACCAGCCTTCGGTCGTGCGGATAAATGCAAGGTCGCCTTGCGTAAATTGCAAGGTCACAAAGATGTCCTGCATGGTGCCAAGTGTTACCCCGGGCCGGCGGAAGTAGTCGGCGCGGTTCCAGACGTATTCGTTAAAGTAATCCGTTGCCCGCATATCCCACATTTGAGCGGATGCAATGTCACCAGCAGATGCGCCTTCCAGGCTCAACACGGATGCGGTGGATGCGCGGGCTTTGCTTTGCCGGCAGTAGCGCCGGGTCGTTTCCACGGTTGCCCGAGCGATGGGGTTATTTCGGTACAAGTCCATGGCTTCCATGCGCATGGCGTCGTACCCATACCCGCCGGATGCCGCTTCTTCGTCCGTAAGTCGTGACCGGCCAAAGGCAGCGTGCTGGCGCAATCGGGAGTCGGTGTTGCCTGAACTGTAGGCGGAGTCAATTGACCAGCCGGAAAGGATTTGCATATCATGCCGGGCGGCAGCTCTACGCAATGCCCAGCTGGGTGCAAAATTGGAAATTAGTTTGTCCAGTTTGTTGCTCATCGTGGAATACTTCCTCCATTGTCCACATAAGTCACAGAGGCGTCTCCTACACCCAGCAATCCTTCAAGATCTGCCGCCGCGCTGTCTCTGGCTTCTCTCGCCTGTGAGATGGCACGTTTTGTAATCGTTCGGCCCGTGGTGGTGTACGACTGCGCTTCAGCGGCAAGGATGTTTTGGTATTGAATTTCGGCGGCTTTCCACGCATCAAGGCAGACTTGCGCCTTCGCCTTTTCGAGCGTGTTCTGCAACCCGTCAATGTAAGTCTGGTAAACAGTCTGAAGCTGTGCGATGTGTGTGTCCGCTGACATATAGATCAATAGTTGGAAACATTTACAATATTGTCAAAAGATAAAAAGCCCCGCAGAGTCTTGCCCTGCGGGGCGTACCGAAAGGAAGGAGGAGAGACGGAAAACCTTTCGACCCCTTAAACCTAAATGACTTTTACAATTTTGTCAAATTATATGATCCCGTCCCAGCGGGCTAAGACCGCCTGCATGCATTCGCAATCCCACAGGTGATCCTGACCATGGCCGGGCGCAATCCATTCCCCGTCAACTTTCTTTGTGCTGGTGACCTGCTTGATGTATTGGTTTTTATGACGCGGATCCGGCCAGGTGTCGGGTATGTGCCAGTCGTTGCCCTGCTCGATGCTGTCCATGAGCATGGTTCGGAACGGATCGGTCGCCCAGCTTAGTTCCAGAAACGGGGATGCGCCACCACCACGACCTTCCAGGGCGTCGCGGATGTGGTAGGTGATGTTGGAAACCTTTTGACTGTCTGACCCTTTCATGGCCATGACCGCAGACTCTTTCACATCCGGGTCTGCGTAGTGGGCGCAGTAATCCGCAACTTCGGATTGGCGCAGGGCGTAGCCGATGTCGATGCCAACTTGCCGCGGTGAATACTCCGCCAGAATAGTGTCCAGATCTTGAAAGGTTGCGGCGGTTCCATGCTGCACCAACGCGCTGTGATATTCGCCGTTTTTATTGATTGCCCAGTTCCGGCATAACCAAAACAAATGATATTTCTGCACGTCGACAGTGGCAAAGATTCCAGACTGCCAGCCTTCGGGAACCCAGATGTTTCCGATCTCGTACTCTTCCGCGCAGTGATCCAGCTTGTCGCTGGTCGCCACTTGCTCCTCCTCCCGGTGCGCTTCGGCCCAATACTCGGCCATGTAAGTTCGGATGGTGTTGCGATTGCGTTCCGCCCTTTTCGCGGTTTGGTTTAGCCGGTGTTTGGCTGAAAGAAATTTCTTTGCCAGCTCTCCAAACGAGCAGTCCGTAAACGGGATCATGGGCGCGACAACTTTATACCCGCGTCGGATGCCTTCACCACGGGCGTCCCATCTGCCCTTGCGGGTGTATGCCATGCGCTCGGACTCTTCAATCCTCGTCCCGTTTGGAGTCTCGTACCATGCTTGTCGTGCTACTGCTTCCAAATCCCATTGGTCGTCCTGCTTACATTCTTTCGGCCACTTGATCCCGCCAAGCGTCCACTCAAACTCTCCGCCAGCTGGATCCGGCATGACCCACACCCGCTTGTCCGATTCTTCGTATAGCTTAATAATGGGCGATTGGTTCGGGTCGCCTTTTCTGCTGGGGTCAATGGATCCTCCGAAGCAAATGTGGGAAAACGGATAAGCAGCAACCCGCCGGCGTGCCATGTCCACCCCGAACTCCGGGAAAAGATCCACTTCGTCCAGATACAGGCGGCACCACCCATCGGACTTGATTGCCGTGTCTGAAGTTGCCCAGGTGGAACGGAAGTCCATTGCCGGAAACTGGATCTCGGTGTTCAAAACTTTTGCCCGCTTGTATTGTCGTTCTATCTCTTTTGACAAAGCCATGCCACGACACACGCGCCGGTCGTGGAAACCTTTTGCAATCTCCATTTTGCCGGTCACGTACATGGTAGGCCCGGGATTGCGGGCGATGGTGTACCGCAGATCGGTGAGGATTAGATTTTCGCTGTATCCAGCGCGGCTGGATTTAAGGATTGCCACTTCCCGGATGCTGTTATCCTGCAATGCTTCCAGTGGCTCTTTCCAGAACGGCATAAGGTCTGGGTCAAACGCTCCACGGTAGGGCGTGTCGTAGTTGGCAGCTCGGGAGTAATCCACGTTCTGCTCCGCCCACTTCCAGGATGGCAATGGGTCTTGTTTGCGGAATGCAATTTTGCACTGTTTGTCTGGGTCAATCATGTACCATCTCGCAAAGTCGGTCTGCTAGTTGATTGATAATGTCCGCCTGCTCCGGGTGCTTTGCCGTCTCATGCGCACGCCAGTCTTCGACCGCTTTTCTGGCTTTCATCCACCGCGCCATAAACCGCGCCTCTTCTTCCTTGCGGTTCACCAGCTCCCCGCGCATCTCTTCAATCTGAATGTCCAGCTTGTCAATCTCGCGCAGCAATTTCTCATCACGCAAAGACCCGTCCCCAGTCAACCCGTTCTTTTTCGTTTCTTTAACATACTTTCTCCACTGCTCAACATTGTAGCCGCTCTTTGTTTTGCGCGGTGCGTCGGGTCGCTTGGCATACGTGCCAAATTGTTGCCGGGACATCCCCAGCATACCGGCAATCTCGTCTTGTGTGCTTGCGTAATTTGATCCGCTCATTTTATTTTCTCCTGATCTTTAATTGTGTCGAATGTAAAGTAAGCTTTTTAAAAAAAACCACTCAAAATTCAAAAGTGGTTAAACCCGCGATAGACATCGGTCGTAAAAGTACCTACAGCCCCCCGCGTGCTTACTGTATAGTCTACCACACGCTTTACATTCAAATGCCTTGTAGGCACCTTCTCGTGCGTCTGTGGCGATTCTATGCATCGGACTCATCCACCAGCTCGTCGTCTACCGCTTCGTCGTCATCCAACCAGCCACGGAACGCGCAATAGTCAGAATATACATAGTAATCTGGATCGAGCATCGTTCGGCTAATCATTGGGATCTCGCCTATTCGCACACAGAACTCAATCCACGCCTTGTGGATGTCTCGACTCGCTGCTCGTCTCATGGCTTCGTTGTGTCCATCCTCAAACCAATCGCGAATCTCTTTCTCTGTCATTGGGCGACCTTTCGGCCGGCGGTACTTCTTGCGGACTTTCATGCGTCATTTCCTTTTGAGTGCCAAACCACTGACTTTTGTGATTGTCTAAGTATTAACCAAGATGATGTTCCATCAATTTTGCAAGCAAGCATCCAAGGCATACGACCCGCCTGGCGTATGGCTTGTGCTCTCCATTCGCGTATGTTCATGCTCACCGCATTCTTGACTTCGATTGACCAGACCTGCCCGCTTGGATCAACCGCCAAGAAGTCCTCGACCGCAGTGCCAGAGTTCAGCTCGCGCACCTCCCAGTCTCGATCCCGCAGAAGGTTGCCAAATTCCAGTTGACCCCGCCGACCTTTTGATCTTGAATTGATGGTCATGAGTACATCCGTGTTTGATGTGCAAGGTAGGTTTCGGTAGGTTTTTTTCCCTCTATTCTATTTCTGTTCATACTGCTTCCTCACGCGTAGGGGTCAAATAAAACCTACCCAAACCTACCCTATTTCTATAAGTGTCTGATTTGTGGCGGTTTAAGGTGGTAGGTTTATAGGTAGGTTTCCCCCAAAAAAGGTAGGTTTGGGTAGGTTTGGAGCCTAAAAAACCGACTGGATTTGACTTTGTATAGGTCATAACTATCAGAAGGGTAAGGATTCGCCTATATCAGTAGGTTTGCTGGTAGGTTTCTCGGTAGGTTTCTCCGACTGGAAATCGGCCGGATTTTGACCCACATTGTCATGCACAATCCACTGGGTTCCCTTGCTGGATTCGTGTGCTTTTGTGATCCGCATTCCGTTGCAAATCCTGTCCATACGGTTGAGAAAAAAGCGCCCCAATCGGCGTCCGTTCAGATCCCTCAACCCAACCGCGTCTGCGATGCTGTCGTGGATGGTTTCGTCCTCTTCATAGACGGTAGTATGGTCGCGGTTGTAACGCTGGTTTGTGACGTTCTCGACCACGTGAATGACCTCCCTGGCTGTGAAAGATTGATGCCGGAACTTCTGATGCAGTGCGTGCAGAAGCTCTGCCCATTCTTCCTGCTCTGGATCTGTCGCCTGTCCGGCTTTCATCACATCCATCGGGTCGCATACTACGTCCGGGTAGTGATCAGACAGCCACGCAATCGGCTGGCGCACCACGTCATCCCACTCCTCAAAGCTGGCAAGTCGGCCTTTAGCGTGTGGCCTTCCTGCTGTTATCCATGCCCGTATAATGGTCATAGCCGCTGCCAGTATATTGAACCTACGTTGCATACAGAACGTCTCTGGGTCGAAATCGAACTCCCGTGCGTAGGGCTCATCCATGTTCGGGTTGATACGGCAACGGAAAATCCGGCGTGGCATATCGCCTGCCAGTTGCAGGTTGTTGCCTGTAAACAGCCATAAAGCCATGTTTGGGATCGTAACGCTTGTGCTGGAGCCCAGAATACGGTCTGTATAGCTTGCAGACGTAAGCAGTCCAGCCATTGATGCCGAGTTGAACCGCCCGAGGATGTTATCCCAAACCACGCATTCCGCACCCGACACCAGAAGCGCCATGACCCGCTTTCTGATTTCCTCGTCGTCTTTGCCCGAAACGTGCGGTTTTACGTCCGCTTTCTTTCCGGTTGCGATGGCGTGCAAAGACTGCGCCAGTAACGTCTTGCCCGAGCCTTGAATCGGAGCGTCAAAGCCAAAGCCTGGGCACGTGTCAATCACCGGGCGCATGACCGCAGACAGAACTGCTGCAATCAATACAGTTCGATCATGCACCCCCTCAAATGGAAAGTATCGGAAAGGCTCCATAATCACCTGCAACGCCTTTTCTGCGTCCTCAAGCGCAGGATTTGACGGCACCGGGGTGATTTCGTCCTCATTGAAGTTAAGCAACAGCCCGGTGGACGCGTCAAACCCGGGTTTATCAATGATCTCGCCCGTGGTCAACATGATGGGCATACTCACCACCCGTTTAAGTTCGGGCAGTTGGCGTTGCCGTCCAATGCTGGAAATCACCTTGGCCACCTGCAACGGCGGATCCTTCGGCACGTCAATCAACGCATCTGTCCCGCTTTTTGTGGCCTGCCGTTTGTAGTATTGGCAGTGTTCACCCATCCACCACACCAGCGAGTAGTCTTGCAGGCGCGTGAATCCGTGGTCGTCCACCTTTACGATGTCGTTCCCGAACTCATATACATCATTCGCCTTGCGCATGGCATCCAAGGTCTTTTTGATGACCTCGGCAGTGCGCCCATCTGCAAGCTCAATCATTTCCGGGGCCTTTACCAGTCGATACGTGCGCCCTCCGTGTGCGAAAGAGTAGAGACGCGGTGATCCATTCAACAGGTACAGCTTGCCAACCGGCTGCCCGCCCCTGTAATCGGGTTCTATCGGATCCAGCGTGTCCGCCCCGTGCCACTTTTCTGGATCCATAAGCAAATCCAGAATCTTGACCGGCTTAAATTCGCCCTCTACGTCCACCATCACCGTGAAGTCGCCACCCAATGTGCCACCTTCACAAGCCCGCTCTACCGCTTGAACGCATTCCTCGATCTTTTCTGCCGTAGCACCAGGCCCTGCAATCTCCCGCCCTCGCTGTTTGCAGTAGTCGGCACGGATCGCGCTTGCCTGCTCTTCTGCCAAGTCCAGAGCCGTCTTTACGATCCGGTCATGATCTTTAGACTCCTCTGCGCTTAATTCCGGCAAAACCACAGCCAGATCCGCAACACCGCCCTCAACCACCACAGGATGCCCCCTGTCTTGATACAGTGGCTCGTGGCACACTGCACCTGCAGCAAAATCAAAGCGGTTTGTCTGCCACACAGATGCGTCTACGAGGGTTCGTTTTAGCTTGGATCCGGCCTTGGACACTTCAACCCAACCCTGACCCGAAAGCCACAAACGCTTGACAAGTGCCTCGCCCGCTCTGGGGATCTCGATTGCGTTCTTTACAAAGAAGTAAATACGCTGTCCAGACAGGCCGGAGATGTGTTCGCCGGTGACCCTGTTGCGGATGTAGGAAGACGACGACGGGATCGACACATATCCAACCCCAGCAAGCCCGGGCGCTGCCTTGCATAACTTTGCCCAAAGTTCTTGATGCGACAAAGGCGCTTGCCCTGCCGGTGGGTCGTAATCAATGAAGAAAACGCCCGGCCCATTGTCGAAATACATATCCGCTTTAGTGCGGGTCTGCACGTCCATAGGGTATCCTGCCTTTTTGTGGGCAGGCTTCGACATCATTCTGGCGTTACCCAGGCGCGTCAACCCATAGCAAAGCGCTTGGTTCGGGTTTAGGTTTTCGATCAGATCCGCAAAGCCCTTCAAGCTCTCAACCTGCGCAGTTTCGCAACTGCCCTCCGACATATTCCCGCCGGATTCCTTTACAGCCTTGCCCTCGACCAGTTTCCATACCTTGGTCAGGTGCTTCGGCTTTTCGCTCGTGATTATGGTTAGTTTTGGGTTCATTATTTTAACACACATATATTGGTGAGTTTAAGGGAGAATTTTCATAAGCGATTCTGGTGGCATCTTCTAACTGATCCTCACAGCTTGCAACATTGATGTTGTCAATCATCCATTCAGAAGAGCAAGTTGCTTCTGGATAAGATATATAATGAAAACACTTCCCGCCTGCAGTTTCGTATATGTGCGGGATAACGTACAAATCAGGTTCGCCTGGTGCGGTTTTTAATGTGCCAAATGTTGTGAACCCGGGTTTGCCAAACCTTATGATGCAAGAGTGACCCGTTTCGACCGATAACTGTTTGATTTTTTCGATTTCCTTAGCTGTTGGGAAAGTTGGCTTTACCTCAACCAAATACCCTGCATTTTCACGACCATCTATGTCAGGAAGCGGGAACCAGAAGTCTGGCAAATAACCGCTACCCCCAAAGCTAATAGCATATCTCCTTGGCTCGTATTCAAAATGCAACTTAAGCCTTGTCCAATAAATGGCCCATGCAGCCTCAAGCTTTGATCTATATGTAACACCATTAACGGTCGTAGGTATTGATCTTTTTGTTATCATTTCATTTCTCCAAAAAGCGCCCCCAGATATACGGTGACGGTGCGGGACTCCCCATGAAGGGAAAGCGCGTCGTATATCTGGGGGCTAAGGTGTTCATGTATTTTGTCCATAGGACCGTCACGTCCTTCTAACATTATTGGAAACATCCAAAATTGTGTCAACCTACCACCCCACCAGCTCGTTGCCACACTCCGGGCATTCACGCACAAACGCCCGTGGATCCAGCCCCGTCCGCATCTTGTAGCGCACCAGGTTGAACCAGCACGCCGGGCATTCCGCGTGCCGAGGGTAAAGCGTCTCATTGTCTGGCCCGTTTTCCGGCACCATCACGCCGTTCTTGTATTCTGCCTTTGGTGTCATTTGTCTCTCCTTTGTTTGTATACGGTCAATCGGTCTCCCGGCAGAAAACTCCACCAGACATCACCCCCCGCCGATCCTTAATCTGGTTATACGCCAAATGGATGCAGGAAGCATAGTCCAGTTTTAGCAGTTCACTCAGCATCACCAGCACCACGGTCATGTCTCCAATCGCATCCGCAGCGGCTTGCAGATCGCCCTGGTAAATGGCTTCAACCAGCTCAAGATGCTCCTCACGTAGCTTTGCGATTTGCCCGTCCACCGTTCCGCCAGCTCCCGGCCCGATGATCTTGCGGTGCATGCCCCACTGGGAGATCTTGTTCAGCAGTTCATCAGTCGTCATTTTTCGGTCTCCTTGGGATATACATTCCCATCTGTTCGCAATCGGCAATAAGAGCAGACCGTGCGAGATTGGAAAGTGTGTCGCCAGTACGTCCAAACTGTATCGCATAAGCAAGCAACCTGTGCGCAATGTCTTGCATCTCATCATACTCCCTTCGCATGATTCTGGTTTCATCTGTGCAGCCACAGCGTGGGCAGCGGTTCATGTATGTACTCATGTCATTCTCCTTTGTTTGTTTTGTATCCTATATGTAAACTATTGGTTTACTTTTCCATCACCATCACAAACCGGGCAGTCACCCCACCGCACATCGTCCACATCTGCCTCATATACGTGAACCATGCCCTTGCCCTTGCAATGCGAGCACGTCTTACGCCAGTCGATTCGGGCGAAGTTCACGTCATATCGGTGTTTATCCACCGTTCTTGGCTTATCACCTTTACCTGCACTCATTCGGCATCCTCCTGTGGCTCACACTCCCAAGACAGTCCCCAGTATAAACTCAGGCAACCATCTTGGTTGATTGCGGTAAATCCACCAGATGCGACCATAAAACAATCTTTTTCTGCAACCGTTCGTAAATATGATCGTGCCGCCTCCCGCAATTCGGGTTGGCTCGGTATCTTCGCTTCTCCATCTGTGTGCCAAGTCCAATCTGTAACAGCCATTATTTTCTGCACCCGGTCGAACTCAAAATTGTCCATGATCTCGTCGATCTGGTTTTGATATGCTTTAGTTGTCATATGGTCACCCTATCAGAAAGCCCCATTTCTTGTACAGGCGCAATCTTTGGAAATGCTGAATTTCGAGCATCTTGTGGGCGGAGTCGCAAACGTCCACCACCAGACCGTGGTCTTGACCCGGATAAGGACGCAACACACGCCCGACCCGCTGCTCGGTTCTGCCCTTGGCCTTTCCCACCCGGGCCATGATCAGAACCTGGGCGTTGGCAAGATCAAGGCCCTCATCGGCTAATGACGTGGCGCAAATGCAGGTAATTTCGCCCGCGCGGTACTTCTCCATGGTCTCCCGCCTCGGCTTTGCACCCATACCCGAATAGCACGCAACTGCACCCTCTATCCCGCCGGCTACATCCTTGCACTGCTGAACCGTGTCCAGCAGCACGATCCTGCTGGTGTCCTTGTACTGTTCCGCCAGCTCGGCCACAAACGCATTCCTGTCTGAGTTGCGGGTGACGCAATGCTTTAAGACCGCCTGCCACAATACCCGGCTCGCCTGTTCATCGTTCATCCATCGTTGTGTTTTTGCGCTCGCCTCATCTAACGCCATTCTGCACGCCTGTGGGTCATCGTAGCGCACGACCTTGTATCTGCCCGGCAACGTGCCTCCAACGGCCGACACGTCCCCTTGTGTAACCCTGTGGACACATCTGCCAATGATCGGCGTAATGTCCTGACCGTCTTCGCGCTCCGGCGTTGCGGTACAGCCCCAAACCATGCATTTGCGGATCCACCGGCCATCCCGCTTGTCCAGTGTGGTACGCATAAACGCCCGCCCATCTGGCGATGCAATGTGATGGCATTCGTCCACAAACACAAGATCCACATCCCCGACCTCGGCCAGCCCCTGAATGCAGGCAAACTGGATCCGCGACGTGTCCAAGCCTACAGCCTCACACGCTTCGCGACCTTGTTCTACCTGCTCCTTCGTGTACGCCACCCACAAGACCGAAAGCGGACGCAGTTTACGAACGCCGGCAAGTTTGATTGCAAGCGCGACCATAATGGTTTTCCCGGATCCCGCCGGCGCGACGATGTGCCCAAGGTCGCAATTTGCCAACGCCTGAATCGCAGCGGTTTGGTATGGGCGAGGGTTTATCATGAGTTAAACCGCCCCGCCACACAAAGCGTGCAGCGGGGCATTGAATCAGAACGGCATCGATTCTTCCGCAACCGCAACCGGCTCCGGCGCTGGCGCAGTCGTACTCGCACCCTCGGCCTTGCTGATTTTCCACGCGGCCAAGTTGACGTAATAACGCTCCTTGTACTCGTTGCCACGGATGTTGAATGCAACCGTCACCTGGTCGCCCGTGTCGTATGCGTCCAGCTCGGTGACCTTGTCCTTGACGAACTCCAACTTGATGTCCTGCGGGTACTTGTCCTCGGTGGTGATCACGAATTCGCGCTTTGCGAATCCTGAATCAAACGTCTGCGTGTCGTTAATCACCTTGATAGTGCCTTGTATTTCGTAACTCATTTCTTCTCCTTTTTGGTTTATACTAAATATTTTGGCTTCCGACACATTGACAAAAGAGCAATGGCCGCAGACCTACGCGCTGGCATACCAATATGGTCGTTCATAAAGGTTGACCATTGTGGCGTATCTTTCACTTTTTTTTGGCAAGTGGCGCAAAGCATAATTTCTGTTTCTTTCCGCCCTCCACATACGCAATCTCTATTGTCGTAACTCATTTTTGTTCCTTTTTGGTTGTTGGTTCTTTCGCACGTACGTCAACACGTACTGCAAATCCGGGTTGGCCGAAGTAAGTCCCCGGCTCGGCTTTTAGCGGGATTTTAACACCAGCCCAATCGTCGACCTTGCTGGTGCCGGTGCGCAGAATGATCGCCCGCAGGTTTGTGCTGTTCAGTTTCAGCGGGCGGTCAATCTCCTTCCAGTGCATCAGCAGCACATTGTTGTCGGTCTGGCCGTTCAAGTATTGCAAGGTCTTGTGCTTTGTGACCTTGTCGATTGTCAACCACACCGTGCCTTGTCCAGCCAAGTCCACGCTCGACAGAAAGCGCCTGTCCATGTGCTTGGTGATGCTGCCGGTGATGTTTTCGCCTTCTGGTATTGGTTTTGTTGTCATCTTATTCTCCTATTTGTTCATAGATTCCAGTCATATCAAACTCATCCGTGACCTGTTTTACGATCCAAGGCGGGGCGATTGCGGTCTTGCATACGGGATGCTCGCCCTCAACACCAGGCCACACCATGGACTCGCAACAGTGCTTGTAGTCCTCCAGCGCTTGCAACACCAGCCGCTTCGTGCCCGCAACGATCAGCGGATCCACTTCCCGCACCGCGACGTCGTAGGGTGCCGACTTCTCCACGAACACAAACTGTATCGGGCCAGGGTCTTCGCCGTAAATGGTCTCGAGAACCAAGCGGTACACCGCATCTTGTATGTGGTAGCCGTAAGTATAGAACGATTGGTCAACCTGCGCAATGTCTTGGCACGTCTTCAAGTCGTACAGGACGTCATCGTCAATCAGATCTGGGCGGCACTGCACCAGTACGCCGTTGACCTCGACCCGGAACGTCTGTTCAACTTCGCCGGCTGGCAATAGGCCGTGATGGTAAACCGAATCAGCCATCGCCTGCAGCTGATCCAATTCTTCTGCTTTAATCGGCTCAATGCCTTGACTGATGCATTCAGCCCATTCTGCCCTGCCAGCCTTCGTGCGCCGATCCAGATCAAACGCCTGGTAGTTGTGGGCGAACGTGGCCGGTTCTAGAATGAACTCGTGCGCCATTCTGCCAAATCGCAGGGCGGGCGTGTCCTTCTTTTCTGCCTGCGCCGCCTTGAAGTGAGCTGGCGACTTTAGGAACAGCTTGATGCCAGTTGCGCTGATTGCGCAGTTACCGTGATACTCGCTGTTGGTTTCTTGTAGTCCTTTCATGTTCTTTCTCCTTTGTGTTAAAAACGCCCGCCGCCCGTTGGAATTTATCTGTAACGGTTTCCGCCTAATTTTTTTTGGTTAGGTTAGGACGGACGGCGGGCAAAATGTTATTTGTTTTCAATTAAGTCCAGCACGATCTTTCGCACCATTGCGGTGGGAGTGATCCGGTACTTGGCCGCCAGCTCTACCAGTAGCGCGTAATCGGCTTCGGTAAAGTTGACGTTGACTGCCCGCTTCGGCTCCTTAGCCCGGTCAAATTGTGGGTTGCTTGGTTTCATCCGTTGCGACTCCATGCGCGGTATGCAGTCCCGGCCAAGATCAGAAGCGGGATTGCAATTGCAAAGATGATTTCCACCACCGCCCACACGATAGCGGGCACCTCTTCTTCTTTGCGGCGCTCCTCGTCAATCAGTTCGTCGACGATGTATCCAGGCGGTTTTGTCCAGTCAACATCCAGTCCGTTATGTTTGCGGCTCATTGTCTTTCTCCTTTGTTTTTATTTACTGAAATATCCCAACACGTACGCCAGCACTATCAATAGCATTAGCAGCATGGCGTAGGTGTCGGTTATCGTGGTCATGCCACTTCCTGAATAGAACCGGCTTTAAGTGCTAATTCAAACAGACCAAGAAAGGCGCTATTGTCTTTTTGATTCGGCCGCAGCACTGACTTTAGGCAATCAACCAATTCGCAATTTGCTTTGTAGATTTTTCCGTTAAGCTCAAATGTTTTCATTGTCTCGTCCTTTGTTTGTGTGGCGGGTTCATCCCTGCCGATGGATAGACATTGCCACAAACCGCCCCCACGGTCAACCCCTATTTTTAAAAAAAATTACTTTTTCTTACAGGGTCGCAAAACCACCACAGAACGCACGCAGGATCGAACCAATGCAAAACGTTCTACGTTGTCGTCGTATGTCATTGAGTCCGGGTAGTACCAGGAATCGAGAACGATCTGCGAATCATCCGCAAACACGCACCTGCCCACTGCCACAAAGTCAATCGTTTCCGGGCCGGTTGCGTGGTCGACAAACTCCACCCGCAAAATCTCGCCCACCAGATTCATGGCCTATTTATGATTGGGCACTCAAATGGATCCCGGCTAAACATCGGCGCACCACGTTCATCCAAGAACGGGTAGTGTCGCAGGCACATATACGCCCGCTCCTGCAACTCCTCCAGCTTCACGTTTTGACGGTGGATGTCCATGAGTAGTTTGAGTGTCTCGTGTAGTGCACGGTATTCTTCATATCGCAGGCTCATGGCGCCACCTCCGGCGTTACCGTCACCCGCATCCGCTCGTTTCCCTTATCGTCGTAGCAGATTGCCTTGGCCGCTCGGTGCGATTGCCAGCCACCCCGGGACTCATAGCTTGATCGGGCTGCCAATGTCGGGTGGCGTTCGACCAATGCGCCAGGTAGCTCAATAACCGATTGCGAGTGCAGGTGTCCGGTGTGGATGTACGTCCGCTTTGCCTGCCCCCACATCTCGCGGAATGCGGGATCAGACGCAAACAGCCCACCCAGATCCTTATCCTTGCGCTTGTGACCGTGATGCCAAGCAAGCATGGTCTGTCCGTGGAGGTGAGCATAGTAAGGAGCAGGCGAATTGTCCACCGTCACTCTTGGATTGTCTCGGTAAACGTGCGCCATCATTACCCGCAACCAAGCAGACCCAGCCTCGTCGTGATTGCCCTCGGCATTGATGACTTTGACCCGCTTGTGCTTCTGGAGCGCCTTCTCGATCATCCAAGACTGCACGCCTACTGCAACCTCGGCCAGCTTTTGGTATCTGCTGTCCGTGTCCAGCACGTTGTGGCTTGCCGTGGTCATGGAAAGCAACCCGTCGTAATGTATCCAGTCGCCCAGATTGCAAATGATCGCATCGTCCGCATCCGGCATCCGATCCATCATGTCAGAAAAGCATTGCCACAAAACGTTGCGAGCGTCTGCGGTGCTGTAACTCTCGCCTGACTCACGCCCCCATGCATACAGACCAATGTGGAGGTCGGCGATCGTGTACAGATTGAGCAAGCCCGTGGGTTTGCTTTTGGGGGTTGCAATTCGTGGAGCTTGCGGAAGCCCGGCACACGCTGACTCGATTGCATCCATGACCGCTTTCTGTGCATCCTCCTTGTCCTGCGTGACCCGATCCCACCGCTGGATCATCTCGCCGTCTTTAATGTGGACGGTGGACTTGTCGAGTTGGAACCCAGCAGGAACAGACTCGCCACGCATCCCCATTTTAAAGTCCACACCATGTTTAGCAGCGTGTTGCTTGACGCGGTTGATGGACTCCTGCACGGTTGTCCTGCCCTTGCCAAGCCTCCGAGCAATGCCACGGATTGAGTTTTCCTCACCGCTGGCGATCAGTGTCAGATACTGCACCGCATTTTCACTGCGGGCATACGGGATCAATGCTTCTGCTTCTTGCTTCGTCATGTTTCTCTCCTTTGTTTTTTAGTCAGTCCCATTGAGGGCCGAAAAGATAGACGGCATAGAACATGGCTTTGCGTCGCCACCGAGGAACGCCGTCGAGTTCCATCGCCTCTAAAAAGATTCTGGCTGCCAGCTTGCCGGTAGACCAATCGGGTTGGTACACGCACAAGGCATCGTGTACAATCGAAGCCCGCTTGCCATATCCACCCTTCGGTAGGATGCGTCTAAAAAACCACGGGATTGAAAGAAGATCTGACCTGAATCCGGCCGGCACAAGGATGGTTTTATTGGCTACCTTGCTGTAGTAAATCACATCATCGTGCAGTTCGTATGGAGAACTTGCAAAAGGGCCAGGCAACAAACGTACAATAGGATCGGACATAAGCCCGGCCTGTTGCACGTCAGTGCCTTGGTAAACTTCTCTCACGGCGTAGGTGTAGGTGTGGGTGCTGGTGCGTTATTGATTTCGGTAAACGTATTTCCGTCACCGATGATCTGCGTCGCCCCCTCGCTCGCGTAGAACTTCTGATCCTCTTGGTCGTCCTCCCCAAACAGCAGTGCGCCAGCACGATCGGAACAACCAACCAACCCAACACCAGCACTAAATACAATGACAAGTGCAAACAAACGTTTCATCATTCAACTCCTTCTTCTCTGGCTTGTTCTTGCCAGTATTCTTTTCGTTTTCGGATGAGTTCAAGTTTGGCCTCGGTGTAGGACTCATATTTGCCGTAATAGTCCGCCTTTGTTTGAGCGGATTGCGGAATGGCGTCTCGGATGGTTGAACATCCTGGTGCGATATTAAGCACCACCACTGCGATCAGTATCTTCTTCATTCTGCTCTCTGGGTTTGGGTTTGCCAGCTCCTATGACTGGTATAATCCGTATGATTGGAAAGTGCCTCGCGATTTGCAACCACTTTTTTAGAATTATTTTTTGTAAGTTCACCGGATCGTTCCGCCCTCTGGGAACGCACGCCGGTCGTGAGAATCATTTACATCCTGGTATCCGCCCCATCCGAGGAGCAGGTGTTTAACTTCGTGATCAAACATCTCCGGCGTAGCTGGGCGGGCGTATTCAATCCAGAATCCCTTGGCCCTGCCAGCAATCTTGCGCCCGTCAGTCCCGTTAAAGTAGCCCTGCACCCGACCCGATTTCAGTCGCACCTGACCATCGGCTGCCCGTGGGTGTAGACGCACCTGATCCCGCCGGTCTGGTACATTGAATCCTCTCGCACGCAGGAAAGGGATCTGGCTGTTGAATGCGCCGTGAACCATCGCCCGCTCTTGTTCACTGCCTCCCTCCATCCTGCGCTTTTGAAAAGTAGCACAGGCAGGCAGAAACAAAGCCAGAATAATAAGCAGTGTTTTCATCGTGTTTTGAGTTCTTCTTTTATTTCCAACAAAGTTTCTTTGATCCACCGAATGTCAGAATCATATCCAGCCTGCTTTGTCTCCAGTGTGGAAATGCGGTTGCGGTTTTCATACGTTCTCTCTGTGTTCACATGGACTTGAGCGGTGACAGTTCCGTATGCGATTAAGCCTATTCCGAGCGGTATAAGCAACGCAAGAGCAATTTCAATGATTTTGTAAATTGGCTGAGTCATCAGATGTCCGATTCTGGTGTTAGCGATTGAAGTTGTGCCGGCGTCAAAATCTCGGCTTGAATTTCACCATCTTCCCACGCCTGTTTGAGTGCCAGGCTCCAATGACCTGCAACCGCATATCGCCCGTCGGTGAGTAGCCGAGCGGATACGGATGTAGGACTTATCCCGGCTCGCAACACGCCATCTCCTTTGTCGTCGTGACCCAGAAGCGTCTTGACCGTTTCGGCAGACGCCCGGCGGTGATTTGGAGCCAGTGGCAACTCTGCACCGTATTGTTCACGATGGGATTCCAGTTGTGCCAGCTCACTGGCAGGAAATGCAACAATAAGGGATTGGGTGTCAAAGCTCATTTTCTTTTGTTCCAAATTTTTATTGCTTCACTTTTATCCTTAAACCGATTCACCCATTCACAACGGCATTTGTGATTTGTGCAACCAACCGACCAATAAGATGACGGTGATGCAATCCCGATGTACGCATCCGACCCGCAAAACGGGCATGGTTTGAGATTAGAGCTCATTGATCATGTCCGTGATAGTTTCTCTTTGCGCGGTGGTGACTGTGCCGGTGATGAAGGCTAGGGCGTGGACGGTTTGATCTGCAAATGATAAAGGTGTACCAGATGACTGCAATGCATTTAAAAGAAAATTTGTTGCAGAATCATATCTGGATGTTTGAGCAGATCCAAATTGTAAAGACATGGATTGTAAAGATTTATTAAGATAATAAGAAATGTCACCATCTGAGCCATACTGGACAACATGAGAAATATCAATCCCGGCACTTTGATCCCCACCACTATAACGTCCAAATACTTCCCCATCCTCAGAGATGATAGTAAACATCTCGTCGGCAACTGTACTTTTGTAATACATAAATGAGCGTTCGTTAGAGGAAGGCTCCCATTGTGAAAAAACTGCAGAAAAGTTTGATAGTTCTGCTAATGTTGCTCGGTGGAATACAGTAATTGTACCAGATGATATAGGATCAGAAATGCTCCCATGCTGACTGCTAGAACTCGCAAACGCAATCCCGCTCGCGCCCCACGTCGGCCCATTGACCAGCGTCATGTCGTTGCTGGTCAAACCGCCAAGCACTTTTACAGAACTGCCAGAACCGTAGTTCGTCCCGTCCGTCATGCTGTACAGGGCGAAGTTGTCCCACAGCCCCTCGTCGGATATATAGCGGGTCAGGCGGTCAAGCGTCAGTGTGTTTGTCGCACCCGTCTCTGCCACATACTCACGCAACGCTTCCAACGGTGGTGGCTTGCCGATCATGTTGATCAAGTCCGTGATGGTTTCGCGTTGCTCGGTGGTTAGTGTGCCGGTGAGGAAGCATAGGGTTTTATAAACGCCTCCGCTTCGGAGAAGCCCACTAAGAGATCCACTTGCAAAACCTAATGCAGATGGCGAAAGATCAGAACTACCATTTATCAATGGGGAAACCCCGGCATATTCAAAGCTAGTAGCCTCCATTTTGTTTTTCCACACTTTAAGACCCGAATTTGTCAGTGATGACCAACAGGCTAAGTCCTCCCCAGCAGTCCAACTAAAAGGAGATGCACTAACCCTTTGCGAAGCTCCGAAAGAAGTCCCTTCAATGTATGCCGTCCACGTCTCTCCAGAAAATGCTCCTGTAAATCGTGGTGCCAAATAACGTCCGTCACCGTTAACCCAACTAACCCACCCCTCGTCTACCGCATCTGGTACAGACGCCACATCTGAGGCTACCCTAGATACCATGTGTACAGCATCTGATGTGTCCTGCAAACCAGTTATAGTTACGTCTACGCTTTGAGTTGAGTTTGTGAAAATCAACCCACCCGCGCCCCACGTCGGTCCGTTGACCAACTGCATCTCATTTGCAGTCAACCCGCCCAAACCATATGCAGTAGATCCCGAATCCGCATTGGTGCGTGGCATAAAAGGGTAAATCCTAAAGCTGTCATACAATCCTTGTGAGCGCACATATTTCACCAGCTCATTGATCCAGTAGGTATCCCGTGCACCAGAACGGTGGCGGTACTCCTGCACTGCGCGGTCAGAATGTGGCGCGAGGACTCCCATTAGCCCATCACCTGCCAAGCAGATCCGTCCCAGCGGAATGTTAGCGTCACACCATTGTCCACTTCGTCAATGGTCACATCGGACGCATCACGCACCGTAATGACCGAGCCATTATCGCCGGTGTTTTTGAGCACAAACATCGTGCCGTCTGGCAGATCCAGGTTGCGGTCGCTTCCGTCGGGATCGAGGAACTGATACACCGCAGACGTGGTGGTGAGCGTCTCGTCCCCGGTCATCGTCGCGGTGCGGGTGTCTAACAATGTATAAGTAGCTGACTGCCCGCTTTGTTGCGGTGCGGCTTGTGCTACCCATGCGTCTGTTCCGTCTTTGCGTAAGGCTACCGCTCCATACTGAAATCCTATCTCTATAGACCCAGCATCTACTCCATTTAACGTAACGCCAGAAGATGCGGTAATAGTAGTAGATCCAACCCCAATTTGTTCGACGTTGATCACAGTGCCGACGTCGTATGCAACGGATGCGTTTGTCGGGATGGTCAGGGTGTTAGCCGCCGCGTTGGACATGGTCACGACCTTCCCCGCATCGCCAAGTACCAGAGTGTAGGTCGTGCCGGTTTGCGCGTTCACTTCCACGGCTGCAATCCTGCCGGAGGATGCGGTCAGTGTGTCAACTTCAAGCCCATTGCTGTCAATCGTGGCTTGCGTTGTGCCGGTGCTGTCTTTAAACGCAATCCCTGCAGCTGATGCGGCTTTCACAATGGGAGACACAAGCCCCGTGACAGCGTGAACCATTTTGTCAACGAGAGACACCCAGAATGGAATGGATGCGTCCTGCGTGTCGATAACGCAGAAAGCGTTGGATTCTGGTGCGGGGTTTGGTGTGTTGCCGGGGTCGCGCCGTAGTCCTACCTGCCAAGTTCCCACCCCTTCGTCTTGGAAGTTAAACACCG
>Ga0208427_1000094_pt1 | contig 35191 bp, 33 predicted proteins | sample DEB08_DNA_FD_184532 | JGI IMG/M metagenome (GOLD analysis project Ga0208427, IMG submission 184532) | Aqueous microbial communities from the Delaware River and Bay under freshwater to marine salinity gradient to study organic matter... | ecosystem: Environmental > Aquatic > Marine > Coastal ...
GCACGTAATGGTGGGAACTCATGGGATACTGCCGGGGTCAACTCGGAGGAAGGTGGGGATGACGTCAAATCATCATGCCCCTTATGTCTTGGGCTTCACGCATGCTACAATGGCCGGTACAGAGGGCTGCAATACCGCAAGGTGGAGCGAATCCCAAAAAGCCGGTCTCAGTTCGGATTGAGGTCTGCAACTCGACCTCATGAAGTCGGAGTCGCTAGTAATCGTAGATCAGCAACGCTACGGTGAATACGTTCCCGGGCCTTGTACACACCGCCCGTCAAGTCACGAAAGTCGATAACACCCGAAGCCGGTGGCCTAACCGCAAGGAGGGAGCCGTCGAAGGTGGGATTGGTGATTGGGACTAAGTCGTAACAAGGTAGCCGTACCGGAAGGTGCGGCTGGATCACCTCCTTTCTAAGGAGCATCTCGAGAGGCTCGCGCCTCTCATAGAGAGCCAGACGTAAGGCACACGTCCTTACCTGGTTAGCTCATGGGTGGAACATCACATTGGATTTGTAATCAAGACCATTTCACAAGTACGCCCCCCGGGGTTGGAACGGATTTGGACAAGAGAATTGATCAGCACGCTGTTGGGTCCTCGGGGATCGGAAGATAACCGAGGGCCATAAAGGTTTAGAAAAGCCTTTAGGGTCTTTTGGCTCTTTGTAACCGGGAAACCGGGTGCACTGAGACCGCCCGTAATTTGAGAACTACATAGTGGACGCAAAGCATCTGACCTGGATTTATCCAGGTCAAACAAAATAGTGTGTCAAGTTTCAAAGAGCACACGGTGGATGCCTTGGCAATAGGAGCCGAAGAAGGACGTAGCAATCTGCGATAAGCCTCGGGGAGCCGATAAGCGGGCCCTGATCCGAGGATTTCCGAATGGGGAAACCCAGCCAGACTCGATCTGGTTACTCCTGCCTGAATGTATAGGGCAGGTAGAGGGAACGTGGGGAAGTGAAACATCTCAGTACCCACAGGAAGAGAAAACAACAGTGATTCCGTTAGTAGTGGCGAGCGAACGCGGAAGAGGCTAAACCAATCATGTGTGATAGCCGGCAGGCGTTGCATGTTTGGGGTTGTGGGACTTTTCAGCAGTTCTGCCGATCTGCAAGAGTAGGTATGTTGTGTAGACGAATGATCTTGAACGATCAGTCATAGAGGGTGCGAACCCCGTAGTCGAAACGCTGCAGCCGCTCGAGAAGTATCCCAAGTAGTACGGAACCCGTGAAATTCTGTGCGAATCTGCGAGGACCACCTCGTAAGCCTAAATACTACCTATTGACCGATAGCGGACAAGTACCGTGAGGGAAAGGTGAAAAGTACCCCGGGAGGGGAGTGAAATAGTACCTGAAACCGTGTGCTTACAAACCGTTGGAGCCAGCTTGTTCTGGTGACAGCGTGCCTTTTGAAGAATGATCCTGAGAGTTAGCGATCTGTGGCGAGCTTAACCCGAGAGGGGTAGGCGTAGCGAAAGCGAGTCTGAATAGGGCGATTCAGTCGCAGGTCCTAGACCCGAAGCGAGGTGATCTATCCATGGCCAGGTTGAAGCGACGGTAAGACGTCGTGGAGGACCGAACCCACTTCAGTTGAAAATGGAGGGGATGAGCTGTGGATAGGGGTGAAAGGCCAATCAAACCTCGTGATAGCTGGTTCTCTCCGAAATGCATTTAGGTGCAGCGTCTTGTGTTTCTCTCTGGAGGTAGAGCTACTGGATGGCCGATGGGCCCTAAAAGGTTACTGACGTCAGCCAAACTCCGAATGCCAGAGAGTGAGAGCAAGGCAGTGAGACTGCGGGGGATAAGCTTCGTAGTCGAAAGGGAAACAGCCCAGACCACCAACTAAGGACCCCAAGCGTTTGCTAAGTGGAAAAGGATGTGGAGTTGCACAGACAACCAGGATGTTGGCTTAGAAGCAGCCACCATTAAAAGAGTGCGTAATAGCTCACTGGTCAAGTGATTCCGCGCCGACAATATAACGGGGCTCAAGCAGACCTCCGAAGTTGTGGCATTTGTACATTGCCCGGCCGTAAGGTCCAGGCGTACAGATGGGTAGGAGAGCGTCGTGTGGCGAGCGAAGCGGCGGTGTGAACCAGCCGTGGATGCCACACGAGTGAGAATTCAGGAATGAGTAGCGAAATGCGGGTGAGAAACCCGCACTCCGAAAGACTAAGGGTTCCAGGGCCAGGCTAATCCGCCCTGGGTAAGTCGGGACCTAAGACGAGGCCGACAGGCGTAGTCGATGGACAACGGGTTGATATTCCCGTACCGGCGAAGAACCGACCAAACTAACCCAATAATGCTAAGTGCGCGAATTCCAGTCTGAAGCCTTCGGGTGGTGGATTGGAGCTAGTTCACGACCCTAAATTGGTGCGGTTAACGTATTAACAGGTGTGACGCAGGAAGGTAGCCTCCGCGGGGCGATGGTTGTCCCCGTTTAAGGATGTAGGGCGAGAGATAGGCAAATCCGTCTCTCACATAGCCTGAGATCTGATGATGAGTCCTTACGGACGAAGTGGGTGATCCTAAGCTGCCAAGAAAAGCATCGACGTGAGGTTCAAGCTGCCCGTACCCCAAACCGACTCAGGTAGTCAGGTAGAGAATACTAAGGAGATCGAGAGAATCGTGGTTAAGGAACTCGGCAAAATGGCCCCGTAACTTCGGGAGAAGGGGCGCCTGAGGCGTGTATGGATTTACTCCAGAAGCGCTGTATGGCCGCAGAGACCAGTGAGTAGCGACTGTTTATCAAAAACACAGGTCCGTGCGAAGTCGCAAGACGATGTATACGGACTGACGCCTGCCCGGTGCTGGAAGGTTAAGAGGACGGGTTAGCAATTTATTGCAAAGCTCGGAATTTAAGCCCCAGTAAACGGCGGTGGTAACTATAACCATCCTAAGGTAGCGAAATTCCTTGTCGGGTAAGTTCCGACCTGCACGAATGGCGTAACGACTTCTCAACTGTCTCAACCACGAACTCGGCGAAATTGCACTATGAGTGAAGATGCTCATTACGCGCAGAAGGACGAAAAGACCCCGTGACCTTTACTATAGCTTGGTATTGGTGTTCGGTGCTGCTTGTGTAGGATAGGTGGGAGACTATGAAGCGAGAACGCTAGTTCTCGTGGAGTCATTGTTGAAATACCACTCTTGTAGCCCTGGATATCTAACCACGAACCGTAATCCGGTTCTGGAACAGTGCCTGGTGGGTAGTTTAACTGGGGCGGTTGCCTCCTAAAAAGTAACGGAGGCGCCCAAAGGTTCCCTCAGCCTGGTTGGTAATCAGGTGTCGAGTGTAAGTGCACAAGGGAGCTTGACTGTGAGACTGACAAGTCGAGCAGGGACGAAAGTCGGGACTAGTGATCCGGCAGTGGCTTGTGGAAGCGCTGTCGCTCAACGGATAAAAGGTACCTCGGGGATAACAGGCTTATCTTGCCCAAGAGTCCATATCGACGGCAAGGTTTGGCACCTCGATGTCGGCTCGTCGCATCCTGGGGCTGTAGTCGGTCCCAAGGGTTGGGCTGTTCGCCCATTAAAGCGGCACGCGAGCTGGGTTCAGAACGTCGTGAGACAGTTCGGTCTCTATCCTCTGCGCGCGTAGGAAATTTGAGAAGACCTGACCCTAGTACGAGAGGACCGGGTTGGACAAACCTCTGGTGTGTCAGTTGTCCTGCCAAGGGCACCGCTGATTAGCTACGTTTGGGAGGGATAACCGCTGAAAGCATCTAAGCGGGAAGCCTGCTTCAAGATGAGATTTCCATGACTTTATGTCGAGAGGGCCGCAGCTAGATTACTGCGTTGATAGGCGGGATGTGGAAGTGCTGAAAGGCATGGAGCTGACCCGTACTAATAGCCCGATAACTTGATAAATCACTATTTTTTTCTGCAATGCGTCCACTGTGTGGTTCTCGAGTTACGGTCGAGAACCGAAGACAAAGATCTTCGAAAGACTAAAAAACTCAATAGTGTTTCGGCGGCCATAGCGAGAGGGAAACGCCCGGTCTCATTCCGAACCCGGAAGCTAAGACTCTCAGCGCCGATGGTACTGCAAGGGGGACCTTGTGGGAGAGTAGGACACCGCCGGACTTACTTTAGAAATGGCCACCCGAGAGGGTGGCCTTTTCTATTTAATAACTGGAGAATCATGGATAAACCAAGGGGCCAAAGGCCCGAGCGCAAGGGCGGATCTGGCGCACCCTCCAGAGGCTTCAAGGGCAAGGGAAAGCCTCGCCCAGGTGGCGATCGGCCAGGTAGAGACGGTAGGCCTAGGAGCTCGGCCCCAAGGCGAGATGACCGCGAAAAGCGCGAGGATACTCGGCCGAAGTTTGACTTTCCGCTGATTCCAGACGAAATCCTCGCCGAGGACCTTCACATTTCCGTCAGAGCCCAGCTCAAGACCCTAAGCGATGAGAACCAGGAGATGGTCGCTCGTCACCTGCTAATGGTTTCGATGCTTGTTGAGACAGATCCAGAACTTGCGCATAGGCACGCTCTTGCGGCAAGTAAGAAGGCCGGGAGAATTGCCGTTGTTCGCGAGACCCTGGGGGTCACCGCCTACACAACCGGAGACTATGCACTGGCGCTGCGCGAGCTCCTCACCCACAGAAGGATCTCCGGCTCCAATGACCAACTCCCGCTAATTGTCGACTCCGAGCGAGGTCTTGGTAGACCAGTCAGGGCGATCGAAGCAGCGAGCGGCATCGACCGCTCAAAGCTTGAGGTTGGGGTCAGGATCAACCTCGCAATTGCCCTTAGCGGAGCAAGGCTTGATCTGGGTCAAACTCAGCAGGCTCTGCAGGAACTTGAGATCAAGGAACTCAGCCCAAACACCGTGTTTGAGCAATCTCCGCTTTTGTTCCGCTCTTATGCCGAGCTGCTTAGAGAGCTTGGTAAGGACCCGGGGGACTGGGATCGGTGGGCAGACATGGCAGACAAGGCCTTGGCCGAAGTTGATGGTGAGGTTGTTGACCTGATTGAAGAGCTAAGCATTCCTGAGAAGAAGCCTCCCAGAAAGCCAGGGGGCAAGCCTGAGGGAAGGCCCGCAAGAAGGCCGGGCGATGCTGCTAGATAGTTTTGACTCTCTACTACTTGATCTAGACGGTGTTGTCTACAGAGGCAAGCAGGCAATACCCGGAGCTGTCGAAGCGATAAATCGGGCTCAAGCTGAGGGCAAGAAGATTGGCTACATCACCAACAATGCCTCTCGAACACCTGAGCAGATAGCTCAACAGCTCAGAGGCTTTGGCCTAAAGGTAGGGGGTGAAGAAATCATTGGTTCTGCCAGGGCGGCGGCCAAGATTCTGGCCCAGCGCATACCACCAAGTTCCAAAGTTCTTGTAGTGGGTGGGGAGGGACTTAGGTCAGAAGTTTCCGCACTCGGGTTCGAGTTGGTGGAGTCTGCAAGTGATTCACCGGTTGCCGTTATTCAGGGCTTTAGCCCGAGTGTCGGGTGGGAGCATCTAGCCCAGGCAGCTTTCGCAATACAGGCCGGGGCCATTTGGATTGCAACTAACCAGGACTGGACCATCCCGCTTGAGGCTGGCATTGCACCTGGAAATGGCACCTTGGTGGGTGCCGTCCACACTGCTGTCGGCCAACTTCCGGACTTTGCCGGCAAACCGTTCAGACCAATTTTTGATTCAGCCCTCGAGCAGCTCGATATTCAGTCACCGCTTGTTATCGGAGACCGATTAGATACCGACATCAAGGGGGCAATTGGTGCGGGTCTGCAGTCGGCCTGTGTTCTAACCGGTATTGCAACTAAAAAAGAGCTTCTGGGTGCTAAGAGCGATGAGCGTCCCGGTTACATCCTTCAGGACCTCAGTGAGTTATTCCTGGACTACCCAGAGCTCAAAACCACTAGGCGCGGGGTTGGCTGCCGGGGCAGCGAGGTGGAGCTACTTGGAGACAAGATCGTCTGCAGTTCTCAAAACCCTAGGGAATTGGACTCCCTTCGGGCGGCCGCAAGCCTAATCTGGACAAGTGGCAGGCCAATATATGGTCTGCAGGTAGAGCAAGAATTGATGGGCTAGGTAATAGGTGGACCAGGACTTAGAGGCTCGAATACAAGAAATTGAAAAGATGGAACCAGAGGCTCAAATCGAGGCACTGAAAAAGCTCGTGGCCGAGCTCGAGGAGCTGCTAGGTAGTTGAGGCTTGATGTAGCGCTCACGAACCGCGGGCTAAGTAGAAGCCGCAACCAAGCCGCAAGGCTTATTCAGCAGGGGTCGGTGACCGTCAACGGCGAAACCCAAACAAAGCCATCACACTTAGTCACAGAAAGTGACTCGATAGATACCCATGTTGTCCTCGCGGTCTCGAGGGCGGGCGGGAAGCTGTCCTTTGCTCTCAAGGAATTTGGCATCACCCCAAGCGGGGTGTGCCTCGACATTGGAGCTAGCACCGGAGGTTTCACCGAGGTGCTCCTGGGAGCCGGCGCCGAGAAGGTCATAGCCATAGATGTTGGGCACGATCAGCTCTCACCTGAGCTGCAACTAGACCCCAGGGTAGTGAACGTGGAGGGCACCAACGTCAGAGAGCTGACCTTGAGTCAGCTAAAGAAAATAACGCCGGTTAGACCGAGTCTGGTCGTGGTGGATCTGAGCTTTATCTCGCTGACGGTGGTTGCCAAGAAAATGCTTGAGCTTGCTCAGGGAGCCGAGCTCGTGGTTTTGATAAAACCGCAGTTTGAATTGAGCAAGGAAAAACTAAGGGCAGGTGTGGTCAAGGTCGATAGCGATAGAGAAGCTGCAAGAGACAAAGTCTTGGCTGTATTCAGCGACTTAGGAGCTGAGGTGGCAGGGGTTTGTGTCTCTCCGGTTGTGGGGACCAAGGGCAACACTGAGTTCCTGGCTCATTTGCGATAGGTAAGTCTGTCAATGCTGTATTGGCTGTTGAAAAGTCCACGCGAGGACTGAACGCAGTAGCCTTTTGGTTATAGGAGTTATGGGCATGCACAGAGTATTGATAGTCATCAGTCACGCTGACGATGCTGCTGCCCAGGAGGCGACAAACGCCTGTAAGCACCTGGCACAACGAGGCATTGCGTGCGTGTTTGATAATGATGACCTCGATCACTTCGCCGCTCTCGGTGTTTCCCAGCCGGAGGGCTCAAAGACCTACTCGGGCGAAGATCTTGATCTGGTTATGGTTCTTGGCGGCGATGGCAGCATTTTGCGGGCAGCGGAGATTGTCAATGACAACCCGGCACCAATTCTCGGCATCAACCTAGGTCACGTTGGCTTTATGACTGAGGCTGAGCGCTCTGAGATACCTGCCGTGTTGGACGCAGTGGCAGCGGGCAATTTTTCCACAAGCGAGCGCACCACTCTTGAAGTTAAGGTGTGGCAAGAGGGCAAAGAGGTCTTCTCCAGTTGGGCAATCAATGAGGTTGCCGTGGAAAAGAGCGCTCGCGAGCGAATGCTCGAGGTCGTGCTTGAGATCGACGCAAGGCCAGTGTCGAGCTTTGGTTGCGATGGAGTTCTAGTCAGCACACCGACCGGCTCTACGGCCTACGCCTTCAGTGCCGGGGGACCTGTGGTCTGGCCGAACGTGGAGGCATTTGTCGTGGTGCCGCTCAGCGCGCACGCTCTATTTGCACGGCCACTTGTTATTGATCCAGAATCAACCGTTGCGGTCGAGGTCCTCAGAAGGTCTCCCGGTAGCGGGGTGCTGTGGTGTGATGGCCGCAGAACCTTTGACCTAGGTCCCGGTGCCCGCATCGAGGTTGCCAAGCGGCCTGTTCCGGTGAAGATGGTGGTTCTCGATAATGCTCCATTTGCCGACAGGCTAGTAAGAAAATTCTCACTTCCGGTATCAGGGTGGCGAGGTCCGGAGGCTGAGGCTTGATTGAGTCACTCTCGATTCGCTCAATAGGCGTTATCAGCTCCGCAAACCTAGAACTTGCCCCAGGCTTCACCGCACTCACGGGAGAAACTGGTGCGGGTAAGACCATGGTCCTAACAGCTCTCGGGCTCCTGCTTGGTCAGCGTGCCGACTCGACAAGTGTTCGAACGGGCGAGAAGCAACTCTTTGTTGAGGGTCGGATTCGCTCTGCGAACTCAGATCTTCTTGGGCGCCTTGAGGAACTTGGTGCTGATGTCACAAGTGGCGAGGTCATAATCAATCGGTCGGTGAGTTCAGATGGCAGATCTCGTGCCGCGATTGGCGGTGCTTCGGTTCCGATTTCGACTCTCAATGACATCTCAGAGGAGCTCGTCACTGTCCACGGACAGTCCGATCAGCTCCGACTGCGCTCGAGCTCCAGGCAGCGCGAGGCTCTGGATCAATTCGGAGCCGATGAAATCTCAGGTGCTAAGAACGCCTATGCACAATTGTTTGGTCAATACCGCGAGCTTGAGCAGCGCCTAGAACGGATGCGAGGTTCTAGCGAGGCAGACGCCATAAGGATTCAAAGGCTAAGGGAGCAAATAGCCGACATCGAAAAGGTCAATCCTGAGCCAGATGAGCTTGGACGCATCGATGAGCAGGTGAAACGTCTGAGCAATGTCGAGTCGCTCAGGATCTCCGCAGGCTCTGCCCACGATGCCCTCACCAGTGACGAGGGACTTGATGCCAGCGGACTGCTTGGACAGGCCAGAAAAGCCCTAGAGTCCTCCGGGGATTCAAAGCTGCAAGAGCTTGCGGCGCAAGCATCTGAAGCAGCAGCCATTGCCTCAGATATTGCGAGTGAACTCACTTCTTTTTTGGCGGAACTAGACGCCGACCCTGCCAGGCTTGAGCAGCTCATGGCAAGAAAAGCGGAGGTGATTGCGCTAGAGCGTCGCTACGGGAACTCGTCCGAGGAGCTGGTTGCGATGCTGCCTGCTCTTCACGCCGAGCTTTTAGACCTTGACTCTTCTGATGAGCAGCTCGAAAAGCTAGAGATGCAGTTTGAGGCTACGTCCTCGCAATTGTCATTTGCAGCTGGGCAGCTAACCCAGCTGCGGAAACACGCCGGGGAACAGCTTGGGGTGAGGGTGACCGAGGAGCTTTCCGCCCTTGCGATGGGTGGTGCTGGGTTAGAGGTGAGAATCAGCCCGCTGGCAGACTTTGAGGCTTCGGGCATGGATCGGGTCGAGTTTTTGCTTGCGGCCCACCCTGGGGCTGAGCCAAGAGCCTTGGGTAAGGGAGCATCCGGGGGAGAGCTTTCGAGGATCATGCTGGCGATCGAGCTGGTCTTGTCGAGCAATCAGGTGCTGCCGACGATGGTCTTCGATGAGGTGGATGCCGGTGTCGGCGGTGCTGCCGCGATTGAGCTTGGTAAGCGGCTAGCGAAGTTGGCCGAGTCAACGCAGGTGATTGTTGTAACTCACCTTCCTCAGGTTGCAGCCTTTGCTGACCACCAGATCCGGGTCGCAAAAGACGTCTCTGGCGAAATCACGGAGTCAAGCGTGAGCCTGCTATCTCGACAAGAGCGCGAGGCAGAGCTCGCAAGGATGCTCTCGGGCAACTCAACCAGCGAGGTTGCGCTCGAGCACGCCAGAGAATTGCTCGATTTCCAAAAATAAAATCATGTCTAGTTCCGCTTGCACCTAAGCGAGTGATAGATTGAAGTTCCATGGCGGTTAGCTCTGGGAACGTAAGACATGTGTTTGTCACCGGAGGCGTCGCCTCCTCATTAGGCAAGGGCCTCACCGCCGCCTCACTCGGAAATCTTCTTAGAGCCAGAGGGCTCTCAGTGGTCATGCAGAAGCTTGACCCCTACCTAAACGTTGATCCCGGGACCATGAACCCCTTCCAGCACGGTGAAGTGTTTGTCACTGACGATGGTGCTGAGACTGACCTGGATATTGGTCACTACGAGCGCTTTTTGGATATCAATCTCAACTCCGCGGCGAATGTAACTACCGGTCAGGCCTACTCAACGGTTATTGCCAAGGAGCGCAGCGGCGAGTATCTCGGTGACACGGTCCAGGTGATTCCTCATATCACCGATGAGCTAAAGCGGAGAATGCGCTTGCAGGCCGAGATGGAACCAAAGCCGGATGTGATCATCACCGAGATTGGTGGAACAGTCGGTGATATCGAGTCGCAGCCATTTATGGAGGCCGCTCGTCAGGTTCGTCAGGATGTCGGCAGAGACAACGTCTTCTTCGTTCACGTCACCCTAGTTCCCTACCTAAACCCCTCTGGAGAGCTCAAGACCAAGCCAACCCAGCACTCGGTTGCCATGTTGCGCTCACTAGGTATTCAGCCAGATGCCATCGTCTGCCGCTCAGATAGAGAGCTGCCGGATGGAATCAAGAACAAGATTTCGCAGATGTGTGACGTTGACAGAGAAGCGGTTGTGACCGCCGCAGATGCCTCGTCAATCTATGACATTCCAAAGGTCCTTCACTCAGAGGGACTCGACACCTACATCATCAAGGCGCTAAATCTAAAGGCCAAGGATGTTGACTGGAGCGGTTGGCAGCCGGTCTTGAAGGCCGTGCATGAACCCAAGCACGAGGTCAATGTTGGGTTGGTTGGTAAGTACATCGACCTTCCAGATGCCTACCTGTCCGTAACAGAGGCCCTGAGGGCCGGGGGCTTCGCCAACTCCACCAGGGTCAATATTCACTGGATCAAATCCGATGACTGCGAGAGTGCGGCAGGAGCCAAGGAGAACCTCGCGGAGCTAGATGCCATATGCGTTCCCGGCGGGTTTGGCATTCGCGGAATCGAAGGCAAGCTCGGTGCTTTGAAGTTTGCAAGAGAGAATCAAATACCAACTCTTGGGCTTTGCCTTGGTCTTCAGTGCATGGTGATTGAGTACTCGCGAAACATCGTTGGCATCGAAGGGGCAACCTCAAGCGAGTTTGAGCCCGAGGCTAAGAACCACGTCATTGCGACCATGGCTGAGCAGGTAGAGCTACTAGACAAGTCTGAAATGGGTGGCACGATGCGCCTTGGCCTCTACGAGGCAAAGCTCACCAAGGGGTCACTTGTGCAGAAGCTCTATGGTTCAGACTCCGCCTCAGAGAGACACCGCCACCGCTACGAGGTCAACAATGCCTTCCGCGATGAGATAGCAAATGCCGGAATGGTCTTCTCCGGAACCTCACCCGATGGCAATCTTGTTGAGTACGTGGAGCTTCCGAAGGAGGTTCACCCCTTCTACCTTGCCACTCAGGCTCACCCAGAGTTCAAGTCTCGCCCCACCAGGGCAAACCCACTATTTGATGGACTAATAAAGGCCGCTCTAGAAAGACAGAAGTCGCAGCGGCTATTTGACGAAAGCTAGCTACAGTGACGCCGCTTGAGCGCTATCTGCGGCACCTGACCGTCGAGCGCGGGCTTTCTAAGAACACTCTCGCCGCCTACAAAGCTGACCTAGCTAAATATGCAGCGTTTCTAGAACAATCAAGCGCAGATGCGCTCACTGCCTCGCACCTAGAACTGGAGGAGTTTTCCAGTCAGCTCACCTCAGCCGGGCTCAAGGCATCCAGCCGTGCGAGGATTCTGGCTGCGGTAAGGGGCTTTCACAAATTCTTAGCCCTTGAGGGGATTAGAAGTGATGATCCCACCTCCAGGCTAAGACCACCAAAGCTTCCCAGCCGACTACCCAAAGCGCTTTCGCAGGAGCAGGTTGTCAGGCTCCTAGAGGCATCAGGGCCCGAGCCCGATGACGAGGCAGCTGACAAAATCCGGCTCAGAGACCGGGCAATTGTCGAGCTTATGTACTCGAGCGGGGCCCGAGTCAGCGAGGTTGTGGCACTGGATCTAGACGAGGTCACAGACGATGGGCTCATCAGAGTCAGAGGCAAGGGCTCCAAGGAGCGCATCGTTCCGGTGGGGTCGTTTGCGGCTAAGAGCCTGGATGCCTACATGGTCAGGACCAGACCTGAGCTTGCAAAGCTAAGAGGAGAGCGGGCCTTGTTTCTAAATAAGCAAGGTGGGCGGCTTAGTAGGCAAAGCATCTGGGACATTATTCAAAGGGCAGGTAGCGCGGCAGAACTTGAGGTTTCGCCGCATACCCTGCGGCACTCGTTCGCAACCCATTTGATCGAAGGTGGAGCCGATGTCAGGGTGGTGCAAGAGCTATTAGGGCACGCATCGGTTGCCACAACGCAGATCTACACGCTAATTACCGTGGACACGCTGCGAGAGGTGTATTCGCAGGCTCACCCCCGTGCACGGCGGTAGGCTAGAGCAATAAATATGGGAGGTCACGGTGGATCTTTCTAAGAAGACATTTGCCACCCCGGCCAAGCTGAAGCAGCATGGCCCAGCACGCATCATTGCCATGTGCAACCAAAAAGGTGGCGTCGGCAAGACAACGACGACCATCAACCTGGCCGCAGCCTTGGCCGAGTATGGCCGCAAGATACTCGTTGTGGACTTTGATCCGCAGGGAGCGCTCTCGGTAAACCTTGCAAGCGACTACCAAGAGGCTCCAACCATCTATGACCTCATGATGGACACCTCAATGCACCCCAAAGAGGCCATTCAGCAGACCAACATCGAAAACCTTGACATCATCCCCGCGAACATTGACCTTTCAGCGGCCGAGATGAACCTCGTCACCGAGATGGGCAGAGAGCGCGTCCTGGACGGAATTCTCAAGAAGGTCAAGGCCGATTACGACGTCATCTTCATCGACTGCCAGCCATCGCTGGGCCTCCTGACAGTGAACGCGCTAACCGCAGCTCACGGAGTGCTGATACCAATGGCAACCGAGTTCTTTGCCCTCAGAGGAGTGGCACTGCTGATTCAGACCATCGAAAAGGTGAAGGCAAGGACAAATCCAACGCTTGAACTAGATGGGCTTATTCCAACCATGCACGACCAAAGGACTCTGCACTCCAGAGAGGTGCTCGAGCGGCTCCAGGAGGCTTTCCCCGGCAAGGTTTTCGACACCGCAATTAGCCGCACGGTGAAGTTCCCTGACGCCACGGTGGCAAAGAAGCCGATCACCCAGTTTGCTCCTTCCTCAGATGCTGCCGAGGGTTACAGGCGCGTGGCGAGAGAGCTTGTAAAACGTGGCTGTGCAGCTTGAGTCCGAGGTCGACTTCCAGCTTCAGCTAGATAACTTCGAGGGACCCTTTGACCTTTTGCTGAACCTCATCGGTCGGCATGAAATGGAAATCACTCAGGTCGCTCTTGCCAAGGTCACCAATGAGTTTTTGAAGTATGTCAAAGGCCTCGATGCCAAAAAGGAAATCGACAGCGCGAGCGAGTTCTTAGTCGTAGCGGCAACGCTTCTAGACATGAAACTTGCAAGCCTTCTGCCTCAGGGAGAGGTCGTTGACTCGGAGGACGTCTCGCTTCTCGAGGCCAGAGACCTGCTTTTTGCAAGGCTGCTGCAGTACCGGGCGTTCAAGGAGGTCGCTTCCTGGTTCCACTCGGCACTTGATGCGGAGTCGGAGCGCTACCCAAGAGCAGTTCGGCTTGAGGAGCCTTACCGCAATCTCAGGCCCGAACTTGAGTGGACAACGAGCATCCAGGAGCTGCACGATATTGCCAAGGCCGTCTTTGCTCCCAAACAGGTCCCTGAGGTTGGTATTTCTCACCTGCATGCCCCCAAGGTTTCGATCCGCGAGCAGGTTGGCATCATGGTGAAAAGGCTCAAGCAGGTAGGAAAAATGACATTCCGGCAGCTCATCGGAGATGTCTCGGACAGGGCAGAGTTTGTCGCTAGGTTCCTCGGCATCTTGGAGCTATATCGCATTGGGGCGGTTGGTCTAAATCAGGAGGAAAGTTTTAGCGAAATAGATATTCAGTGGCAATCAAAGGATGTTGACCAAGATCAGCTGGCAAAATTAGGCGCTGACTATGAAAACTGACCTTTCCATGCGCGCAGCCTTAGAGGCTCTGCTAACCGTTTCTGAGACACCGCTTAGCATCGTGACCCTTGCAGGAGCTCTAGAGGCTCCAATCAATGAGGTGCGGAATGAAATTGAGGCTCTTCAAGCTGACTACGACTCAGCGCATGAGGGACAGGGCAGAGGGTTTGAGCTTCGTGAGGTAGGCGGTGGCTGGAGGCTATATGTGAGGCAGACTCACGACTGGGGCGTGAGGCAGCTGGTAGTAAACGAGAATCCCGCAAAGCTTTCTCAGGCTGCCCTGGAGACTCTCTCGGTTATCGCCTATAGGCAGCCAATCTCCCGTGGACAGATCTCCTCCATTCGCGGCGTAAACGTAGATTCTGTTGTCAGAACCTTGATTTCTCGGGGACTGGTGGTGGAGCTATTTCAAGATCAGGATTCTGGGGCATCCATGTTTGGAACCACCGATTTGATGCTCGAGCAGCTGGGTATCAATTCTCTCGAGGAGCTGCCTGCAATCAGCCCGCACCTGCCAGACCAGGACAACATTGACTGAGCCAATTCGGCTACAAAAAGCACTATCCGCAGCTGGGGTTTCATCTCGCCGCAAGGCAGAGGAGATGATGCTTCAGGGCAGGGTGAAGGTCAACGGCAAGGTCGTCAGAGAGCTCGGCACCAGGGTGGATCCGCAGAGCGATTCAGTGATGGTGGACGGTAGGCCCATCCAGCTAGACCCGGATCGAATCTACCTCGCATTTCACAAACCCAAGGGCATAGTTTCGACCATGGAAGACGAATACGGCAGGCCTTGCCTTGCAGACTTCTTCGTGCAGTACGACCGGGTCTTCAATGTCGGAAGGTTAGACCAGGACACCTCCGGGATTTTGCTCATGACAAACGATGGAGATTTGGCTAACCAGCTCGCCCACCCAAGCTATGAGGTGGAGAAGCTCTACTTCGCGAAGGTAAAGGGCAAGATTCAGCGAACCGAACTCCAGAGGCTTCGCGACGGGGTCAAGCTGGAGGACGGTCTTCAGAAGGCCGACTCTGTGAAGCTCATTGACCAAAACAATATTGAGTCTCTTGTTGAGCTAACACTGCACTCGGGTAAGAACCGGATTGTTCGCAGGATGTTTGAGGCAGTTGGGCACGAGGTAATTGAGCTGACGCGCAAGAGCTTTGGCCCGCTCAGGCTGGGCCCGATGAAGCCCGGACAGGTTAGGGAGCTGGGTAAGCTTGAAGTCAGCAGCCTGATGGAGGCGGCGGTTTCAGGCAAGACAAAGAGGCGCTAGTGGCAGTTAGAGCAATTCGCGGAGCTATCCAGCTCGAAAGTGACGAGCGCGAGCACCTACTCAAGTCAACCGCTGAACTTGTCACCAAGGTGCTGCATGAGAATTCATTGGATGCGGCCGACCTGATCTCAATTTGGTTCACCGCAACCCCCGATGTTGTCAGTGAGTTTCCCGCGCTAGCCGCTAGGGAACTTGGACTTGGGGACGTTCCACTGATGTGCTCGGTGGAGATGGATGTCGCCGGGGCCATGCCAAGAGTGATTCGTCTCATGATGCACGTGGAGACCAAGAAGCAGCGCAGTGAAATTAGCCACATCTACCTTCGCGGCGCTCAAGCGCTCAGGACCGATCTAGCGCAGTGAGCCAAGAGCGCATAAAGATAGTTGGGGCTGGCCTTATTGGCACATCCCTCGGTCTGGCGCTCACTAAACACGGCATTGACGTGGGGCTTGAGAACCGCTCAAAAGCAAACCTTCGACTCGCAATAGAGTACGGGGCAGGCAAGGAAGCTGAGGGCGACTACGACCTGGTAATCGTCTGTGTGTCGCCAGAGATGACAGCTGAGGTTGTTGCCGGGCAACTGGCAAAGCACCCTCAGGCCCTGGTTACCGATGTTGCAAGCGTGAAGGCAGAGATTGCTCGTGAGGTTACCAGAATCGCTCCAGAACATGCTCTTAGGTACTTAGGTTCTCACCCCATGGCCGGACGAGAAAAGGGTGGGCCAGGAGCTGCAAGAGCGGACCTTTTCTTTGCTAGGCCCTGGGTGATAACCCCATCGGCAGCTACCCCCGCAGCATCGGTCGAGAGGCTAAAGAATCTTGCGATGCAGCTAAGTGCGCTACCCATTGTTATGAGTGCAGAGGAGCACGATCGAGCAGTGGCACTTGTTTCCCACCTGCCGCAGCTGGTCTCATCGGCCCTTGCCGCAAGGCTCCAGTCCGGCAATGAGCAGCAGCTCGGACTTGCGGGGCAGGGACTTAGGGACGCATCCCGCATCGCATCTAGCGATCCTGATTTGTGGCTGCAGATTCTCTCCCAAAATGCCAATTTGGTTTCGCCACTGCTGGCCGAATTCAAAAAGGACATCGAGGAGCTGCTTCAAAGTCTTGAGAACTTAGACTCACCAGGCTCACTCGCGAAGCTCCACAACCTCCTGGAGCGAGGCAACATTGGAGTTGCAAGGATCCCAGGTAAGCACGGCGGCAAGTTTGTTGATTACCAGCTACTAACAGTCGTAATCGATGACAGCCCAGGATCTCTTGCATCTCTATTGACCTTCATAGGCGAGGTTGGAGTGAACATCGAAGACCTCAAACTTGAGCACTCTCCGGGAGCTCAAATAGGTCTGGTAGAGATTCAGGTCCTGCCAGAGGCGGCAGAGCGACTAAGCGAACAGCTCACCCAAAACGGTTGGCGACTGGTCTAATGCCTTTAGTAGTAGCAATAGACGGACCTGCCGGCTCTGGCAAATCAAGTGTCTCAAAGGCGGTCGCCGAGCGCCTTAGCTTTGGCTATCTCGATACCGGAGCTGGCTACCGGGCCTTCGCTCTGCACGCCATAACCAATCCAGACATTCCCTTAGAAGAGCTTCTCAAGTCTTTCGACTACGAGATCTCGCTAGATCCTCAGAGAGCCCAGGTGCTGCTTGGTGGAGTGGACGTAACCGGTGAGATAAGAACCCAGGAGGTTGCCTCCAGAGTCTCAGAGTTTGCGAGGGAGCCGAGGGTGCGCACTCTTCAGCACCAGGATGCCAGGTCGCGAGTAGCGCTATGCGGACTCGATGGCATAGTTTCCGAGGGCCGAGATCTAACCACCGTAGTTTTTGTAGATGCTGGTGTAAAAATCTTGCTAACAGCAAGTGAAGAGGTCAGGCTCCAAAGAAGAAGTGCAGAGAAGACAGAGAGCACGGAGAATCTAAAAGCCCGAGACGCCTCAGACTCGAAGGTGGTTGAGTTCATGGCTCCCGCGGAGGGAGTGAAGCTAATTGACACTTCCCACCTAAGCTTCGAGGAGAGTGTCGAGGCAGTAATTTCTGAAATTGAGAGGTCACGCGCATGAGCGATGAGGAGCTCGAGGTTGCCAAGGCAAACCTGCTGCGCGATGAGCTGAAGTCCTACGAGCTCGAGGAAGACGACATTGAAATTCTCGAGACTGACCTCGAAGACTACGGCTCTGAGACTTACCTCCCGGCCCCGCCTGTACTAGCCGTTGTTGGGAGGCCAAACGTCGGCAAGTCCGCGCTGGTGAATAGAATTCTCGGCCGCCGAGAGGCTGTGGTTGAGGACAAGCCAGGCATCACCAGGGACAGGGTTACCTATCGGGCCGACTGGAACGGCAGGCAGATCTCGCTTGTGGACACCGGTGGCTGGGAAATTGATGCCGAGGGTATTCACCTCTCAGTTGCCGAGCAGGCTGAGGTTGCCGTTGAACTTGCCGATGCCGTGCTGTTTGTCGTGGATGCAATGGTTGGTCCGACCGCCTCTGACGAGCAGGTCGTGAAGATGCTTAGATCCTCGGGCAAGCCGGTGCTGTTGGTTGCCAACAAGATTGATGATGCGCACCTCGAACCAGAGGCGGCTTCGCTTTGGTCATTAGGTCTTGGAGAGCCCTACCCAGTCTCAGCGCTGCACGGTAGGGGAGTAGCGGACCTATTGGATGCAGCGATAAAGGTTCTTCCCCAACAGTCCAAGATTGCACCCGATGAGTACATCGGGCCTCGAAGGGTTGCCCTGATTGGTAGGCCAAACGTTGGAAAGTCCTCGCTGCTAAACAAGGCAACCGGGACCAATCGGGCAGTGGTAAACGAACTTGCCGGCACAACTCGTGATCCGGTTGATGAGCAGGTTGAAATCTCGGGCAAGATCTGGAGGTTTGTTGACACTGCTGGTATTCGAAGGCGCATGCATCGTCAGCAGGGGGCTGACTTCTACGCCTCGCTTCGAACCGCAGCTGCTCTCGAGAGGGCAGAGGTTGCCGTGGTGCTATTCGATGTCACCGAACCCATCAGTGAGGCGGACATTCGCATTGTTCAGCTGGCGTTAGATTCTGGTCGAGCTTTGGTTTTGGCATTCAACAAGTGGGACATGCTCGATGATGAGCGGCGCATCTACTTGGAGAAGGAGATTGAGTCTGATTTGGCACACGTTGACTGGGCCCCAAGGGTTAATCTGTCGGCTCTCACTGGCAGGCACCTCGAGAAGTTGGTACCTGCTTTGGAGGTGGCGCTAGAGAACTGGGACAAGCGCATCCCGACCGGAAAGATAAACGCTTTTATTCAAGAACTGCAGGCATCAAACCCCCACCCGATCAGGGGTGGTAAGCAGCCTAGGATTCTTTTCGGAACACAGGCGGCTTCTAGGCCTCCAAAGTTCGTGCTTTTTGCCAGCGGTTTTCTAGAGGCCGGCTACCGCAGGTTCATTATTCGCAAACTTCGAGAGCTCTATGGCTTTGAGGGAACCCCAGTTGAAATTGGGGTGAGGGTCAGGGAGAAGAGGTCAAGATGATCGCCAATCTCCTACGCGGCTTCCTCATCGGCATAGCCGAGGTTATACCTGGGGTTTCCGGTGGAACCATTGCCCTCATCGTCGGCATCTACGAGCGAATTATTGGCTCTGCGGCCAGTGCGGTTGAAGCTCTTGTCTTTCTGGTTAGAGGGAGACTCCAACAAGCAAAAGCCTCGGCAAAGCAAATTGACTGGCTTTTGGTTTTGCCGGTTCTAACCGGGATGCTTGTTGCAATCTTTGCCGCTGCCGCTGCAATCGAGCCGCTTCTTGAGAGCCAGCCGGAGAACATGCGAGGGCTCTTCGCAGGTCTAATCCTGGTGTCACTGATATTTCCCTATCGAATGGTTGGAGCAAGCTGGCGAGCGGCTGACTACCTTGTGGGCTTGATGGCAGCAGCAATTTCTTTTGTGTTGGTGAGCCTTCCTCGGCAGGAGCTAACTGATCCAAGCTTGGTTATGGTTTTCCTGGCGGCCGCGACCGCGGTTTGTGCACTTGTACTCCCGGGAGTCTCGGGCTCGTTTCTATTGCTCGCTATTGGTTTCTATACACCTACCATTGCTGCTGTGAATGACCTAGATCTTGGCTACCTGAGTGTCTTTGTGCTTGGAGCGACTGTCGGATTGGCACTATTTTCAACTGCACTTAGGTGGCTTTTGGTCAACCTTCGAAGACTAACCCTGGTAGTTATGACAGGTTTGATGCTTGGGTCCCTCAGGGCACTCTGGCCATGGCAGGACAACTTAGGACAGCTCGGTAGTCCAGAAAGCCTCACTCCACTTGTTTTCTTTGCAGCCGGAGCAATGGTTGTTGCGCTTCTTCTTTGGGTTCAATCCAGAGCGAGTAAAGCCCAATAGACTTAGGGCTTGAAGCGGGCTGTGGCGCAGCTTGGTAGCGCACTTGTCTGGGGGACAAGGGGTCGTGGGTTCAAATCCCGCCAGCCCGACTTATGTGACTTAGGTTGGACCCCAATCTCAATAGGGCTATTGGGTCACTGATAAGGAGCAGCGGCATGACAGAAAAAGATTTGATTCAGCTATGGAATGACAAGCGCTCACAGCTGACCCGTGCGCAGCTTCACTCCGTGATTGCCCTAGCCGTGCTGACCTTTTTGACAATTACCGGTGATCTGGTTGCTGCCAGCACTGCAGAGAAGCTTTTCGCTGTAGCCTTCCTGGTTACCGTTGGTGCTCTGGGGAATCTGACTCAGTTTGCAATTATTCGTGAGGCTCACGGCATTGTTGCAGAGCTTTCGAAGCTAACTAACTTGGGGCCAATTGCCGAATCGATTGCTAAGAGTGGTCGCTATCTCTCGATGACCATGACGTTGATGGTGCTATTCAGTGTTGGTCTGCTCGGAAGCTTTGCTTTGGTGGTTCTCTAGAAAAGCCGAAGTCACCGGTTTTAGTCTCCAGAGGTTCCGTAGAGCCTGTCTCCTGCATCTCCAAGACCTGGGACGATGTAGCCAATGTCGTTTAGCTTTTCGTCAAGTGCCGCAAGGTGGATGCTCACTTGCTTATCCGGCCATTTTTCCACGACGTGCTTGCTAACCGCATCCACACCTTCTGGAGCCCCGAGCAGACAAATGCATGTCGCACTTCTTGCGCCACGTTCAAACGCGTAATCAAGAGAGTCACTTAGAGTCCCACCCGTTGCAAGCATGGGGTCAATGAGTATGACCTGTCGGCCAGTTAGGTCCTCTGGGAGTCTGTTGGCATAGGTCTCTGGCTGGAGGGTTTCCTCGTTGCGCTTGATGCCCAAAAAGCCAACTTCTGCATCTGGTAGCAACTTGGTTATGCCGGAGAGCATTCCAAGACCAGCTCGAAGAATAGGAATTATCAGTGGTGTCGGCTTTGCAAGCCTCGTACCTGTGGTTTTGGTCAGGGGAGTCTCAACTTCGACTTCCTCTGTCGCAAGTGACTTCGTCGCCTCAAAAGTGAGAAGTGTGACTAGCTCTTCAACTAACTGCCGGAATTGGCTGCTTGTGGTGTTGACGTCACGAAGCAGGGTGACCTTATGGGCAATCAGGGGGTGATTGGCAACGGTGATTTCCATGTGATAACTGTAGCCCGAGGGTGAAGTAATATTCTTTTGTCACCATCATCGGAGCCCCGCAGGTGATTGCTAAGCGGAAGGCTCGAAACCATGCAGATTTCCTTTGAGGTATACCCTCCAAGAAAACCCGAGGACACTCCTAGGCTCCATGAGGCCATCCTCAGGCTTTCAGAGCTGAACCCCGAGTTCATCTCAGTTACATTCGGTGCTGGCGGCTCCAGCACCCGCGACTCTCTAAGTGTCCTCAAATTTATTCGTGATAACTCATCTGCATCACCTCTAGCGCATCTAACCTGCGTCGGGACCACCGAGCAGGATGCCAAGGACCTTGTTCGAGAATTTCTTGGCGAGGGCATAACGGACTTTCTCGCCCTTAGAGGGGATCTCCCAGAAGGCCAGAGCGAAATGCCTCCCGGGACCCTTTCCAGAGCGGATCAGCTCGTGAGCCTCATAGAGGAAACCAGAACCTCGGGGACCGGCAGCACTGCGGTAGCCGCCTTCCCGAACGGGCATCCCGAATCAGGAGATGAAAGATCTGACATTGCAGCACTTCTTGCAAAGCAGGAGGCGGGAGCGAGCTTTGCGATCACTCAGCTGTTCTTTTTCAGCGAGGACTACCTTCGCTTTTTAGAGCTTGCAAGAGCCAGGGGAGTTGTAATCGATCTCATCCCGGGCATTATGCCCATTGTTTCTCCCAGCAGGTTGGCGCGGGTTTTAGAGCTGACAGTCGAGGCTCGGCCTGGGGAGCTTGCTTCCTCACTTGAGAGCGCCGAAGATGCGGCAGGTAGGCGCGAAGCTGGAGTCGAGTGGGCCGCAAGACAGGTAAGGGAGTTGGCAGAGGCCGGAGTGGATAAAGTGCACCTCTACGCCTTCAATGAATACGCAAACGTCACTGAGGTACTAAGGCGCTCAGAGGTTGTTTAGTTAGAATCTGGCTATGCAGCTATCTCAGGAGCTCAAGAGCATCCCGAACATGCTCAGCATCCTCAGACTCCTTTTGGTTCCGGTCTTTCTCTGGCTGCTAATTGTTGACCAGTTCCTGATTGCCTTTTTGGTGCTTATGTTTGCAAGCTTCACTGACTGGCTAGATGGCTTTATTGCTAGGAAGTTCAATCAGATCACCTCGCTAGGGAAGGTCTTAGACCCTTCTGCCGACAGGCTCTTTATTCTTGCGACTCTTATTGGTCTGACAGTCAACGAGATCATCCCGGCTTGGCTTGCCATCGTCATTGTCGCAAGGGATATTTTGCTGCTTGTCGGCTATCCGATTTCAGCCTCACACGGCTATGGCCCGCTTCCGGTTCACTTTTTAGGGAAGGCTGCCACCTTTGCGCTTTTGTATGCTTTGCCTTTGCTGCTCTTGGCTGACGTGTGGCCTAGCGCGGAGGCAGTGATCTTGCCGCTTGCCTGGGGCTTCGCATACTGGGGAATCGGACTGTATTGGGTGGCGGGTTTTGTATACCTCGCCCAACTTCGACAATTGATTTCCCTTGAGAGGCGTTCATCCCCTAACATTTAGTCTCTAGGGGAGGCTAAATGTCACGCGAATCAGGCAGTGAGGACACCGCTAGATTCGCTGGCGACCTGGTGTCAACAAACTCCCCAGTCTTACTCCCAGAAGAACTCTCAGCCGTTGCAGCGTTGCCGGCTAATTCAGCCCTATTGATTGTCCATCGCGGACCGGGTCAGGGCTCTCGTTTTCTTCTCGACCAAGACCTCACGGTCGCCGGTCGCCACCCAGAGGCTGACATATTCCTAGACGACGTCACTGTTTCACGTCGTCACGCGCAGTTTTTGCGCGAGGGCAGAACCTTCACAGTCAGCGATATGGGTTCGATGAATGGAACCTACGTAGACGGCCAGAGTACTGAGACTCAGCAGCTCATCACGGGTATGGAAGTGATGATTGGCAAGTTCCGGCTCACCTTCTACGCATCAGAGAAAGATCGCTAAATGGAGAATGCTGTTCGCAAGCTCCAAGACCACCGGAAGCTCTACACAATCGGTCAGGTGCTAACGGTACTGAAGCCTGAGTTTGGAGACCTCTCACCCTCAAAGCTGAGGTTCTTAGAGGACCAGGGTCTTGTCACTCCCGAGAGAACCGATGCCGGTTATCGCAAATACTCGGAAAACCAAATTGAGAGGCTACGCGTCGTTCTCACCCTGCAGCGGGACCAATACCTACCGCTTAAGGTCATCAAGGAATACCTCGAGGAGCTAGATGCCGGCAGGCAGCCACTTTTGCCGGCAGCGAGCCCGGCATCACTTCGCAAGGGCCAGCGCTTTTCGACTGCTCAGCTCAAGGCCGAGACCTCGCTCAGTGATCAGGCCTTCAAAGAGGGAGCAGAGCTAGGACTGTTTGGTGCCCAGCCGCATTCTTCTCACGAGGTCGAGATTGCGTTTGCGCTTGTGGCGCTCGAGCAGTTTGGAATCCAGCCAAGGCATTTGAGGGGACTCAAGTCCGCCGCTGAGCGTGAGGTGGGGATTATCACGGGTGTGACCGAGCCAGTGGTTAGGAAGAAGGCACCAGATTCTGCCGCCAAGGCGGGGCATATTGCCAGGGAGATAGCAGAGCGTTTTGGCGCCATCCGAGCACATCTGATAGCCGAGGCAGTCGAGGAAATCGAAGGCTAGCGACACGCCGAAGGGTTTCTTGAAACCTTAAAGTAGAACTTGAAGGCAGAATTGGCACTTGTCCAAAGATAGGAGGCATTGTGGATCACGAATCACCGATGCTTTTTGATGACGGCCTGCCAGCCACCGACGTTGGTTATCGCGGCGCATCTGCCGCTGCTGCCGCTGGCATCTCCTATCGCCAGCTGGACTACTGGGCAAGAACTGAGCTAGTTGAGCCATCGATCCAGACGGCAACAGGCTCTGGCTCCCAGAGACTTTATTCTTTCCGGGACATTCTGGTTCTCAAGCTTGTAAAGAGACTTCTGGATGCGGGAGTCTCTCTTCAGCAGATCCGCGTTGCGGTTGAGCAGCTTCACGAGGCTGGAGTTTCAGATCTAACAAACACGACTTTGATGTCTGACGGTGTGACGGTTTACCTCTGCACCTCCCAAGATGAGGTCATTGACCTTCTTGGTCAAGGCCAGGGCGTCTTTGGAATTGCGATTGGCCGGGTGCTTCGCGAGGTGGAGGCGACCTTGGTCGACTTTGCCGCCGAAGAAGCTCAGGTTCAGGACGAACTAGCGCTGCGCAGGGCTAGGAAGATTTCCTAAAGCTAAACCAGCGGCGTTTTTTCTCTGCTCTTCTGGAGCTGGGGACCTCTTCAACCTCAACCATCTCGGTGATGCTTTGACCCCTTATTGAGCGGTCAACTACTCCTGCTCTGGCCTTTCGAACCGGTGTTGAGGAAAGCTCGCTTAGTGCCCCGGCAAGAAGCCAGTCGAAACCCTTGGCTATTTCTGAAGCGCCTTCCGCGGGCCAGGAGTGGATCGGCCTTGCGGCCCCAGTTGACTGCTGAACAGCGGCTCGCTCTTCGAAATATGGCATTAGGAGCTGGTCGCCAAACATGTCCCTGAGCTCCTTGAGCCGGTACTCGTGTTCGTGGGACTGGGTTCGGAGCCTATTCACGACCACACCAAAGAGCTGGAGTCTTGGCGAGAGCTTGGCGCTGATCTCTACAATTGCCTTCCTGGCTCGGTCGGCCGCAATCACGGAGTAAAGCGCAGGCTCCGTCACCAAAATAACTCGGTCCGAGGCAACCCATGCGGTTCTGGTTAGGGCATTAATCGAAGGCGGAGTGTCGATAATCACAAGGTCATATTCATCTTCGATACTCGCGAGGACCTCCTCAAGTTTCCAGACATCGGAGACAGAGGGTGCCGGGTTGTCGAGCAGCAACGATCTCGGGCTGCCAACTAGCACGTCCATCTTTGAGTCTCGGTGCCATGCCGAGGGAACAATTGCTCGCCTCAGGTTTTGAAGTTTGGGGCTTTGGAGCACCTCGGCAACAGAAAACCCCTGATCGGAAGGAGCTGCGAGGCCGCTGGTTGCGTCGCACTGCGGGTCTAGGTCAATAACTAAAGTGTTGAGACCTTTGTTTAGTGCTGCGGAGGCCAGGCCCAACGCGACCGTGGTTTTTCCCACGCCACCCTTGAGGGAGCTCACACTCAGCACGTGCATTGAATTAGGCTAATGGTTTATGTGCCCTATTCCCTTAGGGCGCCTGTGTTTCAGTGAGGTTGGATGTTCAAAAAGATTCTCGTGGCTAACCGCGGAGAAATTGCGGTTAGGGCCTTTCGTGCGGCCTATGAGACGGGCGCTAGGACAGTTGCCGTCTACCCATACGAGGATCGCAACTCAGTTCACAGGCTAAAGGCTGACGAGGCCTACGAGATTAAAGCCGAGGGCTCACCGGTTCGCGCCTACCTCTCTGTTGACGAGATCATTCGTGTGGCAAAGGAGTGTGGGGCTGACGCGATCTACCCCGGCTACGGCTTCCTGAGCGAAAACCCTGATCTGGCTAATGCCGCACGCGAAAACGGCATTGCATTTGTGGGACCTGCGGCCGAGATTCTTGAGCTAGCTGGAGACAAGGTCAACGCTAAGGCCGCGGCCATCAGGGCGAATGTTCCAGTGCTTGCCTCAACCGAGTCCTCTGACGATGTCAAAAAGCTGGAGGGACAGGCAGAAAAGATTGGCTTTCCGCTCTATGTGAAGGCGGTAGCCGGAGGCGGCGGCCGCGGCATGCGCAAGGTGGACGAAAAGTCAGAGCTGAAGCAGGCTCTAGAGGCTGCCATGCAGGAGGCCTCCAGCGCATTTGGAGACCCCAGAGTATTTCTCGAGCAGGCAGTAATTCGCCCTCGCCACATCGAGGTTCAGATTCTTGCCGACCTCGAGGGCAACATCATGCACCTCTTGGAGCGCGACTGCTCAATTCAACGGCGCAACCAAAAAGTTGTTGAGATTGCCCCCGCGCCGCACCTCGAAGAAGATCTGCGCCAGCAGCTCTTTAGGGACGCAATCGCATTCGCAACCGAGATTGGCTATCAAAATGCGGGAACCGTTGAGTTCCTGATTGAGACTGAAGGCCCCAACACTGGCAAGCATGTCTTCATCGAGATGAACCCCAGAATCCAGGTCGAGCACACCGTGACCGAGGAGGTCACCGATGTTGACCTGGTGCAGTCGCAGCTTCGCATCGCAGCCGGCCAAACCCTAGCTGAACTTGGGCTGAGGCAAGAGGACATCAGGCCTCACGGGTTTGCAATTCAGTGCCGCATCACCACCGAGGACCCTGCCGCTGGTTTCCGACCAGACACCGGCATGATCACCACCTACCGCTCGCCAGGCGGTGCAGGCATTCGTCTAGATGGTGGCACGGTCACCACCGGCGCCGAGATTTCCCCACACTTCGACTCGCTGCTGGTGAAGCTCATTACGCGTGGTCGAGACTTCCGCTCAGCTGTTGAGAGATCCAGAAGGGCCCTAGCGGAGTTCCGAATCAGGGGAGTGGCAACCAATATCAACTTTCTTCAGGCAGTTCTGGACGACGAGACCTTCGCCTCGGGAGAGCTTTCTACTCACTTCATAGATGAGCGTCCGGAGCTGATGCAGGCAAGGGTCTCCCAGGACCGCGGCACCAAGGTGCTGCAGTGGCTTGCGGAGGTCACGGTAAATAAGCCCTTCGGATCGGGCGAGGGTAAGAGCGATCCGGCACTCAAACTTCCACAGCTTGACCTATCGACAGAGGCCCCTGTGGGTTCAAAGCAGCTGCTAACTGAGCTGGGTCCAGAGAAGTTTGCTGCCTGGATGAGGGATCAGAAAAGGGTACTTGTTACAGACACCACTTTCCGCGATGCCCACCAATCGCTTCTAGCCACCAGGGTTCGAAGCAAAGACCTGGTTGCAGCGGTGCCTTATGTCTCGAGAATGACCCCGGAGCTACTAAGCATCGAGGCCTGGGGCGGAGCAACCTATGACGTGGCGCTGAGGTTCCTTGGAGAAGATCCTTGGGAGCGCCTCGATGCACTCAGGGCAAAGCTTCCAAACATTTGTATCCAGATGCTCCTCAGGGGCAGGAACACCGTCGGCTACACCCCTTACCCAACCGAGGTCACCGATGCCTTCATAAAGGAGGCAGCCGCTACGGGTGTGGACATCTTCCGCATATTTGATGCCCTGAACGATGTTGACCAGATGACCCCGGCAATCCAAGCCGTGCGCGAGCACACTGGCTCGGTGGCAGAGGTCGGGCTCAGCTACACCGGCAACTTGCTGGACCCTAATGAAAATCTTTACACCCTTGACTACTGGCTGACGCTCGCAGACAGTGTGGTTTCTGCGGGTGCGCATGTGCTTGCAATCAAGGACATGGCTGGCCTGTTGCGACCTCGGGCCGCGGCGACATTGGTCACCGCGCTTAGGGACCGATTTGACCTTCCCGTTCACCTCCACACTCACGACACCGCAGGTGGCCAGCTTGCAACCCTGCTGGCTGCGGTAGATGCCGGTGTCGACGCGGTGGATGTGGCCAGCGCTCCGATGGCTGGCACCACCTCGCAGCCATCCGCCTCTGGATTAGTTGCAGCCCTGGCAAACACCGAGCGCGACACCGAGATGTCGCTTGACAAGGTGACGGACCTCGAGCCCTACTGGGAGGCAGTCCGCAAGGTCTACGCACCCTTCGAGTCGGGCCTTCCCGGCCCAACAGGCAGGGTCTACAGGCACGAGATTCCTGGCGGCCAGCTATCAAACCTGAGGCAGCAGGCAATTGCCCTTGGCCTAGGAGATCGCTTCGAACTTGTAGAGCAGATGTACTCAGAGGCAAACCGCATCTTGGGAAGGCCACCAAAGGTGACTCCAAGCTCCAAGGTGGTTGGCGACCTCGCGCTTCATCTGGTAGCCGTCGATGCCGACCCCAAAGAGTTTGAGGAAAACCCGCAGAAGTTTGACATTCCAGACTCCGTGATTGGCTTCATGGCCGGGGAACTGGGGGACCTTCCAGGGGGCTGGCCAGAACCATTTAGAACCAAGGTGCTGGAGGGGAAGAATCCAGATATCTCAATCAAGCCAATCACCAAGGAAGACTCCGAGGGCATCACTAGTAGCGAGCACTCGGTGAGAAGGCAGACGCTCAATAGGCTGCTGTTCCCAGCTCCAACCAAAGAGTTTGAGCGGATGCGCACCACCTACGGCAAGCTCACCAACGTTCCCACCCTTGATTACCTCTATGGTCTGGAGCCGGAGACTGAGCACGTCGTGGAGTTGCGCAAGGGGCTTCAGCTGTTCGTCGGACTCGAGGCCATTGGGGAAGCGGACTCCAAGGGCTTCAGAACCGTCATGGCAAAACTCAACGGTCAGCTCCGGCCAGTCACCGTTCGCGACCACAGCATCTCAAGCGTTGAGTCCACCGCGGAGAAGGCCGACCCGGCAAACCCTTCCCACGCAGCAGCCCCATTCACGGGCGTTGTGACACCAAAGGTTGAGGTGGGACAGAGCGTGAGCGCAGGCCAGCCAATTGCGTCGATCGAGGCAATGAAGATGGAGGCCTCCATCGCAGCTCCAATTAGTGGCAAGATTGTTCGGCTGGGAGTAGCTGGCCCAACACCCGTTGAGGGTGGCGACCTAATAGCAGTAATCGAATAGGGAGAAATGTCTCGCAAGAATGATGACGAGTTTTCGTCGGGGGAGAATGCAGACTATTCGGATCTAGAACTAGATCCCGAAACCGGTCAAATCGTCTCGGTAAGCGCAGAGGGCGAGCAGGTGACTGTCGCCTCCGCAGTGTTTGAAGAGTCCGAGCCGGCCAGCATGCTCACCGCAGACAGGCTGCTTCGAGACGAGGCAAGACCGAGGATAATCCCAGAGACATTCGGCCGAAGGCTTATTTATCGCCTAACATTTGGCAAGTTCAACCCCGGTGACAACAAGAAGGTTCTGGCTAGGCGTGCCCTGGACGCAAGAATCATGCTCGACCTTGAGGGTGAGACAAGATTTGTGCCGGTGCTGACCCGCAAGGGAGGCGTTGGCAAGACCACCATCACAACTCTTATTGGCATGGCCATGTCACTAGTTCGCGAGGATAGGGTTTTGGCGATTGATGCCAACCCAGATCGCGGCACCCTCGCCGAGAGGGTTGAGCTCAAGAGCGACCGCACAGTTCGTGATGTCGTAAAGCGCGCTGGAGGAATCACCTCATTTACGCTCTTTAGCGATTACATTTCACGCGATAAGTCAAGGCTGGATGTGCTGGCTTCGGACACCGACCCAATGCTTTCAGAGGCCTTCGATGAGGGTGACTACAACGTGGTTGCCGATATCGCCACCAGGTACTACAGCATCTGCCTCACCGACTGCGGCACTGGCATTGTCCACAGCGTTATGCGGGCAATTTTGCAGCGAGCCGATGGCCTCGTCATTGTCTCCGGCGGATCAGTCGACGAGGCGAAGCTTGCTAGCGAAACCCTTACCTGGCTCGAGTCCAATGGCTACGGCGACCTGGTCAAGAACTCGGTGGTCGCCCTGAACACCGCCACCTACGGCACCCAGCTGGTGAAGCTGGATGAGATTGAAAACCACTTCAAGACCCGGGTTCGTGCTGTGGTTCGTGTTCCCTACGACCCAATGCTTGCAGCCGGTGCAGTTATTCAGTTTGACAAGCTACACCCCGCCACCAGGCAGGCGGCAAGGGATCTGGCTGCGCTAGTTGTTGACGGTCTGGTGGATTGAGCGTTCGGGAAATTCGGCTCTTCGGAGACCCGATCCTAAAGAGCGTTTGCGATGAGGTCACCGACCTCTCAGCGGCAGAGTCTTTGGTTCAAGATCTTCTAGATACCACCTCTCTGCCCGGCAGAGCGGGTGTCGCAGCAAACCAGATTGGAGTTGGCCAGAGGGTTTTTGCCTACAGCGTCGACGACGAACTGGGTTACCTAATAAACCCAGAGATTATCGAGCTTGCCGGAGAGAAGCTCGAGATCGAGGAGGGCTGCCTCTCGGTTCCGGGGCTTTGGCACAAAACCCCCAGGTATGAGCGGGCGACCGCAAGGGGATTGCAGCTCGATGGCAGCACAATTGAAATTACTGGCGAGGGCCTTCTTGCCCAGGCGCTGCAACACGAGTGCGACCACCTAGACGGACTTCTTTACCTAGACAGGTTGCTCCCCGAGGAGCGCAAGCTAGCTCTCAGGGCACTTAGAGAGCAGGACTGGTTTCTTAGCTAGCGTAGATTCTGTCGACGTGAATTGAGAAGTCTTTGAGCACCTCACCGCGCTTGATCTTCAGCGATGGAGTTAGGTGGCCAGAGGCCTCAGTGAGTTCAACATCGAGAATCTCAAAAGCCCTAACCTGCTCCGCCTGAGAGAACTTTTCATTGACCCCGTCTACAGCCCTCTGCAGCTCCTCGCGAATCCGTGGGTGCTTGGTTGCCTCCGCGAGAGTCAGCTTCTCGGTGATGCCGTTCTGCTCACACCAAACCGGAACCATCTCTGGGTCCAGTGAAATAAGAGCGCTAATAAACGGCTGCGAATCGCCAATCACTACGACCTGGCCAACTAGGGGGTGAGCGCGAAGCGGATCCTCAATCGGAGCTGGAGCTACGTTTTTACCGCCTGCAGTAACCAGCAATTCTTTTTTGCGACCGGTGATTGTTAGGAAGCCGTCCTCGTCAAGCTCTCCGATGTCACCGGAGCGGAACCAGTCCTCGGTGAATGCCTCGCGGGTTGCAGCTTCGTTGCGGTGGTAACCGCGCATGATGTTGATGCCGCGAAGTAGCACCTCTCCATCCTCGGCAATCTTGATTCCAGTGCCCGGAAGCGCTCTACCAACCTTGCCAATCTTCTGCCAGCTAACGCGGCCAATGACTGCGGCCGCAGCTGTCTCGGTGAGGCCGTAGCCCTCTAGGACAATCAACCCAATTCCGCGGAAGAAGTGGCCAAGCCTTGCACCCAGTGGTGCACCACCTGAGATGGCGTACTTGACCTCGCCTCCCATTGCTGCGCGGAGCTTGGAAAAGACCAGGCGGTCAAAGAGCTTGTGTCTTACCTTCAGGCCAAGACTTGGCCCCTTGGGGTCATCGAGGGCCTTTGAGTAGTCAATGGCGGTTTGCGCCGCAGCACGGAAGATCTTGCCCTTACCTCCTGCCTCTGCCTTGAGCTCTGCGTTGTTGTAGACCTTCTCAAAAACGCGCGGCACAGCCAACAGGAAGGTTGGTTTGTAGCCAGGGAGCTCGGCGGCGACCATCTTGGTGTCGCCCAGGTGGCCAACCTTCACTCCCGAATAGATGCAGAGGGCGGCAACGTAGCGCCCGAAGATGTGTGCGAGGGGGACAAATATCAGCGAACGCTGGAACTCGTTGCAAAGCTCTGGAACCTCAGCGGCCGCATTCTTGCAGTGGTCGACAAAGCTCGAGTGGGTTAGTTCGCAGCCCTTTGGATTACCTGTGGTGCCAGAGGTGTAGACGATGGTCGCAAGGTCTGGACCCTCAGCATTTTTTCTTGCCGTCTCCAAATCAGCGTCGGAGATCTTCTCGCCTGATTTGTGAAGGTCGGAGAACTCCTTGGAGTCGATCCTCCACACCTTGGAGACCTTCTTTACATTCGAGCTAATTTTGTTGAAGCGCTCGAGGTGCTCGTCGTTCTCAAGGAATAGCGCTACCGAGTCCGAGTCGGAGAGAATCCACTCGATTTGCGCTGGAGAGGAAGTCTCGTAGATGGGTACTACAACCCCTCCTGCGAACCAAACCGCAAAGTCAATCAGCGTCCACTCGTAGCGAGTGCGAGACATCAGAGCAACCGCGTCACCAGGCTTGATACCAGAGGCAATCAAACCCTTAGCTAGGCTTTCGACTTCGCTGAGGTAGTCCTCGGCGGTTACATCGCGCCAGCTTCCGTCAGAGTTCTTACGACTAAAAAGGGCATGCTTTGGGTTTTTAGCCACGCGGCTTAGTAAGAGGTCCGTTGCGTTCTCGCGGGGGTTGGTTTCCACTCTCAGCGGCACATCGTAAAACGTCATCGTTTGTCTCCCTCAGAAGTTTCCTAAACTCTACTCTTCGCCCCTCACCGTGTCACCAGCCGCGGATGGCTCCAAATGACAAGTGCAGTTAGTTAGTTTCCGCCCTAATATTCTGGTTTGGCCATTTGAACGGAGTACCCCTTGCTTAGTGTCGGTATTGACATCGGCGGAACCAAAATCCTTGGTGCGCTTGTCGACGAATCCGGCAAGGTTGTCCAGGAAAAAAGAATCGCGTCTCCAGCCCAGGATCCTGCGCGTTTGATTGACGATGTCGCAGGGCTTATCGATGACCTTCTCAGGGTCGAGCCCGAGGTAGCTGGGATAGGCGTTGCAGCAGCGGGCTTTATAGATGCCGAAAGGTCAACAGTTCTCTACGCTCCAAACCTGAACTGGCGAAATGAACCGCTGCAGCAAAGAATCTCGGACAGGGTCGGTCGCGAGGTCGTCATTGAGAATGACGCGAACGCAGCGGGTTGGGCCGAGTTTCGCTTTGGCGCTGCATCAAAGTACGGCTCGATGATGATGCTCACCCTTGGCACCGGCGTCGGTGGGGCAGTGGTGGCCGATGGCAAGTTGATGCGCGGAGGCTTTGGGATTGGCGGCGAGCTGGGCCACGTCACAGTTGTCGACGGCGGCATCAAGTGCGGCTGCGGCAGACTCGGCTGCGTGGAGCAGTACTCGTCTGGCACGGCTCTGCTGAGAGAGCTCAGGAGTATTGCTAGCTCTAGCTCAGCCGAAGGGGCACGGCTCAGGGAGCTAGCTGGCGAGGGGGAGCTCTCCGGCCATCACGCTTATCTCGCATTTCAAGAGGAAGACAAGGCCACCCGCCAAGAGGTTGAGCGCGCCGCAGAGTACCTAGCCCGAGCCATGGGCTCGCTGGTTGCGGTTTTAGACCCGGAAGTGTTCGTTATCGGAGGAGGCCTCTCGGAGTTGGGACAGGGGATATTGGCCCCCATTACTAGGCACTTTGCGGCCCAGCTGCCCGCCCAAGGATTTAGGCCAGAGGCAGACATTGTGCTTGCCAGCTTTGCAAATGAGGCCGGTGTAATTGGAGCAGCCGATTTGGCCCGCCAGGCGGGCCAGTAAGCTTTAGTTTCAAACTGGAGAAGACTCGTGACCTACCTAATTCTGAAGAACCTGGTGCTGGGGCCAATCCTGCAGCTGCTATTCAGGCCTTGGGTTAGGGGTTCTGAGAACATTCCAAAGCGTGGTGCCGCGATCCTGGCAAGTAATCACCTTTCATTTGTCGACTCAATCTTTTTGCCGCTAAAGGTGAGAAGGCCAATTACCTTTTTGGCCAAGAGCGACTACTTCACAGGCAAGGGTTTCAAGGGAGCTCTGATTCGCTGGTTCTTCAAGGCTAACGGCCAGCTTCCCATTGATAGAAGCGGTGGTAAGTCCTCCGAGGATGCCCTAAACACAGGACTTGGTGTCTTAGAGCGAGAGCTGGTACTTGGTATTTACCCAGAGGGCACCCGGTCTCCCGATGCCAAGCTCTATAGGGGCAGAACAGGAATTGCCAGAATGGTTCTCGAGGCACAGGTCCCAGTGATTCCGGTTGCGATGATTAACACCGAGAAGGTCATGCCGCTTGGCAGCAAATACCCCAAGATTCGCCGGGTCGGCATGCGTATTGGTGAGCCGATGGACTTCTCTCGCTTTGCGGGCATGGAATCGGAGCGAGCTGTGCTTCGTGCTGTGACCGACCAGATCATTTATGAGATCAAGCAGCTTTCGAATCAGCCATATGTTGATGTCTACGCCTCGACCATTCGTAACCGCCTCGCACGCAGCACAAACTAAGGAACTACATTGCAGGATTTTGGACTAGATAACTACCGCGAGCTACCCGCGGCACAGCAGCCCACCTGGGCAGATGCCGGTGTGCTGGAGAGCGTGCGGAACCAGCTGGGCGCACTGCCGCCACTTGTCTTCGCTGGCGAGGTCGATACCCTCCGTACCAGGCTCGCACAGGCGGCTAGGGGAGAGGCATTCCTACTTCAGGGTGGCGACTGCGCCGAGACCTTTGTCGACGCAACTGCCGACCGGATTCGCAACCGTATAAAGACGGTGCTGCAGATGGCCGTGGTTTTGATGTATGGCTCGTCGCTTCCGGTCATCAAGATGGGCCGCATGGCGGGTCAGTTCGCCAAGCCCCGCTCCTCAGACTTTGAAACTCGAGAAGGGGTTACCCTTCCCGCCTACCGCGGAGATGCTGTGAACAGCTACGAGTTCACCGAGGAGGCTCGCAAGAACGATGCCATGCGCCTACTCCAGGCCTACAACACCTCCTCAAGCACGCTCAACCTAATCAGGGCTTTCACCACCGGTGGCTTTGCTGATTTGCGAGAGGTTCACGCGTGGAACCGCGGTTTCACCGATAACCCAGCAAATAAGAAGTATGAATCTATTGCCGGGGACATCGACAGGGCCATGAGGTTCATGGAGGCCTGCGGGGTGGACTCGGCAGAGCTGAGGGCGACAGAGTTCTTCGTTTCTCATGAGGGTCTGCTGTTTGACTACGAGCGTCCTCTGACACGGATCGACTCGAGGACGCTTTTTCCTTACGTCACAAGCTCACACTTCATTTGGATCGGAGAGCGCACCAGGCAACTAGATGGTGCACACGTCGACTTCTTCTCGAGAGTCAGAAACCCACTGGGCGTAAAGCTTGGGCCAACCTCGAGTGTTGACGATGTGCTAAGGCTCATCGACAAGCTGGACCCAGAGCGCGAGCCGGGAAGGCTAACCCTTATTAGCCGAATGGGTGCCGGCAAGATTCGCGATGAACTTCCAAAGCTCGTTGAGGCAGTTCGCGACTCAGGGGCAAGCCCGCTCTGGATCACCGACCCAATGCACGGCAACGGCATCACCACGGCAAATGGTTACAAGTCCAGGCGATTTGACGATGTCATGGACGAGGTGCAGGGATTCTTCGAGGTTCACCGAGATCTCGGAACTCACCCCGGTGGTCTTCACGTCGAGCTCACCGGTGACGATGTCGCAGAGTGCCTTGGCGGCTCCGAGCAAATTGACGAGGCCACCTTGGAGCAGCGCTACGAGTCGGTCTGTGACCCAAGGCTTAACCACATGCAGTCTCTTGAGCTGGCATTCTTAGTTGCGGAACAATTGGTCGAAACCGCCAGGAGAAAGATTGATAGCTGACCAAGTAGAGAACTGGATCACGCTTGACCAGGCTGCCTCGCAGCTTGGCATCTCAACCTCGAAGGTCAGAAGGCTAATCGAGGAGCACATTCTCTTTGCCGTCAAGATCGACAAGCAACCGATGATTCCATCCGACATCATCGTCGGAAATGAACCTCTCAGCAGCATTCGCGGCACCATGCTGCAGCTTTTGGACTTAGGTCTCACCGAAGCAGAGGCAATTGAATGGCTCTACGAGGAAAACGATGTTCTAGGTGAGAAGCCAATCGCAGCTCTCGTGAAGGGGCATAAGGCCCCGGTGCGCAGAGCCGCTCAAGCACTTGGCTAGTGAGCTCGGTTTATAACCTGTTGAGCTAGTGCCGCGAGCATCTTGCGTCCCTGATCGCTGATCTCCAGATTTGCAAGCCCCTCAATGGCGCGATTCGAGTGCTCCTCTATCAGCCGCTCTGTTTTTTCAAGGGCACCAGAGT
>Ga0208427_1000097_pt1 | contig 34874 bp, 49 predicted proteins | sample DEB08_DNA_FD_184532 | JGI IMG/M metagenome (GOLD analysis project Ga0208427, IMG submission 184532) | Aqueous microbial communities from the Delaware River and Bay under freshwater to marine salinity gradient to study organic matter... | ecosystem: Environmental > Aquatic > Marine > Coastal ...
GACCCAGCCGAACATCTTGGCGCCGCGTTAAAAAAGCTTGCCCGCGGTTGTGGCTGCTCTAGTTTAAAACAGGTTGATGAATGAGTTGTTGCGACAAAAACAAAATAGGTGAAGCTGAGAATTTTGTTGATCTTTTTACGATTTCTGCCCAGCTCATAGCGATCTCAAATAGTGGTGCCGCGGCGCTATCACTTGTGCGCTATTTAAATATCAAAAACCCGCCCGTGCTGGAGTTAGCGTTAAAAATAGCCGAATTAGCCACAGCTAACGCGGCTCTTATTCGGCTCTTAAAACCGCAGCCTAAAGAATCCGCAAAAGCAACAAGCGCGGAAATACGTTTTGGTCCTGACAGCGCATATTCGCTATCGGTTCCGATATTGACAGACAGTGATAGGCGCGCAATGATGCAGCAGTTATCTGTCGCGATTTCAGGCTTACAAGAGACACTAGCGAATCATGAATAAACCGACACTGCACTTGTTGGGTATTTTTCATACAATACACAACCAAGCTTTTTCTCATTGTGCGTTCACTGGAAAAGCGCTTCGTTTTTCGAAAATGATGCGCGCGCGAGGCTATGACGTCATTGAGTATGCAAACGAAGGCAGCGAGAGCGCGGCTACCGAAAAGGTAACGATGTTGTCGCAACAAGAATACCGGCAGTTTTTTGGGGATAAAAAACCAACTGATTTTCATGGTAATGACGCCGCTGTTGGTACGGCGCATCATAAACTTTTTGAAGAAAAATTGCTTCCAGCGCTAAAAAAACGTGTAGCGCCAAGAGATTTAATTTGTCACCCGTTTGGCCATTCGCATCAGTCGCTTCTAAAACAATTTGGCGATAACATTCATGTAGAGACTGGGATCGGCTACCCTATTTTAATGCCGGGGACCATGCGTATTTTCGAAAGCAATGCGTGGCGGCATTATCATTGCGCAAAAGAAAATCGACAGGGCACAAATTATGAGTGGGTGATTCCAAACTATTTTGAAGTAGCAGATTGGGAGCCGCGTTTTGAGCCCGGTAGCTATTACGCCTTTTTGGGTCGTATATGTGAGTCAAAGGGTTTAGATACGATCAAAGAAATTGCAGACTATGTCGACAAAAAAATCATTTTGTGCGGCCAGGGAGACCCAACGCCTTGGAAACATAAAAACATCGAGTACCGCGGCCCGATCTACGGAAAAGCCCGCAGTGATTTTATGCGCAATGCAATTTGTTCTTTAATGCCCACTAACTTCTTGGAGCCTTTTGGTGGCTCTGGAGTTGAAGGTATGTTGTGCGGTACGCCGCTTGTGTCAACTGATTACGGCGCTTTTACTGAAACAGTCATTGACGGCGTTACAGGCTACCGATGCAAAACGTTAGGCGATTGGCTAGAAGCGTTAGAAGCCGCTGAAAAAATAGATAGAAAAAGCGTAGCGTATGTGAGTCGCGCAAAATATAGTTTAGAGGCGTGCGGCGCTCTATATGAAAAAGCGTTTACACAGCTGTATGACTTGTACGCAGACGGCTGGTACACAATACCAGAACGTTTTAAAAACAAAAAGAAACCCAGCTAAATTTTTAGCGTTAGCGCGGCATATTTATAGCACCCTGTAACTTTGTGTTACAGATCTTGTGCGCCGTGGCCGACAGGAGGGATTCTTATGTCACCGCGATTCTTTCGTGACGCTGCTATGTTTGTTGCCACTGCTGGAGGCGCTGCCGTTGGGTATTGCGCTGGCGTTGGCTCAGACTATCAGTTAATCATGTCGATGGTCGGCATGGGCCTGTTTGGGGCGTTTGCTGACATCTGCATTAGAGGAGATGTGAAATGAGTACTAAAGTAGTATGTAAATTTGTGGCGGTTGTCCTGCTTTTCTCTGGCGCTGCGTTTGCCGAGACGCAGGCAGAGCGAATTGAAGCGGGCTGTCTTCAGTGCCTGCAGGCCAACTTCGCGGCCTATAACGCAGAAGATGTGCCGGCGATGATGGAAACATTGTCGCCGCGTTTGCCGGGTCGCGACGAGTTTGCCCGGGAGTCGCAGAAGTTGTTTGACAGCGCTGACCCCTATATCTCCATCCGGGGGTTTAAGGTTATTCACTGTCAGGCGCCGATTGTCGCTGCATACGTGGTTCAGGCCACGCACGTCGACCGGTCGGCAGCGGAAGCCACGAGCTTTCGGCAGCAGTCGGCTTTGCTGCCGGTGGACGAGTACACGGAGTACATCCAGCAGTTTGTGTGGGACGGCCAGCAATTTAAGATGTGGCTAACTGTCACAGAGCCTAAAAAGCTGACGGAGCCACAAGCGCAAAGTCGGTGTAGCGGGGGTAACTGCAGTTTCCCGCGCGTTGTGGTAAAGTAATGTACAGGGCCTCTAGCTCAATTGGTTAGAGCAACGGACTTTTAATCCGTTGGTTCTGGGTTCGAGTCCCAGGGGGCCCATTAAAACCAGTGATCATCGCCAAGAGCCAGACGAGCCGGTCTATGTGCTAGCAATGCCGGTTCTAGGGAGGATTTCCGTGGGTGGTCGCCAGCCGGTCGAGACAATCGGTAGCCGTCTGGAATATGGGAACCGGGGCGTAAAAGGTTCCGCTGGTTTTTACAAATAAATGAGGAGCGCGCAATCGAAAAAGAAGAACAAATAAAAAAGATACTCTCATATCTGAATAGTCGGATGAGCGTGATGTCCAAACCAAACACAGATGAAATCAAGAAGATTCTCGCGGATGCCGATATCACCCTCGAAGATGTAGTAACGTGGTATATCGATTACGTTTTGAAATCTTGTTAACGTTAACTTTTTAAAGGAGAAAACGTGGGGACCGATGTCTATACAGAAACAGGCGTAATCGCTAACACGGCGGAGCTTGTCAATCTTGTACGAAAAAAAGACATAAGAAAGATAAAAGAGCTCGCGTACTTATGTGCAGAAGATCCGGTCTTTGAGTCTTGGGATGCCGGTAAAAAATCTCTTCTAAAAATAGCCGACGCAACCGAACTCGAAGAGATGCGCGAGCGGCTCGAAGACATGATAGTCGTTCACGGGCAGCCTTCTAAGTACGGATCTGACGATTGCTATTTAGAAGGCGCAGAAGAACTATTGTTTTTCTGGCAGCAGATCCTTGAGGCTACGCGCCCGACACTCCCGCCGCTAGTCGAAGCCCGCGTATTTGATAGCGGGAGGATGAACGGCTGGGATGTAGAGCACGGCGTTGCGTGCTTCATCTTCAGAGACGCTGATTGTTTTGTGCAACTCCTCACAAAAACCGGTCGAGCGCTCGAACGAGCTCTCGGCCACTGCAATAAAAAGGAGTGGACCATTGTCTCGTACTAAGGAGCCCAAATGAGCGAGTACATCGAAACTGGCAGCGCAGCGAATAAGGTTGCGTGGATAGAAGAAAATTTAGTAGGTACGGTAGTCGAAGAAAGGCTTGCTGCGGATTTCGCCGAGAATAGCCCAGAATCAGCAATAATCTGCGTGTTTCACAATCCTGAGTTTGATGCTGCTATGTTTGTCGAAGACCAGGAGCAGTGGGACAGGATTATGCGCGCCAAGGCGAATGACCCGCGGCGGCGCACATATTTGGTGTGCAGTGATCGGCAAGCTGTTCTTCAGTGCGCGGGCCAACATAGAAAGGTGTAAAAATGGGACTGGACGCGCATGTCTTATTAACAAGGAGGGGTTATGCGCCGGTTTATTTTTGTTATTAGCTGCTGCGTGCCGCTAATGACTGGGTGTGTCGCGACGACAAAAGCCGCGTTTACGCTCAATAAAACAATCGAGCTTGATAAACGCGCGTTAGAAGGGACAGTAGTCGGACTTAAACTAGAATGGATAAGATGACCGTAACACCAGCATTTTATCTGAAAGAGATCGTCAAAGAGTCGACGCATACGTCGATTGAAACAGCAGTTGAAATTATAACTGCTGGTCGCGTAACTATTGACGGCGTAATCGCTTCGCAACCAGAGTTAATAGTTGCGCTCCCGGCGGACGACTCGCCAAAAGTAGCGATTGACAGTACAATCGTCGAAATCGTTCACTCATGACACCGGGCGCGTAGTCCAACGGCAGAGACAAAGGATTTAAGATCCTTCCAGTGTGGGTTCGAATCCCACCGCGCCTATTGGTTGGGTTTCATTTTTGGAGAGAAAAAAATGGCTGCAAACAACAATGTTCCCGTTGAAATCTCGTTGCTGGTTTCTGCGTGGGACAATGTAAAAAAGAACCTCATCAGAGAGTTTTGTATGGTCGAAGATGAAGACCTGTGCTTAGACCACATGAGCCTTCCGCCAGACGCTTTTGGTGACCTGGTAGCTGATCTCGACAACAGTATCGACGCGCTTGCTGCGGAGTACGATACAGAAAATCAGGACGATATCTATGACGGTGCAGATCTGTTTGTCGACGCAGATTCTGCTATTGCCTAATCCAACTTGCGTTGTCTAGAACAACGCGTAGCCGCATAGCTCAGTTGGTTAGAGCACCTGCTTTACACGCAGGGTGTCGGGGGTTCGAATCCCTCTGCGGCTATTCCTCGATGTTGGACGGATACCGACATGAGGTTTTTCACTAACGTTAGGAGAAAAAATGCACAAGTTTGCATTGTTCTTTGTGTTTGCGCTCGTCTCGTCCGTATCTCTTGCTGGTGATACTGGCAAGCCAACCCCAGCAGCGCCTGAAAAGGCAGACTGCGCAAAGAGTGCGTGCGATTGTAATGATTGCAAGTGCTGTGCGATCCCTCGTCGGGTCCGCACGGTAACTCGCAGCAATTACGACGCCTGCGGGAACTGCCAGTCTACCGAGACGACTTACGTCCGGTATCGCTGGCGGCTCTTTCCCCGCCGAGTAAGCTGCTGCACAACCGCGTGCAGCTCTTGCAAGTAATTTTGCGCTACAGCTACAGACGGCTATGCAGCCGCGCTGTAGTTTAGGACGCAAGGTAAGCCGGTTGCATCCGCTACTCTTATAAGGTAGTCCTAGGGTGGTTCGACTCCACGGCGTCCTATTGGTTTTGTGTTCACAAGGAGGAGTTACACATGCGTTTTTTAACAGCTATTGTTGCCGTATTTCTTTTAACAAGCGCCGCATCCGCGGCTAGCTACAAGAACAAGACGGCATTAGATGTCGCTAACTACTGCGCTAAGCACGGGCTTAGGCACATCGGGGGCAACCCGAGCTACGAGGGTCTCGGCTGCGCCAGTACGCCAGAAGCCGCGTACCGGTGTTGTTGCTTTGGTTCTCGGACGGACCTCATTACATACGACTCTGCGGTCGTACAGGCTAGTAATGGTTTGTGGGTTGCGTGCCGCCGGTACGTCCACAAATCAAAAATCGGCTGTATTGCAGAGTACCGCCGCAAAGCTGGTTTGCCTGAAGAAAAGCCAGCAGAGTGGACGGTTGAAAAAACAAAATAATGTTCGCTACAAAGCGCGAGCACGGAAAAGAAACGGTGCGTGATGCAATACGAAGACGTAAAAAAGTTCGCTAAAAAATTAGTTGTAAATGGCGCCGAGGTTACATACACAACAACGTTATACATACGCGACTTTCTTGAGACACCAACGTTTGAGGGGAAGGGCGTGCCCGAAGAGGCGATGCTGTTCTCAGACTTTGTTAATTGGTTTTTCTCGATGCCGGAGCCCGTTGTTATTCCAAACAGTTTAAAAGAATACTGGGCGCAGCTTGTTCCTGACGGCGATGTGTTATACGGCGAAGAAGATACACAACCCAAACTGCGGTTTATAAATGCAAAGCCAAATAAACAGAACTCTCGTGTAACTGTTGAATTTGTTCTTAACCCGGAAAATGTTGGTCGGTGGTTAGGCCTGCATAACTTCCCGCCATTGTCGTACGCAAAAGAGGAGCAAGGGAATGCGCCCGCGAAAAAAGACAGCGGAAATAAGTCCGGTTCTTTTAAAAGAAATCTGGTATGACCACGATTACAGCCTCCAAGAGACGGCGCATCTTTTAGGCGTCTCGATCACGACGCTGGACCAACTTGTGGATCAGCACAAGTTAAGAAAGCCCAAGCCATACTGGCGCCCGCGTCGTCGGCGAAGGAAAGATCCTACGCCAGAGGAAATAGCGCAGAGAGCCCAAGTTATTCGCGCTAAAAATCTTGCCGCTCGGCGCGCATCTACAAATAAGGTGTGGGCGGAAATTAGTACAGCCGCGGTTTATTCGTATAAAACCGGCGCAGATGGTCACGTTTACATAGAAAGACAAGGTTAAAGATGACAACGACAAGAAAAGAAAGGTACGGAATTACAGTAAACGATTATGGCGTCCGCTTTGAAGATTCTTTTACAGGAGAAACTTACAGCGTGATTCCAGAAAGGATTCAAACCGTGCTGCGCCTATACATTACAGACGGCGAGCCATTGGGTGACTTTCTTCGGCTAGTCATAGAAAACAACTTGGCCGCCTGCACTCACGCTGATGAGGTTTGCGCCCCCTTATTAACCAACATTTATAAGTGGGTCTACAACAACATGCCGGCGTATATGTGGGGCTCGCCAGAAGCATACGCCGCACATGTCGGCGATTGGCCGCATCGTATATGGGGTCGGCCCCCAAACAGTTGAGGGCGCTCAAATCAGTAGTCGTGAATCTCCCGTTACGAAAGGACGCGTTATGTTTGCTTTAGTCGTTTTACTTTTTAGCGCAAATGGATATGGCGCTGCAGTTGAAAGTGTCAGCGCGGATAGAGTGCATATTGGCGTTTACACACCTACAGCTGAGTACGGGTACGTCGTGACCCCAGATGATTGTTATTTAGACGCCGTGTACCAGTATTAAAAAGAGAGAAATAAACATGCCTAGAGACACCGCAGAACTGAATTTAGAAATAGTGGAAGATTACGAAGTCTCTTTGACTGAAGTCTTAGCCGCCCGCGAAAAAGCACAAGAGCGCGTTCAACGATGGGACTGGAATTACAATCTACCCCAGATCGCGCGAGAACTTATCGATGAAGAAATCGAGCCAGACTCGTGGGAAGGTGAGGTGATACTACAGGAAATGCTGGACTATTTCGGTAGAGACGACGAGCATCAGAGGAAAGCGTACGCCAATTACTGGTCTATTATTTCTGACATCGTAGAGGAGTTTGGATGATTAGCGTACAGTGTAAATATTGTTTACGTATGTGTGACGTCGCTGTAGATCTGCAACAAATTAAAGAGTGGATCGGCCGCGGCGACCTTATACAGGATTTTTTTCCTGACCTGTCAGCCGAGGACAGAGAAGTTCTCATCAGTCAAACATGCGACGCGTGTTGGCAAAAATTGTTCGCCGCACTCGATGAAGAGGAGGAAGAGTAGCCACAGCAGCGCGTATTAAACCTTACCCAAGCCCCTTCGGGGGCTTTTTTTTAGCTATCAGCGCGAGCTAAATAAACGTATAAAGTCAGGCATATAAAGTGAGGGAGCTGTAGGTGTCAATGTGTATTGGCAGCAGCGAACTTCTGCGCCCAGCAGTATTTGGGTAGGAGATGGAAAATGACGACGACAACCAGCCTCACCTCGGCCCCAGTCGTGGGCCTCTCGAACGGATTGAGGGTGATGAATTTCTCATCACCCCACCCGTTCACGTTTGAGGACGGCACAGTCCTCCCGGCCTGTGACGAGGCCCGGAGCCGCGCCCTGTCCATGGACAGGGAAGACGAGGAGTCGGCGTGGGCCGGTCCTCTGTTCAATGTGACCGGGTCAATCACCGCCGTCAAACCAGTGTTTCGGCTGAACGCCGAAACGCTGGCGGCACTTGAGGCGGCCGAGGAGTCTTGGGATGTAGATGTGGTGTTAGTCCCGTTTCCGCTTCTTCAAGCGGTGCGGGCCGAGGGCCATGAAGCCAAGTTCACCAAGATAGCCACGGTTATCATGGCGGACAGGATATCTAAGGCGGCGGCGATCGACAAGTTCGGTCGCTAGTCCGCCGCGACCGCGACCTGAGCAAGTCCTAAAACTGCTTAAGCCCTTCGGGGCTTTTTTTAGCTATCAGCGCGAGCTAAATAAACGTATAAATCAGGGCATATATAATGAACCTCCCTAGGTTTTAGCTAACTAGTCAGTTAGCCCTAGCGAGTATCACAGGAGATGCAAAATGCAAAACAACGAAATCGCCGCCGCCAGCCCGGAAGAGCAGCAGGCACGTGCGGCACTGATGGCCGCCCCGTTGGCAAATCCCGTGTGGGATTTGCTCCGCCGGTTCGCGCCCGGATCGTGGGCGGCGGGCTGGCAAAGCCGGCCGTTTATCGACGGGGGGCGATTCATGGGCTGCATGATCTGCAACGCCCGCCTCACGTTAGTGGTCGTTCCTGAGGGCGGGCACTATTCGGTGTCCACTTTCTCCGGAAAGTGGTCGGCGGAAGACCATCAGTTCTGCGACGTCGTCTTGTGCGACACCGCGGCGGAGGTGGCGGGTATTGTCGTCGCCAGCGACGACAAATACTTCGAGACTGAAATCGACTACGACGACGACGCCGACGACTACGACGACGATCTGTAGCCGCCCCGACCTGAGCAAGTCGTAAAACTGCTCAAAGCCTTCGGGCTTTTTTTTAGATATCAGCGGGTATCTAAATAAACGTATAAAGTCAGGCATATAAAGTGAGGGAGCTGTAGGTGTCAATGTGCATTGGCAGCAGCGAACTTCTGCGCCCAGCAGTATTTGGGTAGGAGATGTGCTATGTTCACACAAATTTCAGCCCACGAGGTTATGCAGTTGCTGGCGCAGTGGGACACCCACGAAGAGGCTTGGCACGAAGCCCCGATGTCGTCGCACGAAGCCGATGACATCGCCATCGGCCTCGTTGAGGCGGGTATGCGAACGTGGGCGTCGCCCGGGGTACCGCCGGTGATGCGGCGATCCCTCTATGCCCGCATCGGGCGGTCGGGCGTGTGCAGGTGCGCGCCCGAAAGTGCGCTGGAGAATTTCCGGCGCATGGCAGGCACCACCGCGCCCGAGTTCCTTGAGGAACTCCGTAAGGAGCCGGGCGAGGACGATGAGGAGTGGCTGGCTTTCTGCCGTAGGCTCCGAGCAGAGATGCTCGCGTAGCCGGCCGACCCGAGCAAGTCGTAATAAAGGCTCAAGCCCCTTCGGGGGCTTTTTTTTAGCTATCAGCGCTTTTCGTAGAACCAGTTAAAAGTATTTTTTAATCCTGTGGTTAGCCACGTTTCTGGTTCCCAATTAAGCAACTCTTTTGCCGCGCTATTATCGAGCAGGCTTTTCCTTAGGTCTCCGGGTCGTGCTGGTTTTGTTGCTGTTTGCACACCGGCCATACCTTTATCGCGTGCGCAGTCATTTAGTTTGACCACAAGCTCAATGACGCTCGTAGGCCAACAAGTGCTGATATTTAGTGGTATAAATCCCGCGCCATTCATGTCGACGGTTGCACTGAGTAGATTGGCTTTAACAACGTCGTCAATGTATACAAAGTCTCTAACGTTTAATCCATCTCCGTACACATAAGCCGGCTCATTGTTAACAAACTTCTTAGAGAATATTGCAACAACGCCTGCTTCACCGTCTGCGCTTTGTTTTGGGCCGTATACATTTGCGTATCTGAGCGCAACACATTCGATACCGTACTGCCGCGCAAATATCTTTAAGTATTCTTCTCCGCATAGCTTGCTCACGCCGTACGGGCTTTCAGGCGTCTTCGCGTCATCTTCTTTTGCCGGCATGATTGTTTCGCCATAAAGGCAGCCACCAGAAGAAGCGAATATGAAGCGCTTCACGCCGGCGTCTACTGCGGCTTTTAAACAATTAACGGTACCCATGACATTTGTTGTTGCGTCATATACAGGATGCGTTACCGATTGGGAGACAGATATTTGCGCAGCATGATGGAATACCACGTCTGGCTTAAAAGACGTAAAAACATGTTCAACGGCCGCACTGTCGCGAATGTCTGCCTGAAACTCGCCCGCCCGGCCCCAAAGCGCCTTATCTATACCGCATACTTCATAATCGGCTTTCTTCAATGCCGACATAAGGTGCGAACCAATAAAACCGCTGCTGCCTGTAACAAGTGCTCTCATTTTTTACTTTCTGGCTGCCCGAAGCCGGTTAATTGTACCCGTAAATCGGCTCAATAACCATTACGCTATTCTTCGTCTACTTTATAACCCATGTCGTAAGGGGTGCCGTCTTCTAAGTCCGCGCTATACTCGTCTTCTGTGGGCATACTAAACCAGGGCGGCTCAGTATCAGGTAATTTATTTATTTGTATATCAGCGTCCATAACCGTACGACCAATCACAAGCTTATTTGTACTAATCAGCGCGCTATTCTGGTTCCACTGCCCAAAAGCGACAGCACACCTCATCCCCCAGCGCTTCAACCATTTCCTTAGGGTAGCCGTTTTTAATCAACCAAGTGTGTAACTCTCCGTCTTTCGCTTCATCGTAAATCTTCGGAAAGCCATATTTCCAACCCTCAGGCGGGTCTACACACATAGGCGGCGCAGTCATTTTCGGTTTTCTTTTTCTTCGGTTTATGGCAAAATAGAGACACCAATTGCCACAGAAAGGCCAAGCATATGCCATTCAAATCAGAAAAACAACGGCGTTTTATGTGGGCAGAACATCCAGAAATCGCACGCAAATGGGCTGATAAATATGATACGCCAAAAGATCTGCCTATGTACGCGAAAAAGAAACAAACCAAAAAAAGTGAAGAAAGTATTAATCGTCATAGAATAAATTCTTCTATTTTGGATTCTGACATGCAAGAAAATACAAAAAAAGCTGGCTCTAAACAAGAAAAAGTAACCATTCCCCACAGCGAAGAGCCAGTATATGCAGGTGAAGAGCGCGAAAAAGGGAAGCTGCAAGGACATTTTGACGACAAACCAGAAGTTAACGATTCGAAGCCAGAAAACAGCATTTCTTCCTTATTACACAAGATGTCTGTAGTTCTTTCGCCCCAATTAGCGAAAGCTTTAGAGCAGCGAAATGCACAAAAAGAGGGCCGCCAGCCAGCCTACCAACCAAAAGTACAAGGTTTAAAACCTTTTTACGCGCAACAACCTACCGTCGCGCCACCCATGGCTATGCAACAAGCACAGGTGCAACAACCACAACAAAATGTTACATATCCGTCGCGACCTACAAATGCTGTTGGCGGTGGAAATAACCCAGCTGCAAACCCAATTAACTCTTTTGGCGCGCTTTCTATGTCTGGAAATTTAAACGGTAATGCTGCTTTTGGCGCCAAGAATTCGCCTGACAGTTCTAAAATGGCAACAGTTTTAAAGTGGTCTGCCGCTGATAGGCCCTGCTCTTGTGGCTGTGGCGATACAGTAGCCACGTGCAAATGCAGTAAAGACTGTTCTTGCCGTAAACCTGGTGGGTCGTGCTACAAGGCGGAGAAGTCGGCGTTTTTTACCCAAAGTCCTGAGAAAATAAGAGAGCGCGAATATCAGCAGCGTTTGTACGCAATGTATAAAAAGTTGCAAAGTCAAAAAGGCGGCGAATTAACAGAGCAGGACATGGCGCCGCTTTATGAAGAAACTATGCGGCACATAGCAGCGGAGAAAAAAGCAGCGCAACCAAATTCGTTTATGGGTGGCGTAAAAGACTGGGCGAACAATGCTATTCAAACGCCAATGGGGCAAAAAGCTCTGGGCGGAGTTGCTTCAGCTTACAACTCATATATGCCCCAGGTCGGTAAGAAAATGGTGTCTCATATGATGCCGGCTTCTGCAACAGCTAATCAGCCGTTTAAAGACCAAAGTTCTCAGCATGGCTCGTTTATCGGCGGGCGGGACACAGTACACGAACGCACGACAACCGGACCGAACGGAAGCAACAGCACGAATAACCTATCAAGTCAAATACAGCAGTACTCGCCCGTTCAAGTAACTGGTACGCCGTTACAACAATTGGGATACGGTCTTAGCAACAATGCAATGCCAGCGCAGACTTTTCAACAAGGGCAGAACGCGTTTTTAGATACAAAAATCGACAACGATGCAATTACGCGCTCCCATCTTCGTGCGACACCCGGCCCAGATTTAGACGGAAACCAAGTAAAAGACTGGACGAAAAGAAGCGCTAAAAAACCGGGCGACAAAGATTCTCCCGATTCGAAGAGCTGGAATAGAACAGTAAAGAGTAGCCGAGCTGCTGCGATTAAAAGCGCTGCAGTTAAACAATCCTTTGATCCGGCGTTGCTTGCAGCTTTGGCTGGTGGCGGCGCACTGACTGCTGGCGGGCTCGGCGCAGCTTATTTATTTGGCAACGGCCCTAACTCTCGCCAGGGTCGTGCCGATCGGGCGGCTGCGCCAGCTGACCGAGAACACTTTGCAACGACTGAAGATGGCAGAAAAATTTATCGCCAAAACTGGCGGAAAGAACCGTCTGAAGACGGGCTATTTGAATACGACGTCGCCGATTTTGTCGACGAGCAGGGGAACAAAGCAGACGATCCGTTTGCCGTAGGAACCACCATTCATAGTTTAAAAACGGCCGCGATTAAGCAGTCTGACATGCAGAATTACACACTGCCGGACTATCCGTATGACCCAGAACTGCACAAACAGCTGAAATCATTAGACCACAGTTGGGGTTCACCAAGCGACGCGCCTGAGTTGCCCAACCCGGTGGCCCGTCAGTTGCAAAAATACTTGCAAAATTTACACATGACGCCGACAGCTGGGAACAAAAACAAGCAGCCAATACCGGTGTTGCCGAAAGGCCAGAAACCAGACGCGCTAGACGCTATGGAGACGCTTTTAGAACTTGACAACGCAATGAAAAGCGCCGCGATTAAGTTGTCTAAATCGCCGGCGTGGCAGCGGTCTGAAGGCAAAAACTCCGAGGGCGGCTTGAACGCTAAAGGCCGGGCTAGTTACAATAAATCCACTGGCGGTAACTTAAAAGCGCCGGTAACCCAAAAGAACCCCAAAGGCAAAGCCAAGTCTCGTCGGGCCAGTTTCTGTGCGCGGATGGGCGGTATGAAAAAGAAGTTAACAGGCGCGAAAACAAAGAACGATCCAGATTCGCGGATCAACAAAGCACTTCGTAAATGGAACTGTTAAATGTCGCACACTATTCAACAATTCTCTAAAGAAGCCGCCAAGCGCGTTTTAAACTTATCGCCTAGTTGGGGCGGCGGTAAATACCAGCTTGGGGAAATGCTCTTAAACCCCCAACTCGGTTATCGCTATTTAGGCGGTGTTCTGCCGACGCCAGATGTGGGCTTACGGCTGGGCGGCTTTCTCGGCGGCAACACCATTGGGTTTGCTCCGTTCCCCTATATCGAATCGGACTGGGGTCGGCCCAGCGGTTGGCAAGGCAATAAGCATGATGCGCGCAGTTTATACAAGTGGCTGCAGGACGGCATGCGCGATAAAACAACAGCGACAACCGAAGCGCTAGCCAACATTCCTTTAGACGCAGACGCAAAAGTAGTAGAGCGTGTCTTGCGGAACAATGGTGTTGGGTACAGTAGCCGCAAATTACGGGCGCAAGCTGAGCAAATGGCGGCGCGGAATAATGCTATTCATAAAATGCAGCAAGCAGAACAAGAAGATAATGAAAAAATGACCGCAGAAGAAAAACAATCGGCGGCGTTTAACTTTGGCGCTAGTGTGAAACAAGCGGTGTCGGTTGACCGCGGCGGACTTCTTTCTCGGGCGCTAGCCTCGACGTTGGGTCATATTGGCGGCGCGTCAGCTGGGCTGCCCATTTTAGGGTTGCAAGAGCACATCAATCCAACGCAATGGCACGGCAAAGATAAATCGTGGCTAACCAGTGAAATCGCTGATGACGACGAGCGCGCGCAAAAGCTTAAGCAAATTGCCAAAAATTTGGAAAAAGTGCGCAAACAAGAGTTAGGCGACCATCAAGTTTTGCTTGGCGGCACAAATGCGTTTAAAGAGATCCCGCGTATTTTGAAAAATAAACGCACCAGTATTTTAGGAAAAGCGCTTGGACTTGGCACGTATCTACCGCAATCGTTAATAATGAACGCCTTGCGCGGATCACATTATAACCCGCTTTCTGACACATCCGTTATATATGGCAATTCTCCGGCGGTACTGACGCACGAGTTAGGCCACGCGCTGGATTTCAATGCGCGGCCTGTTTCAAAAGAAAAAGGGTTTGAAGGGTTGGTCGCGCGAGAAGGCGGCGGTTTATTACGCGATGGTTATATGATGTCTCGCGCGTTTGCCCCAATTATGTTGGCGCAGGAAGGTCTTGCCAATATTAACAGCGAAGACGCATTAATGGAGGCGTACAAAAAAGACCCGAAGGCCCTTAATAAAATTCTTTCTGACCGCCAGCGCGTGTTACCAGCTGGGTTTGGCAGCTATTTGGGCGGCACACTTGGGGCGCCGGTACTTGGTCCGGTAGGGCCGATTGTCGGACTAGCGGCGGGTAAAGCGCTGGGCCTTGCGGCAGACGCAGCAGAGGGCGGTAAGTATGTACCAGAGAATGTGCCGAAGAAGAAAAAGAAAGCGCCAGAAGTTGCGCCGCCACAACGAAAAGCCGCCGCGGCTTTGAAATCCGCGCCAAAAGCTAAAAAAAAGCTGAAGCCGGTGGACCAATCTCCAGGAATTTTGGCCGGGGCCGGCATTTTCGGCACCTTGCTCGCGCTGCGTATGGCGAGACGCGCAGCGGAGGAGTATGGAAATAATTACTATGACGATTATGATTATCAACAAACTGAACGGCCCTGGTAACCGCCTAGTTGCGCGTTGTTTAACGGCGTTATGAGGCAGCATATTTATGCAAAAAAATTCTTCAGATACATGGGCGGAATGGCTCGACAGCTACAAAAAACAGTTTGAAGAGCTTTATGGAATTGACCCGCGGTTGCCGTTATCTCAAAAGGCTTTGTTGCAGACGTTAATTGCTTCTGGCGTCGGCGCCGGAATTGGGGCGGTTCGTGGTGGGTTATGGCCGGGGCATCAAGAAGAGGTGCTCGACAAAAAGCAAAATATTGTTAAAAAGAAACCTAACAGCGCGCTTTCTGGTGCTTTAACGGGCGGCCTCATCGGCGCGGGAAGCAGTGCCATTGCGAATTACGCGGGACAAACTGTTTCGGAATATAAACCGGAATTGAATAAACTATTGACTGGTGTGTTAAACGGCTTATCTGGCAGCACAAAAACCAGTAAACTAAAAACTACTGATTTACTCGGAGACTCGACGATGAAAAAACAATCCAAAGTTTATGACGCCAGCGAAAGCGTAGAGAACATGCCGATTAAGAAAACCAAGATGAATCACAAGTGCTGCACTCCTGGCGAGTTTGGCGCCCGAGTAAAACAAGCACGCGGTCAGTCTTATGCCAGCAATCCCGGCGGCAGCACCCCGAAAACGAATGCGGCGGCAATGGCGGCAGACCCAGGTTATTGGGCTCATTTTAAAGCCTTTTACGGGCCGATGCTTAGCCGTTTTGGTGGTGATCCCGTGCGTACACGCTCTTCGCGCGTAAAGCGGGATGGCGGCGGCCGACCAGATCCGCGACCTACAACTGAACCGCTGGACCAATCTGGTGCTGGTCAATCTAGTGCGCCTAATCTCGGTGACATGACTCTCGGCGGCGGTATTGCTGGCGGTGGTGCTGGTGCCCTTCTTGGTGCAGTCCTGTCGAAAAAGAAAAACAAACTGCGGAACGCACTCCTGGGCGGCGCACTTGGGGCTGGTGCCGGGGCGTTAGGCGGTCATTATTTAGGCAAGATGGCGGACGCAATTAAAAGCGCGGCTAACCCGCCTCAAATGCCTAGTATGTCTGCCGGCCCGAGCAGAGGACCTCGTGGTCAAGATTTTCTTAAAAACTTGTCACGACCCGTGGCCCAGGCGCGCCGGGCGACGGCTGGTTTTAGTACTGCCGCGCCCATTATTGGTAAAAATGTTGGTCGGACTGTTGGCGGTCCTTTGGGCGCCATGGCCGGGCAACTAGGCGGTATGGCCTTGGGGCAGCAAATCGCGCATGAAGAGGGAAACATAGCTACTTCTCTCGGCGCTAACCCCGGGCAAAAAGTGCCTTTTGGTTTTGACTTTAATCGCGGCGTTATTACAAACCGCCCCAGTGCTGGAGCGGTACAAAACGCTATAGATACACAGCAAGCCCGACAATGGTTCGATAACGAGGTCGCATCACCGCAGTGGCGTCAAAAAGGTTCCGCGGATAAGCATGGCGCTGCGTCAGGCGACCAGTACAACCAGCGAATTGCATTAAAAAAGAAGAAGTATCTCAATGGTTTAATTGACGGCACTACGACCAGAGTATTAGCTGCCGGAGAAAACCCGGGCGCCGATGAAGAGCTTGCATTGGGCAAAAACGTTGGCGGGTGGGGCTTATCAACATATTTGTCACCAGAAGAACATAAAAAGCTTTATGGCGCGAAAGAAGAAAAAGAAGCTGCGTCAACGTTAGAAGACGTAGGCAAGATGGCTGCCGCGAAAGCTGCGGGCTCTGTGTCGGAATATCTGGGCCATTTTAATCCGTTAAACATGTATGGCGGCGGTTTAGTTGGTGGCGGGGCGGCGTTGCTTACTCCGACGCGGTCAATGAAACGGCAAGCCGAGTTTGACGCGAATGACGGTGTTTTACGCGCGTTAGGGAATGTTTTAATTCCTGGCATGGGCCCGTACAACATGTACAAGCGGATTGGCGCTGTTACGCGGTCTCCTGAAATGAAACAACGGAAAGCACGCCTCGAACAAGAAGAAGCGCAGAAGAAGTTAGACGCGCTCAAACCGGCCGAAACCCCTGAAAAAGAAGCCGGCGTTTATTCAGAAGCGTTTGGTTCGGTATTAAATCCTCTTAGCGTTCTTAGCGCGTATCCGGCTGGCGCGTTGGCGGCTTTAACCCGGACACGCACGCTAGACGAACAAGCTAAAGCTGACCGTGAAACATGGAAAAACTTTTTAATTCCCGGTCGCGCAACATATAACTCGTGGAAGCGATTAGGCGCGGGTGCGCGGGCGCCGGAGCACGCGCAACAGGTCGCTGACATTAAACTAAAGAAACTGCAAGAGCAAGCCGGCGTTTCTTCCAATAAGCCACAAGACGAAGAAAAAGAAGCTGCGTCAACGTTAGAAGACGTCAGCTCCTACATTTCTGGTTTATACAACAAAATCCCTGAACCTGTCCGGCAGGGTGCTGGCATGGGCGGCGTTGCTGGTGCGGCGCTTGGCGGTCTTTCTGGCTTAGTGGCGCCGGGCTCGAAGACTGAGATTGGTCCGGACGGCAAACCAGTTAAGAAGACCAGAAGCCGGCTGATGTCAGCGATTCAGCGGGCAGCGCTTGGCGGTGTTGCTGGCGGATCTGGTGGCGCTGCAATGGGGCACTTTAACCCACAACTTGTTTCGGATATGAACGAGAAATATCATACGACGGCGAATGATATTTACTATAAACATCTTTTCCCGCAGCCTAAGCCGAAGCAGGTAAGTTTCAATTGGCATGAGTTACCGCAGGGCCTTGACGCCGAAACTTATGCCGGCCACGCCTAACATTTAACGCCTCCTGTTTGTTTTGGTTTTATTTACACTTTTGATAAGTTAGAAGTGTAAAGAAATTATTAACAAACAGGAGGCGGTTATGCGGCGTTTTATTGTTGCGGCAGTTTTCTGTTTTGTATTCTTCGCCAGCGCTGTCTTAGCTGACGAGCTCATCATCTTTTCGCTACCGGGCTGTCCTCCTTGTGCTCGGTTATCTGCGCTATTAAAGAGCCAGCCAGACCTTGTTGCTGATTACAAGGTTTCGACGATTGACATGGCTGATGATCCGGAGAGCGCGCGGTTATTCAACGTCCGCAGCGCTCCAACCATTGTGCGCATAGACGGTCAAAGTAGGGAAGTGCGTCGTCTTTCCGGGGCTCCTTCTGCCGATCGGTTGCGCCAGTGGTTGTCATCTTCTCGTTAACTGGGGCGGATATGGTTTTTTAAAGGAAAAGGTGTCGTCATGAGTGTACTACTGTCAACGCGTTATTCCCTGCGCGTTTTCTTTTTTTTAGCTATTGTTCTATTTCCGGTATGCACTCGTGGCGGCACTATTGATCCGAACACGCCAGACAAGAAATACGTTGAATTTGGCCGTTCTTTTCCTATGGTGGCGCGATTAATTGCCCCGACCGAGATTGTCATTGAAGACGAAATGAAAAAAGCCATTTTGTCTGCTTCTTCCGTCATTATTAAACCGCACTGGGTCTTAACTGCCGCGCATGTATTTGAAGAAGCAGCTGGCATGCCGGTTGTAATTGCTGACAACCATAAGCCGCGGGCAGCCACTTTTATTGTCACGCATCCGGCTTTCAATCCAGCTGTTATGGGCGCTCACGATATTGCTTTGTGCTTTGTTCCGAAGCCGTTTTCTTTAGAGTTTTACACCCCGCTTTACACAGACACGAACGAGCTGGGCAAAGCAGCCACAATTGCTGGCTTTGGGCGAACAGGCACTTTTAAAACAGGTGCTGTAAAGCAAGACGGTTTTAAACGCGCCGGCCACAACGAAATTGACTGTTTAACGCCGTTCGTCCTGTCGTGTTCGCCGAGTGTTCATAATCGGTTTCCCCTGGAGTTCATGATTGCTCCCGGCGACTCTGGTGGCGGCTTATTTATTGGCAACGAACTAGCTGGTATTTGTTCTTTTGTGAGCAGTAATAGTAACCGGCAGAAAGCCAATGGCGGTTACAACAACGATAGTTCATTTACCCGTATCAGTACCTATGTTCCGTGGATCGACGAAATCATTAAGACAACGGAACAGCATTTGTTAACGCAAGCGCAAGCGGAGGCTGTATTGGAATAATTGTTTATTGAGGAGGGGGACTGCGATGCCAACTGAAAGTGACGTCAGGAGATTAGTAGAAGATTTAGAAGCGGCAAAACTGACAGAAAACAAACAACTGATGCACCGGGCTATCACTGTTTTAGAAAGCGTGTATGCCGAGATGGTTCGGCGTGGTCAGTTGTTGCAGGATAGTTATTCGCGGCATGTTGTTTTACGCCACGAGAACAATCGTTTTCGCCGGCTTTTAAATGTCAAAACAATGCCACTAATCCGCAACACGATGACGATAGATATTGACGAACTAATTGACCGTCACAACACAGCCCGCAAGCGCAACATCTGGTTTAGTGCGCGTAGTGTGTTGTTGCGGGACGAGCGTTTATGTAGTTACGCCGAGAATCACGCAGAACATATGGTGGAGACAAAGAAACTTGCGCACTCGTCAATGAAAGACATTTTTTCATTGGGGTTTACACAAGTAGCAGAAAACATTGCCGTCAGTGATCGCGCGGCAGAGAACGTGATGGCAATGTGGATGAAATCAATTGGTCACCGGCAGAACATTTTAAATAGATCATTCAACAGGATAGGTGCCGGTGCTTCTGAGGCCAGTAATGGCCGTGTTTATTGGTGTGTCTGTTTCGGCAGGCAAGAAATGGAGCTTTAATAATGGCTGTGCATAGAACAATTATTCGTACGTTATTTTATCAGTATCTTGTATTATTCGTGGGCATTGCAGCCGGCTTTATTTTGAATGCTGAATATGTGGGTTGGAAGTCCGTCATCGTCGAGCGGTCTTTCCGTAACATTTTCTATCCGATAAAGTATGACGAAACCGTAGAGAAGTTTGTCATTAACTTTGGGCGCATGCGTTTATCTATGCTTTTGTTTGGGCATCCAGGCGGTGATTTGACAGACATCATTACGGACGAGCGGGTGTGGGGCGAAGAGTACTATGACGCGCTCTATCGGCTTCCTGATGACCCAGATAAGATTGAGATGTATCAGACGCGCGTACGCTGGAAGCCGTGGGAGTATTATTACGAGTGGCATTCGAGCAAGGGCGAAGACCTCAGCGATTTGGTTAAGCCGGCCCCAGAACCGCCAAAAGCTGTAAAACAAGAAGCACCTAAAAACCCAGTAGCATGGCCGCATTATGACGAAGAAGGCCGACCAATTCCGGGGCCCATGCCGACTGATTCCGAACATCCCTCTTTAAAACACTGGTGGCAACGATAATGAAAAAACAAAAAGATCCGATAGCGGCGTTTACTACAACTATGGCTTTTGTCGCCGGTTTACTTGCGGCTGGCTTAGTGGCTTTTATTCAGTTTTTTAGTCGTAAATAACGGGCTCCTGTACGTCGTAGCGCGTCGCGGAGTATACTAGGTGCTGTGTATTTGCCCTTTTTTGTAGTTCCGCTATGTCAGACGACCTTGCCGCAGCCTTTCAACCTGATTACACGCCTGAGCAATTAGAGCGCTTGGGCGTGTATGATTCGTTGTATAGAGGACAAGCGCCGCGGATTGCCAGTCTGGGCGAGTGGAAGCCAGAATGGGTCAGCGAGCACGATCCAAAAGGCTGGGCGCAGTGGTACAAGCGCTATTCTTCTGGCCGGCGCATCCCTGACGAAGACGCCCGGCAGATTAAACGCTGGAAAAGCTTTAAAGCGCGTCACGGCGGCCCTTTTGCCAAGAACCCGACACCACGACGAGGCTGGGCATTACGGAACTGGGGTATTGATCCGGCCAAACTTGTAGCCGCCGAAGAACAGGCGCGCATAAACGAGATGCTGGATGAATACAAGAATAAAGCGATGCAGCGGTATGTGCAGGAGCGGTTGAAGCAATCCGCCCTCAAGTCTGACATCAAGTTACAAGACCACCAGCAGCGCGTCGTCGATCGGATTGAAGAAAATCCCCGGATGCTGCTCTATCACGGGCTGGGCTCTGGTAAATCTCTTTCGTCTATTGCTGCCGCCGAAGCTGCTAAGAAACTTAATGGCGGTTCGTATGGCGTAGCTGTTCCGGCCAGCTTGCGCGACAACTTTAAAAAAGAGATTAGCAAGTTCACCGAAGGCTCCAGTCCTGAGGTAATGAGTTACACCGGCCTAGGGCTCGGTAAACGGTTTCAGCAAGATCCAGACACGCTCATCATGGACGAAGCAGCTCGTTTGCGGAACCCAACAGCTGCGCGTACTCAGGCGGCATTCGAGGCAGCCCAGAAGGCAAAAAACTTATTACTGTTAACAGGCACGCCAATCACCAACGCGCCAAGTGATCTGGCCAGTTTGATTAGCTTGTTAAACAAAAAGAAGATGTCGCCGAAAGCGTTTGACGAGCAGTTCGTGGGATCAGAAAAGGTATGGCCGGGCGTGTTTAATTACTTGCGCGGCGTTAAACCAGGCGCGCGTACAGTTGTAAAAAACGAAGATAAGCTGCGCGCCTTATTAGCCGGCAAAGTCGATTACCAGCCCAGCAAGACTCCCGAAGGCGTAAACATTAACGAAGAGCTGGTGCGCGTGCCGTTATCGCCCGAGCAGAAAAAGATTCAGCGTTCAATTCGCACAAAGATTCCGCCGCGGTTCTTATGGAAACTCGATAAAGAGTTCCCGCTGTCGAAAGACGAGTTAGCAAAGCTCAATAGTTTTCTCAGTGGTTTGCGGCAGGTGAGTTTGAGCACGCAGTCTTTCCGGGCGGATAAAGACAAATTAAAAGCGTTCCAGCAGTCGGGCAAATTACAGGCTGCGTTTAAAAACCTGCGGAAAGAATTGGACGCTGATCCTCGCAAGAAGGCTATTATCTACTCAAACTTTATTGAGTCTGGGTTAGGGCCATACGCCGCGGGATTAGAAAAAGAAAAGATCCCACACGCTTATTTCCATGGCGGCGTGTCTCCCAAAGCCCGGCAAGCAGCGGTCGACGCGTATAACAAAGGCAAGTTGCGGGCGTTGTTAATTGGTCCTGCCGGCGCTGAAGGTATTTCTACAAAAGGCACCAGTTTAATTCAGCTGCTCGACCCACATTGGAATGAAGCGCGAACACAACAAGCGCGCGGCCGTGGCCTTCGTTTTGACAGCCACGCCGACTTGCCCGAAGAGTTAAAGAACGTGGCTGTGCAGCGTTATTTGAGTTCTTCTGATGAGCCGAACGCGCTACAAAAGTATCTTCTTGGCCGTAAGCGCGAACGAACGGGTGACGAGATTTTAGAGAATTTGACAGCGGAAAAAGAGAAAATAAACGACAAATTCCGCGCTATTCTGAAAGAGCTTGGCCGCCCGCAAGAAAATAGTGCCGACGCGTAGGCTGGTTTTCTGCGCTAGAGTATAATTAAGGTTTTGGCACGGATGCCAGGAGCAAAGCGCATGGTAGCGCAATTTAAACAATATAGCGCGCTGGTACGGCTATTAAAAGAACAGTGCCAAGCGGCTTTTCCTGTTAGCGTTCGCCGTGTAAAGTTGTCGAAAGTAGAAGGCCGTTGTTGGAAACACGGCAAAAAATTCTACATCGAGATTGACCGCGACCTAGACGAAGTCCGCGCTATGGACGTCTTAGTGCACGAATGGGCGCACGCAAGGGCCTGGAATCACAGGCTTGATACAGCGAAAGACGAAGACTTCAACAAGTTGTCTCATGACGCTGCTTGGGGTGTGGCATATGCAGAAGTGTACGTGCTGTATGAGCACCACTTCACACAAGCGCAGATCTAATGCAGCCCCTTTCCCGCGATAGGCTGCTTGCGCACGGGCGTTGTTGTGGAAGCGGTTGTTTGAACTGCCCCTACACGCCCAAACACAAAGCTGGCGTTAAAGAAATAGCCGCGTCTAATAATGTAAATTGCGCCTGTTGCGTGTGTGGCAGTAAACTATTGGAGATCCGGGGTAAAGCTGTCTGCAGTGTTTGCCACACAATTAATGAAACTTGTTGTGAAGGTGGTCGGCAATGAGTGACTGGTTTTACATGTTGTATTGGCGACTGCGGCGGTACTTTTCTATTCGCTATATACTAGAGGCAAAGAAACGCTCTAGTCAGTGGCGGAAAGTGCGGGCCGAGCATATTAAACGCCAACCGGTTTGTCAGGCTTGTGGCCGGGCGAAAGATCTAGACGTGCATCATATTGTGCCGTTCCATGTAGACCCGACGAAAGAATTAGACCCAGACAATTTAATTACGCTGTGCGGATCGCCGTGCCATATTGTGTTTGGCCATTTCATGTCGTATCACTGCCACAATGAAAATGTTGTGGAAATGGTCAAGACGTATCGGGCGGCATTTGACAAGCGTATTTGTTCACGATAAGGGCGCGTTTAAAATTTATTGACGAGCGAGTACAATAAATACGTATAAACCAAAATAGCTCTGTTTAGGTGCGTTATGACGCCATTTGAATTTGGTCAGAAAATTGCGGCACACCCTTCTTTGCTTGGTGGATACGCACACCAGTTTAATAAGTTCTATAATCCGTGGAGCCAAGCCTGGAAGGAACCACCGAAAGACGGTATTGAACGCGGATTACAATATGCGGGCCGTGCAGCTATGGGTATTGGCGGCGCTGCTGCAGCCGCTGCCGGCGGAATAGCCGCCGCCCCGGCGATAGCCAATACCGCAACGACAGCAACAATGGCTACTGGCGGTTTGACCGCGGCTTCGGGTGCAAACGGGCAAAAGTTTTTAGACATGGCTACCCGCGCAGCGCCGACGATGTCGCGAACGATAAATCGGGTGGGGCCGCAAGTGATGCAAAAAGCGGTCTCGGGTGTGAATACACTTAACCGCGTGAATTATGCGCCGCAGAATTTTGCGCAAGACGTGACTAACGCAGCAACCGGTAATTTCGATCAAATCGCCGGCCCTGGTATTGGCCCGTCGCCGCCACCGGGCCTGCCGAGTATGAACTGGCGCTCGGCTGCTAATTTCGCCTCTTCTTTTTTACCGGGCGCAACAACGACAAAATAATTTAAAGTTAAACACACAGGCAGGTTTGTTATGCGCAATTTTGATCTTGTATTAACGAAATACGCGGCGCCATTCGCCTCATCGCCGGCAGGACAGTTAACGAACCAGGATTTCAAGCGTTTTTATTCGTCGCCGGAGGGCCGCGAGCCGGGCATGAAATTTAGTCCGCTGCCTGACGGTACGATGGCGTTTGACGTTTCAGGCGGCGTAAAAGACATTAGCTCGAAACCTGTAGCCCCGGCAGCGGCAGCTCCTGCTCCGTTTAAAATAGAAACGCCGCAGTCGTTAAATGCGGCGAAGCCTGTTTCAAGCTCGCCAATTCCTGTTACGGGGCAGCCGGCTGTTCCCACCACAACCGGCGGCTTTGACGCACAAGCACCGAACCCGGCGACGGCTACACCGCCAACACAAGCCCCGCCGCCCCCAGCTGCCGGCGGACCAGTTCCAAGCACGGCAAGCCCGGCGCCGGCTAATCAACCGCCTGTTACATTGGGTCCAGCTGCGGGGCCGTTTGCTACGCAGCAACAAAACACAGCTGATCGCGCGGTTGTAAATCCAGTAACGCAACAACCGTTAGAACAGCCAGCGCCCGCGCAGCCACAGAATCAAGGAACAACCGCGCCGGAACAAAAGCCTGTTCCTGAAGGTGGCGTCAACAATTTCAATATTGACGAAGCAGCGATTGCAAAAAACATACAAGACCCAAATTTAACGCCAGAGCAGCGGGCTGAAGTAGCCGCCAGCGTCGCCACTCAGCTGCGACAAGGTGATCCGGCGTTATATCAAGGTATGCAGGACTTCCAAGCCGGCAAGAACACGCCAAACGCGCAACGGTATGAGGCCATGCGACAGCAGCAGATTAACGCTATGGTGTCTGCGGCTGTGCAAGCTGATCCCGAGAAAGCCGCGACGCCGCAGGGCTTTGCGGAGATTGCCGGCGATGTATACAACCAGTTTCGCAGTATGCATCCGGGCATGCAGGCGCTGGTTGGCCTTGGATTGCCGGTTGGGCTCATCGGTATTTTTTCATCTTTATTTGGCGAAGGTGGAATTGGCATGGGCGTTCTTGGTGCACTTGGGTTGGGCGCCGCTGGGTTAGGTGCAGCTTCTGGCGGCATGTTTGGCGAAGACGCGCAAAACGCTGTGAATCAGACTGCTGGCAACTTAATGGGGCAGATGCCGCAAGGTGCCCGGCAGGGGCTATACGACACCGCGTCGTTCTTTGGTGCAGCTCCTGGTCGCCAAGACTTATCTAAACTAACGTCGCAAACGCCGATTAAAGATATTATTAACGGCGGCGGTGAGGGTTTGCCGGACGCAGCTGCAGTTGAAAAACAACTCGCAGAATTGCCGCAACAAAAGCAGCAGTTAGAGCAGCTGTTGGCTATGGATCGGGACACCGCGTTGCAATGGTTGCCGAGTGTTGATCCAAATAACGTAAAAACACCAGAAGATGCCGAGCGGGTACTGGAGAACGCACAGACTATGTTAAATCAATTAAACGACCCCAATTCGGAATTAAATCAGCACATCCAAAAAGGGCGCGATTACACAAACCCGAGTGAAGCGAGCTGGTTTTCACCGGCAGGTTGGGCGGGCTGGTGGCAGGGTAACGGTAAAGATAAAACCGCCGCAGCCGCTATTGAGAAATGGGCTTTTAACGCCATGGACGCCAAAGAGCTGCATGACCTTGAAAAAGAGAAAGCGAAAGGCGCTCCAAGGCGCATAGATGACGCCAGGCGGGTAAATGAGCTCCGTATGCGTCACCAGGCCAATAAGCCTTCGTGCGGCGATCAGAAGCCAAAAATGAAGCGCACAGTCGTTGTTATGTGTATGAAAAGTGCGCGCTGTTGGGCCGGCTATGAACCGGTACCAGGCAAAGCTCCGTATTCTGAAGACTCCTGCCGACCAAAGAGCCGGCCGACAAAGAAAAAGAAAAAGGAGAAAGCTGAAGCGAAGTAACGCCGATTTATTTGTTTTTATTTTGCACTAGAAGGAACGCATCATGGCGGCAAAATCTTCGTCTACCGATACCGACAAACCATCGAGGAAAGCGGCGCGTAAATCGAGAAGAAAAGCAGCTGCGACAGAACAAGCAAGTAAGCCGGAGAAGATTCAACCTTTTTCAATCGAGCTAAAGAGCGAAAGTCAAAAAAAAGCGTGGGCTGAGCTAGAGCACAACACATTGTCTTTTTTGCTTGGCTCTGCTGGCTCTGGCAAGACTTTTTTAGCGATGGCGTACGCGATTAACGCCGTCTTATCTGAGCGCTGTTCCAAGATTGTATTGACGCGGCCTATTGTCGAGTCTGGCGAGCGTTTAGGGTTTTTACCGGGTACGTTTGGCGACAAGGTCAATCCGTACATGCAGCCCTTGTTTGACGCCATGGACTTGTTGATTGGCAAATACAGCGCACGACGAGAAATCATCAATAAAGCGGTTGTATTGGCGCCTCTGTGCTACATGCGCGGCCGGACGTTTCATGACGCTGTTTGTATCTTTGACGAAGCACAAAACGCCAGCTACACGCAGTTAAAGTTGTTTTTATCGCGATTTGGTGACAACACGAAGGTCATTGTCACGGGCGATCCGAATCAAACAGATTTACCGGTAGACTCGCCACCACTTGTCGAAGTAATTGACAAAATACGCGATTTAAAGGGCGTGGCTTTTACGCAGTTTACGGATCTTGATGTTGTGCGGCATCCGTTAGTCGCCGCTATCATGAAAAAACTGTAATTTTGGGTTGACAGCTTTTTTTACGCCGTACTAAAATGCGCGCATCAGTAGAGCAGTTTAACGACTGCGTCCAGCCTACTCTTATCTAGCGTAAAAAACCTGTGAACCGCATTGCTTTTTTTGTAGAAGGCCGCTGGGTATTTGCAAAAATTTTTGATGAGTTGCGCAAATATCTTTACCCAGAGTTCGACTGCGATCTTATTGATTGGCGCGAATATTTAAAAAACCCGTGGGCAAAGCGCTATTTGACAGATAAATACGACTTGTTTGTTTCTACGCCGTTTGGTTGTTTTTTCCTTCACGAGCAATACGGGATTGATCTCCGGCGTTGTTACGCGCAGTTGCACGCTGAATATGACGTGGCATATGTGCTGCAAAATTATTCGCAAGCGCGGAGTTACTTTAATCGTGTTGGCGGGTATAGCGCTGTTTCTACTTTTCTCGTTGACTACTCTCGGCAGAATGGTTTGGAACGCGTGCCGGATCTTTTACCGGTAGGTGTTACGGCACACAATTATTACAGGCAGCCGCCAAAAGAAATAAAAAAGCTTGGTTATTTTGGCAAAATAAATCGAGTAGACGCTGAGATAGTGAATACGGATATCAAGCGTGGTTATTTAGCCCAACAAGTAGCTGAACGCGCCGGCTTAGAGCTTGTGCAGCATGAAGACATTCCGTATACGCTAATTGATCAAGCGTATAAACACGTAGACGCCGTGATGTTTTGTTCTCTAACTGAGGGCAATCCGTACCCGGCACTTGAAGGTTGTGCTGCGGGCCTGCCGGTATTTGGCACACCAGTTGGCGTTTTTACAGATTTAGCTGCAGAAGGCGGTGGAATCTTATTGCCAATTGAACCGGAAGCTTTTGTTACGGCTGCGGTAGAACAAGTGCAGCAGTTAAACAAGACACCCGACTTATTAAACGAAGTGAGTTGTCGCGCGGCAGAAATCGGCCGTCGTCGCGACTGGTCTTTTATCGCGCCGCGGTGGAAACAATCGTTAGCTAGTACGTTAGAAACCTTGCACACGAATTAAAGGAGCGAGAAATGCAGTTAGCCGACTTTTTAGACTTGATGAACAGTGATTTGCGAAACGAGTGGACTCATTTGCAGTTTTATTTATATCACGCCAGTTCGATTACGGGGCTCCATTCTCTGGAGTACAAAGAGTTTTTCACAGAAGCGGCGGAGGGAGAAATGAAGCATGTGCAGGCGTTTCTTGATCGGCTGTACGGCTTAAATTTTAAAATGCCTAATCAGCACGGCGTTATGTTTCCTGTATTTACAGAAACCGAAAAAGCTGTCCAACACGCGATAAAGCTTGAAGAGGAAGTAGTAAAAAATTACACAGAGCGGTTGATGCAATTAGAGAAGCTAGCGTTCTCTTTTAAGACTGAAGCCGCGTATCTAACCGTGTTTTATGAAGACCAACTACAAGACAGTTATGAAGATTGTGAGCGCATGCGGCGGTTGACATACAACACACCCGATGAGTTAATTAGCCGCGCAACAAAGTTGTGTAACCCAGAGGGTTCGAGCTATTAATACTGCGTTGACAGCCGCGCCGGGGTACATGACGTGCTATTTGCAGGGCGGCTTAGGCAATCAGTTATTTCAAATAGCGGCCGCGTACGCGCACGCCAAATCGTGTGGCGCGCAGCCAATATTTAATTTCGACGAGTCGTACACGCCACATGATGGCGCCCCGGCAGACCGATATAAAGCTGGGCTGTTTCAGCACTTCCAGCACCAGCCCGACGCCTATCAGCTGTGCCCGCGCATATTTACGCAGCCGAGCTTTGCGTACTGCGAAATCCCGCAGTTGGCAAACACGCAGTTACACGGGTTTTATCAGTCTGAAAAGTTTTTTGCGGCATATCGCCAAGAACTTACAGGGCTGTTTCGGGCGGGGCTGTACGCCTATCCCGAGCGCTGGGCGCGGGCGCAGCAAGCGCTAGCGTGGTTGCGCGGCCCGGACCGCCAACCGGTTGTAGCCGTGCATGTCCGCCGCGGGGATTACTTAAAGTTTAATAACTTCTTCGCGCCGTGTTCGCGCGACTACTACCGCGCGGCATTGGCTGCTGTGCGGGCGCAGATCGGCGACTGTCAGGCTTGTTTTATATCGAACGACCTTGCGTGGTGCCGAGACACGTTTGCCGCCGACGCCGAGTTCTTTCAAGGAACCGATGAACTCGACGACTTTATTTTTATGGTAAACGCCGATCATAATATTATCGCTAACAGTACGTTTAGCTGGTGGGGCGCATACTTAAATTTGAACGCCAAGAAAGTTGTGGTTAGTCCCCAGCGGTGGTTTGGTCCTGCCGGGCCCGCCGACGTTCAGGACCTTATTCCGGCGAGTTGGTTACAGGTTTAAAGCTGCTCAACAAAAGGAGTTGTTGTGAGTCGCCACGCAAATGAGAAGTTAAGGAAAATAAAAGAGTTTCAAATAGAGAATCCGGCAGCGTGGCCGATTGACGTACCGCTTTGTGCGTGGCAAGGCGGAATCGACGCTACGTGGGCGGCATATGTCGGCGAAAATCTTTTAACAACGCCGGTAAGCGACATAGAAGAGATTTGTACAATCGACACGCAACTTTCTGCGCCAAACTGTAGTTTTGTGTATCTTTGGTGTTTCACAATACACGGGCGGCAGTATTACAAGGTTGGCTACACGACTTCGATGCTGCGTCGCTATCGTGCTTTTTTAAACAAAGTGCCGCCAACGGTTATGACGCATCTAGGCGTGTATCATGTCTCGTTATTGCCGGCAGACAAGGTGGACGACGCTGAAACGGCATTTACAATAGCCGCACGCGAGTTCTATATTGGTAACGAGTGGTTTTCTTTTACCTCAGTGGGAGACACGCAATTAGACGCAATTCCACCGCGCAAAGTAGAGCCTTTTTTCGCTGTGTGCTAAAATATTGTTTTCTCAGATGGATGCGGTATGGAAATAACAGTATTAAATTTTGTGATTGCTATTAGCGGTTTTCTTGTTGGGTATTTTTTTGCTCGGCTAGACCTGCTTTATGTATTGTTGCGCGCCGGCATTGAAGTCGGGCCGCGGTCGGTTGCGAGCGTAGTTCAACAGCCGACTAGTTTTTTTGATAAAGAAGCGCGCGCAGATAAAGAAAAAAAGAAAGCAAACAAACTTGGCGGCATTAGCATTGACAGTAGTAAAGTCGTCACAAAAATTGACACAGATGGTATTGAACGCGGGTCTAATGTGGAATTTGGCCGCACGACATCACAACAGGACGGGCTAAAAGAGTCAGTCTCGAAATTATCTCAACTAAAAGGACGTTAACATGGCAAAAGGTTTAGATGTTGGAACTTCGTATGTCGTATTGGCTTCTGACAACAGCGGGCCAGTTAGTTTCACGAGTGACGACCAAGCGGATTACACTTCGTACAAAGAGTTTCGTGACGCGTTTTATCGCATCAAGCCAACAACGCCTGTAGCGACAAAGATGATTGAAAAGGGCCTTCAGGGAAAAGTATTCGTTAAGGATACTGACGGCGCGTTTATCATTCTTGGCCAGGACGCTATTGAAAAAGCTATTGAGCGGAACGAGTCAGCCAAGCGCCCTATGTTTCGCGGCGTTGTTAGCCCGAAAGAAAAAGAAGCGAAGCGTGTGCTTGCTTATATCTTGAAAGAAGTATGCGGCGATGCGGTCGAGCAGGGCGAAAAGCTTGTGTTCTGTGTTCCTGCGCAGCCTGTTGATCAAGAAGACGACGAATTTGACGTCGGATATCACGAAGATGTTGTCACGGCTGTATTAGCTGAGCAAGGGTACAATGCGCGCGCTATTAACGAGGCAGAAGCGCTTTGTTATTCAGAGCTAGAGAAAGACGACTACACGGGCGTTGCGCTGTCTTGTGGCGCGGGCATGGTTAATTGCTGCGTCATGTTGAATGGCGAGCCGACCGTGATGTTTTCGACAACTAAATCTGGTGACTGGATTGACCGGATGGCGGCAGTAGCGACAGGCGAGCCGGACTCTGTTGTGCAGGCTGAGAAGGAAAACGGCGAGTTTGTCATTGGCCAGACCGACGACTCAAATCCTGTTTTAGCTGCTGTTTCTTCCTACTATGAGCGCTTGATTGATTACACCACAAAGAACTTGGCTGCAGCGATGGCGGGCCACAAGTTATTGCCGAAGTTTAAGAACCCGCTGCCTGTAGTGATTGCCGGCGGAACAAGCCAGGCTGAAGGTTTTGTGGAACTATTCGCCACAAAGTTGGAAGAAAACGAATTTCCGCTACCGGTGAAAGAAGTGCGTCACGCTGCTGATCCGCTTCATGCTGTTGCCCGCGGTTGTTTAGTTGCGGCAAACGTCCTCTAGTTGTTTTAGTGATGCCCAAAATAAATTTGCAGTCGGTACCGGCGCGTGTTATTCATGTCCCGTCGCGCACCGACCGAGAAGCCACATGCAAAAAACTTTTTGAATCTGTTGGCTTTACTGACGCATTGTTTTACCCGGCAGTAAAGGCGACAAATCGTTTTGCATCTGGCGCGCTTTCATTTGGACGCTTGTATGAAGACATTGCGCTTGCTGAGCCTTTTGTGCCGACACTAATCCTAGAAGATGACATAAATTACACGGCCAGTTTTAAGCCGACGATAGAGTATCCAGACGACGCGGACGCTGTTTACTTAGGCTTGTCGCACTGCAGCAGCCCCCCGACAGAGGACGCTTATACGCTTGGAATCATTTATGGCGAAGTGCCTGGTTATCCAGAAATGATCCGACTGCAAAATATGTTGAGCACGCATGCCGTTCTTGTCTGTTCACGTCGTTTTGCATTGTTTGGCGTTCGCGCATGCGCTTACACACTTGGGCATCTCAGTGCAAATAGAAATCTTGTTTGGGATTTAGCTTTTTCGCGCCGGCTGTCAGACTATCGTGTTTATGCGTATAAAAATCCGCTGTTTTTTCAAGACAGTTCTGTTGGCGGAAATGAAGCCGCGACAAAAATTTCTTTTGAGCAAATCCCACAACGCACCGTTCCAGCGGGCGAACCAGACCACTGGAAGTTATTTGATTCGCGCGCGTAGACACCGCGCAGGCGAATTGGTAAATTGGTGAAACAGCGCGCAGCGATCTGTTTAAATTAAGCTTGGCGATGCAATTTTTTTTGTAACGCCAGCTTTTTTTTGTCTGCGCCGCGCTAATGAGGTGAGTTTGTATTATGAGGCGCTACGCATGGCCAGGACTAAAATTGAAGGTATTATCATTTCTTATATGGGGAATACAGATGGCCGCGATACTGAAAAACAAAACCAACCAAACTACGTTAACGCCGCGCTTAAAGATGGTTGGCATGTTTGCGTAACTGTTCTTTTTCAGAACGGTTCTTTTTTGCTTCCACACGCACCAAATAGTGCTGGCTTTGGTTTTTCTCCAATGCCGCCTGCTTTTTTTTCAAAGCCGCGTGTTTGGGCACAAGCGTTGGACGCCGTAACACTTAACGCGCTATGCGACATTAACGCGCATTGTTTTATGTGGGCGCCAGAAGAGCCTACATTAACTAGCGCGCAGTTTATTTGGACGCCGACAGGCCACGCTCTCGTTGACCGATCGATTGCTTGTTTTCCAGAAAACACAGAACACGGTTGGTTAGCTGACGCAGAACCGGCCGGCATATGTACAGAGTACCCGTATCAGTACATCTAGTTTTGGAGGAATTTACATTTTTGCTGTAAAATTGATGTATGCCGTAAGTTAGCCGTGGTGGCCGGCTGGTTAGGGCTAGTTGTTGGCGAAAGGATTTGTTTTCGGCTAGCTTGGTATCGTGGTTAGTTTTAGACGTGCGCACGATTGGTGGGCGGCAAATGCCACACAAGACAGTGTCTTTGTAAGTTGCCGCAAATCTCTCCGTAGTGAGAGTCGGACTTGTGGTAGGGGATCGCAAGAGCTTTCGGCATACATCCTTTTACAGCGTAAAACCAGTGATTGTAGACGACGTTATTATTTCTGTATCCGTTTTTGTCAGCGCTTTTGGCGTTTCAGCTTGCGCGGGCTTGGCGGCTTTATTACGTTTTGGGAAGAAAATATCGCGGTTAGCTATCTTTAGCTCAATGTTAAACTCTGGTTTTCTTGGTTTAGCTATTGCGTTAATCTGGTATCAAAACTATCGTGAAGCCGCAAATATACACGGATTGATTGGTGTTTGTGTGCTTGCTGGTATGGGCGGTTCTACAATTACAGATTTATTAATTTCTGTTTTGTCTGGCGCGGGCATAAAAGTTATCATAAATCATGAAAGAGATCGCGACGACCTTCACCGTTATGGAGACCGCACTGATGAGTCAACGAATTCGGAATAGAATGAGCGCGGCGGCTTTAGTCATGGCGTTTATGTTTGGCTGGGTCATGTTTTTAGCGGCACACATTGTTGACGGCTGCCACGAAGCCCGCGCGGCCGCAACAGCTGACGTTAAATAGCGCGGCAGTGTTTCATGCAGAGTTTATTAACGCTGAGCCCGGCAAATTGGGCAGAACACGCTGAGACAGAGAAAAAGGCTTTTACCATTGGTCAGGCTTGCGGAGCGCTCTGGCGCAGCAAAAAGACCGCAGCTGTAAACTATCATTTTTCTGGCCGGCTTTATTTGTCTAAAAGCGGCTGGCTTCTTCTTTCTGTGCCGAACTCTTTGGTGCAGGGCGTATTTGATGCGCTGCAAATTCCTGGTACAGAGCTGCCGCTTGCTGGCGCCATGAATGTACCAGGCGTTCCCGGCCAGGTCTTAAACGCGCATATCTCTGTAATGACGCCAGAAGAAGTCGCGAAAATAGGCGCGAGTAAAATCACTGAGCGCGGCCAGACATTTCGCTATAGCCTGGGCAAACTGAGTGAGCATGCCGCGAAAAATATTGCTGGCGTTAGTCGCTTGTGGGTTTTAGATGTAAAAAGCCCGGAGCTTGCCACACTTAGAAAAGCGTATGGCTTACCGCCGAATTTGCGGAGCCACGCCTTTCACATCACCGTAGCCATTCGAAAGACTAAGGTTTTGCAGAATGGGCCCGAAAAGAAAAGCGAAGAGTTGTTAGAGGGTGGCGCGGCTGACAATAAGCCGGACAGCGCCTTTGACGAAAAGAAACTACAGGAAGGCGTAACCCATGAGCGCGAGCACACAGAAAAAGATCAAGTCGCCAAAGAAATTGCCAAAGATCATTTGCACGAGGATGCCGACTACTACAAAAAAGTCAAAGAAATAGAAAAAGGCGCGGCTAGTCTTCCCAGCGCTTATTTATCCGCAGCGAGCAAAAGCTTACGCCCCGATACTTTAATGCGTTATGACACGACACAAACGCCGGCAGAAAACCTTGTCGGGTATTTGCAGCGCGTTAAAGCCCGTGGAGACTTTACACACACGGCGAATAACAATTATCAAAAATACTTAATGGCCGCTGATCCTAAGTATCGGGATATGTTAGCGCAGCAGGCAATTGCGGGTAAATTACAAACCCCGTCGCTTTTTGACCAAGCCGTGCAGCGTTATGGCGACGGTGCTTTGGCGCAATTACGGGGATATGTAAATGGCCGATAAAGATGAAAAAACCCGCTTATTAGACAAATTAAAGGGTTGGTTTAATACTGGCGATAAAGACGACAACCCGATTAAACCAGAAGAGCAGGTTTCATACGTGCGCGCCTGGCTGCTTTTACGTAAAATAGATATCAAGAATCTCTGGCCCGTTATTTTTAGCGTGCCGTTGTTGGTGTTTTTTGCTATTAGCGGCTTTATTGCCTGGTTAGTGTTGTTTGCCCGTTTTATTGTCGGGCTGTGGAGTTTGTTATCGTGACGTCATTGCAGGACTGGCAAGCTGTTCCCGCTCGTGTCGCCGAGTTGTTACCGCAAGCGTTTCAAATGCGCTATGCGTACGAGAAGCTTGCGCGTTCAACAGCAGATTTAGCCGGCTCTACAGTTTCATGGGCGCCCGAAGAAGACAGATTATTTATTTATCGTCCAGGTGCTGAAAAGAAAGCCAGTGACCGCCAGATTGTTGTATTGCCGCACACAGAGACGCCGGACATAAACAGAGAGATTCTTTTAAAAACGGCTGCTATTCCGTATCTCAGCCATGCGTATGATTTTGGCAATAAAATTCTTGGCGGTCCTTCTCCGTTGTCTAAAGCTATTGTGTCTGGTTTGATGCTTGGCGGCGCGGGGTATGGTGCTGGTGCTTTGGCAGAAAATCTTTTCCCCAAGCGATACATCAAGCGCGGCCCATTTCGCCGCACGCTTGGCATGCTCGGTCTTGGCGCCGGAGCAGTTTTGGGCGGCGTAAACGCCTACAGCAACGCGCGACTAAACAACCAAAGTTTTTTACGGGCGCTTGTATCTCGAAACGACAACACAGAGACCCCGCCAGCTATAAAAGAATTACAGGAAAAAGCCGGTAATTTTTCGCAGGCTAGTCTGTACGCTCCG